>WPCH01054284.1_pt1 | contig 14096 bp, 9 predicted proteins | sample 5399881 | NCBI WGS metagenome assembly WPCH01 (sample SAMN12869468, study PRJNA574797) | sludge metagenome | isolation source: wastewater treatment of pH5 | place: China:Beijing | collected 2019-05-20
GGATGTCCGCATCCCGCTGAAGCAAGCTCACGGCTATTGTGGAGATCGTTTCTCCGCTGAAAACGCGCTTCGCGCTCCCCCCGGTTTGGCAGCGGCAATCAGTTGGCCAGGCAGATACTGATATCTTTTCGGGTGACAAGTATGGGAATCACACGTATGAACCGCATAATTTCCTCCTTGACCTTAACGTAACGTAATAGTATAGGATAGGGCTGATGAACAGCGAAACACGTTTCTCCGTCCGGCAGCTGGCGAAAGCCGCTGCTGTCAGTGTCCGCACACTTCATTATTATGATGAGATCGGGCTATTAAAACCTGTCCGGAACCCGTACAACGGGTACCGTCAATACGATCGTGATGCCCTGCTGCGCCTGCAGCACATCCTGTTTCTTCGTGAGCTGGGTTTAAGCCTGGAAGAGATTCGGGCGGTCCTTGACCTGCCAAATTTTGATCTCCTCAAATCACTTGAAGAACACCGCAGTGCACTGCGGTTACGCGCCGCGCGCTTGGAGCAAATGATTCAAACTGTCGACAGGACGATATTGCATCTAAAAGGAAAGGTTGAGATGGAAAATAAAGAACTCTTTGCCGGTTTCAACGAAGAAACGCAAAAGGAATATGAGGAAGAAGCCCGCCAGCAATACGGCGACAGCGAGCTGTATCACGAATCACAGAAGCGCTGGAAAAGCTATACAAAAGAACAAAAACAGCAAATCTTCGATGAAGGGAACCGCGTTTATCAAGATCTTGTGACTGCCATACCGTTTGGAGCTGCATCTGAGGAAGTACAACGTTGTATCTCGCGCTGGCACCAGCATTTGCGCTACTTCTATGAGCCTCCCATAGAAGTGCTGCGCGGTTTAGGGGTTCTCTACAACGAGCACCCGGGCTTCAAGGCCAACTTTGATCGTTTCGACGAGCGGCTGGCGCCGTTTATGTTGGAAGCTATCACTGTCTATTGCAACAAATTGGAATCGTAATCGATATATAAACCAATCGCACTTGTCAGGAAATGGCAGGGGTACTGATTTTTTCTGGAATGACACCCATCTTCAGGTTCATGCCTGTATACTATCAGTTTGCAGATCAGACATGGAATCGGACAGGATGCTGGACCTGCAAAAGGAATGTCGCGAAAAGCTCCTGTCGGAACCTATGCCATTCTTTGGCTGGCAACGTCTAAACCTGTTTTTTGTAAGATGAAAATCACGACAGCGATTCCATTCCTTGCCGTTTTTAGGCTGGGTGTATCCACGGAAACGTTCCTGACTGGTGATCTTTTCATTCTTTCCGATTAATTCGCTATATAAATAATTTCCCTACCATTCCACTTCCCAGAGCCCAATGGCAAACACCAAATGCAGCAATACCAACAGCTATTCCAGCAGGTGCAGATTCTGGTTCAACGGTTTGGTCATTCCGAGCAGGTTTTTCAGATCGCAACTCGTCTCTTCAATTTTGATACGGGCATTTCAGATGTGCAGACTTTATTTGACCATAAGTCAGGTCATTACCCAAATGGGTTAAAAGGAACCTTTCCTGTAAATGTTAATCAGGTTGACCCTCACTTCGCCTTTTTTCCACACCCCCAACATGGATGACTGTTTTCCTCGTGTGTTCCAAACTCATGTTTGTGCCTAAGTTTAAGCCTCCTAAAATCGTCTGTTATACTAATAGGAACTTTTTGTTACGGCATTACCTAAGGTCACTGCGAGGGTGACCCCAGCGAGGTAACTTGAATAAAAGCGTTCTACAGCAAACCCTCAAAACCGGAATAAAGATTCTCGCAACGCTCGTTCTGTTGGCGGGATTATCTACGATACTAAAGGCACATACTCCGTCAGGCGCAACAGTATCCGCGCAGCCGGGTTCCTCTCAGCTTGAAAGATTCTCAATCATCGCGCCTCAGTTGCAAATCACTCAACGTGAAATTTATGTTTACTTGCCGCCAGATTATGCTGTCACGACCAAATCCTATCCGGTGATTTACATTCATGATGGCAGCATGCTTTTCTCTACCAATGGCGACCACGACGTTCGTTATGACGAGATTCTCAACGTGTTATATCAAAGTGGGGATACAGAAGGAATCATCGCTGTAGGGATCGCATCTTCTGAAAACCGGTGGGACGAATATAGCCCCTGGGTCAATGACAATATGGATCTTTGGGTAGGATCCACGCCAGGTGTGCCGAAAGGTGGTGAAGGCGATGCTTACCTCGATTTTATTGTCAATACCCTGAAGCCTGAAATTGACAGCCGTTATCGCACGCTGCCTGATCAAGAGCACACAGCCATTGGCGGCTTTAGTATGGGCGGCTTGATCTCTATCTATGCCGGGTTGGAATACCCAAATGTGTTTTCAAAAGTCTTGGCGCATTCTCCGGCGGTTTGGTTTGCCGAAGCAAACAAAGCCTGGCGCTCTAACAATTACCTCCTCAAGCACATTGAACAGGGGAACGCTCCGCAGGAGGTGAAGTTCTACTTGGACATCGGCACAAACGAATGGGCAGATAAAGCCCTGCCACTGACGGATGCCCAGGGCCAACCTTACACTTACCCGTTCATCTGGCTCGATGGTACGGAAGCGGTTTATGATGCACTCAAGACGTACGGTGTGCCGTCGAGCAATCTTCTGCTTGTGGTCGATGAAGGCGGAGAGCATGTGCCGGCTGCGTGGAATGCCAGGTTTGCAGATGCTGTGATGTGGTTATGGTCAAAGCAGGAAATTGACGAAACCACCAGCGTAGTTACAGCCATTCCTCCAACACCAACCGCTGCTGCCGCCGCAGCCAGCCCGTCTCCAATTGCTGCCCATACACCGGGTACTGAACCAGAAGAACAATTATCAGAAAAAGTAAGTACAGCAGAAAAGGGTGTTCTTTATGCAATTGGCGCGCTGGTAATCCTTTCTTCAGGCTTGATTTTTCAAAAGCTTGCGAGAGATTACGCCCGTAAAAATCCGAAACAATAACCCTTACTCTCGGCAGCCGAATAACGAGGCGATTTTTCACGATTGTGGATTCTGGCAATGGCTGTGTTACAATATTGTAAGGTGAAGAATTAGTCAATCTCAACAAGAACATTCGAATATGGGGACTTGATTACAATCTCATGGCATTAAACTGGCATGTGTTGCGCGGTAAACCAAACAAAGAAGAGTTTCTGGCGCGTGAACTTGAATCTCGGGATATTGAATACTATTATCCCAGGCTGCGTGCGAAGCGCGTAAATCCGCGTGCCAGGCTTTTCAAACCTTATTTCCCGGGCTATCTTTTTGTGCATGTTGACCTTGAAAAGGTACAAACCCGGGCGCTTGAACGCATTCCGGGTGCTGCCAACCTGATTTCATTTGGCGGTGAATTAGCTTCTGTTCCAGAGCATATTGTTCACGCCATTCATCTTAAAGTAGATGAAGTAAATGCCGCCGGTGGTGAAAGCGCAGCGGCCAGCTTACACGCAGGTGATCACGTCACAATCGAGCAAGGGCCCTTTGCCGGCTACGCAGCGATTTTTGATGCCAGCCTGCCAGGGAGCGAGCGGGTACGTGTTCTTTTGAAAATGCTCGAGCACAGGAGTTTGCCGGTAGAAATGCCGGCAAATTATGTGGTCGCGGCTAAACGATCATAGCCAACGCGGTGAGCCCGGGTTATCAGCTTTGTGGGTGGGTAACTGGTGAGTGACCCCACAATGATGTAAAAACAACGGTCTCTGCTGGAGTTCTGTATGGTTCGCGGTTTTTATAGGACCGTAAATGTAGTAAGTATCTTCAGGTGAGCAACTCTTGAATTCGTTGTAAAATACAAAATTGAAGTTTCATTATTGACAGGGGTAAATTGAGCAGAACGGTGGATTTTATCGATAAGCAGGCAGCCAGGGGATTCGTTCCAGGTTCAGATGTGCCTCAAAGAAGGCTGATCATACGTGTATTAAAGCGGTTTATGGATGTTTTCGTTTCTGCTCTGGGGTTACTTTTATTATCGCCCTTGTTTCTATATATTTCCATTCGCATCAAGTGTGAATCCCCTGGTTCGATTTTTTACCGGGGTGATCGGGTTGGGCGCAATGGGGTTCTCTTCAAGATCCTTAAATTCCGCACGATGTACGAGAATCATGAAAAAGACAATGGCTTGCCATTAACCATCAAGAACGACCAACGGGTTACGCCGTATGGAAATCGTCTGCGGGAATCCAAGTTAAACGAATTACCCAACTTGTGGAATGTTCTGGTCGGCGAGATGAGCCTGGTTGGTCCGCGCCCCGAAGACCCGGCTTTCGTGGAGGCCTGGCCTGAGGACGTGAAAGCCGAAGTGCTTTCCATGCGGCCAGGCATTACCAGCCCCGCCTCCATCATCTTCCGCGATGAAGAGGCGCTACTCGGCGGGAACAGCGTGATGGACGATTATTTACGCTCCATTTTGCCGGAAAAATTACGCCTCGACCAACTTTATGTGCGCTATTACAACTTTTTTGGCGATTGGGATGTATTGCTGATGACGTTTGTGATGCTCATCCCCGGCGTACGGAAGAAAGCGGTGCAGGAAGACCTGCTTTTCGATGGACCGTTGGTGTCTTTTGGCCGGTCATATTTCTCTTGGTTCGTATTGGATGCGATCGTTGCGTTTGTAGCGATTTCAAGTGCGGTGCTTATTTGGCGCATCCAAGAACCGTTGGAGATTGGCTTTTGGCGAATGGTGCTGCTGGCGCTTGGCCTGGCTTTCACGATTGCACTCACCAATTCCATCCTTGGGCTGAAAAAAATCTCCTGGCGCTACGCCAGCCCCACTCATGTATTTGATATTGCCCTCTCCACGTTCTTGGCGCTGGGCTTGTTCGTGCTGGTCAGCCACATTTTCCCGTCGATTAATCTGCCGATTAGTTTGGTGATCAACATCGGCATTTTTGCCTTTGCCGGTTTCGTTCTTGTACGATATCGAGAGCTGCTGCTTTCTGGCCTGGCTGCACGCTGGACGCGCTGGCGCAGTCAGTCAAGCCTTATTAGCGAACGCGTGCTGATTATTGGCGCCGGTGATGCCGCGCAACTGGCCATCTGGCTGATGGAGAAAAGTGACCTGCATCCCTTGTTTTCTATCGTGGGCATGGTCGATGATGATTACCGTAAGCAGCGCAGAACGATTACCGAGTACCCTGTGTTGGGAACCACGCGCGACATCCCTGAGATTGTTAAGGAAAAAAGCATTGGACTCATCCTATTTGCCATTTCCAGAATCAGTGATCAGGATCGGGAACGAATTCTCAATACTTGTAACGACCTGGGTGTTCGTGTTATTCTGATTCCAGAATTAATGAAAGTGATGAACGATTATTTATCTCAACAAACCAAAGAGGTCAGTGAGGCACATGAGTGATTCGTGGAAGCGAAAGAAAGTTCTCGTAACCGGCGCGGGTGGGTTCATTGGCAGTCAATTGGTCAAAACGCTGGTGAGCTCCGGAGCCGAAGTACGCGCTTTTGTACGTTACAATTCGCGCGGCGATCCAGGATTACTTCGCTCTCTCGACCCTGAAGTTTTCGCTCGTATCGAGGTGATTGCCGGCGACCTGCGTGATGAAGACGCGGTGCGCCATGCCATCAAGGGTTGCCAGTTCGTTTTTCATCTCGGTGCGCTCATCTCAATCCCATACTCCTACCGTCACCCCACAGAGGTGGCGACAACCAATATCATGGGCACGCTCAATACCCTGCTTGCCTGCCGAGATTATGAAGTGGAGCGGCTGGTGCATACCTCCAGCAGTGAAGTCTACGGATCCGCGATTTATACTCCTATTAATGAAGAACACCCTCTGCAAGGGCAATCGCCATATTCTGCGAGCAAGATCGCCGCAGATAAACTGGCAGAGAGTTTTTATTGCGCGTATGACTTGCCAGTGATCACCGTGCGCCCCTTTAATACGTATGGACCGGGGCAATCTGGCAGGGCTGTTATCCCCACCATCATCACCCAGGCGCTCACCAGCGATACGATTCAGTTGGGCAGCCTTGAAACCACCCGAGATTTTACCTATATCGACGACACGGTCATGGGCTTTTTGCTCGCAGCAGAAAGAGATGCCGGAGTGGGCGAGGTGTTCAACCTGGGATGCGGTAAAGAGATCGCTATCGGTGAACTAGCGCGCATGATACTCACCATGCTTGGGAAAGATGCCCAATTGGTAACGAAAACCCAACGAATGCGCCCAATGAAGTCAGAAGTCATGCGGTTACTCTCTGATAATTCACGGGCTCGCGCCGTGTTGGGTTGGGAGCCGCGCATTTCGCTCGATGTCGGATTGGCACGCACCATTGCCTGGATTCAACAGCATCTTGATCATTATAGGATCGGGCACTATGAGTTCTAAGAACAACCATGTCCATGCGGTAGTACTGGCAGGCGGGAAGGGTACCCGGCTGGCGCCTTATACTCGCGTCATCCCGAAACCGTTAATGCCCATTGGCGATAAACCCATTCTTGAGATCATCCTGCGCCAAATGCAGCGGGCGGGAATCCGCCATGTGACGCTCACCGTAGGCTATCTCAGTGATCTCCTGCGCATGTTCTTCTCCGATGGCAAACGCCTTGGGTTGACGATTGATTATGTCTACGAGGACAAACCTCTCGGCACATCCGGTTCGCTGGCACAGGTGCCGGGGCTTACGAATACTTTCTTGGTGACCAATGGAGACGTACTGACCGACCTCGATTTGATCGACCTGATTGCTTATCACCGCGCAAACGGGGCAATTGCCACGATTGCGACGCACAAACGTAAGGTGACGATTAACCTGGGTGTGATTGAAACCGACAAAGGCAACACAGTCACCAATTACCTGGAAAAGCCTGATATCAATTATCAGGCGAGTATGGGCTTGTATGTCTTCGAAGCGCGAGTCTTGCAGTATATCCCGAAAGATGAATATCTGGACTTCCCTGACCTGGTAAAGAAACTGCTGGAAGCCGGTGAGAAGGTGAGCAGTTATCCCTTCAGAGGGTATTGGGAGGACCTGGGCAGTCCGGCGGACTACGACCGCGCCAGCGTGGATTTTGAAAAGAACCCCCAACAATTTTTACCGGAGTAGAAGAGATGAACTGGCGTGTTCCCCTGGCTGATGTGAAGTTTGGGATTGAAGAGCAGGAAGCAGTGCGAGCCGTGCTTGAGAGCGGTTGGCTGACAATGGGTGAAGTGACTGCCCGCTTTGAAGAGGAGTTTAAAGCCTACACTGGGGCGAAGCATGCCTTCGCCGTTTCGAACGCCACGGTGGCATTGCACATGGCTTGCCAGGCGCTTGGGCTGGGTGCGGGCGATGAGGTTATTGTTCCTTCATTAACATTCGTGGCAACAGCCAACGCAGTGCGCTACACCGGAGCAACGCCGGTTTTTGTGGATATTAACAGCGCAAACGATTTGACGATTTCTCTGGAATCTTTGCAGCGCGCGCTGACGCCGCGCACAAAAGCTGTGATGGTGATGCATTACGCGGGTTACGCTTGCGACATGCCCGCCATATTAGATTGGGCAGGCGGGCAGGGGCTGCCTGTGATTGAAGACGCAGCCCACGCGGTGGGCACGTCTCTCAATAAAAAGCACATGGGTACCTGGGGAACGGTTGGCTGCTTCAGTTTCTTCTCCAACAAGAACCTGTCTACAGGCGAAGGCGGAATGATCATCACCGACGATGACGCATTGGCAGCCGAGTTCAAGCTGCTGCGCTCACACGGTATGACCACGCTCACCTGGGACAGACACCAAGGGCACGCTTGGAGCTATGATGTCGTCACCACTGGTTACAACTACCGCATTGATGAAATTCGAGCAGCGCTGGGGCGAGTGCAGCTCGCCAAACTGGATGCTCACAACGAACGCCGACGGGTATTGAGCACACTCTACCGTGACCTGTTCGCAGAATTGTGCCCCCGCGTACACTTGCCATTTGAAAATCACCCAGGTGTGAGCGCGCATCACATCCTGCCCATGCTGCTGCCCCGCGGCGCTGACCGCCTGGAATTTATGGAGCACATGAAAGAAAACGGGATCCAGACCAGCATCCATTATCCGCCGATTCATACCTTCAGCGCCTATAAAGGGGCAGTTGTAGGAGGCGGCGGGCTGGCAACAACTGATGAGATCGCCGCGCGCGAGGTAACGCTGCCGCTTTATCCCACCATGACGGATGAACAGGTTCACTTTGTGGCGCTGACTGCGGCTAAGGCATTGGAGCATTGATTGAGCAAAATAATGCGCTGATGGATTTATCACCGGCGACTGAAACCCTGTTGCGCTTACTGGCGCTGTCGACTGATGAGCAGAAGCTGGCTGAAACACTCCCGGGAATCCCTGATGATCGTTGGAGCCCGATACTGGAAGCAGCGGCGCAGCACGATTTGAGGCTGCTCTTATTTAACCGCTTAAACAATGCGCCTGCGGGTTTGACACCGGCATGGGTGCTTGAACAACTGCAAGCAAATTATCTGGCAGCTGCCGTCAGAAATACGCTGATGCTGCATCATGCAGCGGAAATCCTGAACTCATTGAAATCTGCCGGACTTGAGGTTATCGTTCTCAAGGGGTTATACCTGGTTGAAAATGTTTATGCCAATATTGCCTTGCGCACCTTCGGTGATATTGATCTGATGGTGCGGCGCGATTCGATTGCCGACGCGCTCAAGGTAATGCAGCACTCAGGCTATTCACTTTCCAGATGGTACGACCCCGCGGAAACGAATACAGACCTCAAACACCTGCCGCCGCTCGAGAAACCGGATGCCCCCACGGTGGAGATTCACTGGACGATTGTAGAAGAAACAGAACCTTTCTGTGTAGAGCCACAGGGGCTGTGGCAGCGCGCAGTGACCGCCATAGTCGCTGGCGTGGGTGTACAAGCGCTTTCGCTTGAGGATTTGCTGCTGCACCTGTCGCTGCACTTTACCTACCAGCACCGGTTGCAGGCCGGGCTGCGCAACCTTTTCGATATTGCCGAAACGCTGCGTTGTTTTGGCGCGCAGGTAGATTGGCAGAAGCTGGTGCAAATAGCACAAGAATGGGGTACGGAGCGCATCACCTGGCTGACCTTTCGACTGTTGAGGGAGGTCACTGGCGTAGAGGTTCCAACAGAGGTGCTGCAGGCGCTGCAGCCGCACGATGGAGACGATTTGATCGTTGCAGAGGCTTTGGCGCAGTTATTCTCTAAGGTGCATGTTGAGCTGGCGTTTACCCCTGATCTGGCTAACCTGCCAGCTGCCGGGTATGGCGGTAAACTCAGGCTGGTGATGCAGCGCATCTTCATTCCACGCAAAGTGCTGGCGCGTGAGTACAATGTTGACCCGGCATCGCTTAAGATTTACGGCTACTATCTGGTACGGCTGCGCGACTTATGGCGCCGTTATGCGCAATCTGGTTGGGGAGCGATGCGCGGAGACGAAGATGCGCTTATTGCGGTCAACCTGAGGCAGGCGAACCAGCAACTTCACGAGTGGATGGTGGAGCGCACCCCTCCGCTTTGACTTGCTACTTTCAGGTTATGTGTGTTACATTAGGAAAATGATGGATAATACTGACTTATTGAAGAAAATTGGCTTGATTTTGGCGATATTAATTGTGCTTGCAGCGATCATTCTTCTTATAACATTTTTAATCGGCGGCTCTAATCGCATGTTATCCAGCGATGAACTGGCACAGCAGCACACTCAAATTGCACTGGAGATTTCAAACCAGCAGACAGCAGCCGCACTCACCAGCACGGCTGCACTCTACTTGACCTTGGGCGTGCCCATGCCTACCGAAACGCCTTTCCTCATCCCCACAGATGGCATATTAGGGAAGGAAACCCGAACTCCCCCCAGCACCAACATACCTGGCGCCACCCTGATGCCCCCGGGAATCGGTCAGCCGACGCAGACGCCTAACCCACCGATTCTCCAGCCAACAATCACCAAGACGATCCCGCTATTGCCCGGACAGCCGACCTATACCCTGACGGCTACGAAGCAGCCGACAGCCATCCCCACTCAGGCAACTGGTTGGGGAGGGGAATGGACTGCCTGGGTGGCAGACACTGCCGATAATTACCAGAGCGGAGTGATGAAGCTTACTGAAAATGGGAGTGACATCAGCGGCACGGTGCAGCTTCCCAATGGCGTGATCAACCTGAGTGGAAAAATCACAGAAGATGGAAAACAAGTGTTTGGCAATTACAGCTCCAATATGGGTTCAGGCTTGTTTTTCTGGGAACGGCAGGGCAATTACTCTCTTGTAATCGGCAATCGAAATAATAAGAATGGTTTTTGCGCTGTACGCCCGGGAATGGAAAAGCCGGATCCGTGCATGATGTACTCGGTGCAGTAATGGCGGTTTGACTTGATCGGTGCTGCCTTGTGGGCAGAAAAAGTGCATGTAATAAATCATCAACATCCCAGTTAAATGTAATTGGGATGTTTTTTTGGTTGACTGGAATGATTAATCGGATATAATTTTAAATATCAGTAAAAAGCAACAATGATATTGAAATGGGCAGGATTCCAGCTTAGAAGGTGTTCTAATATTGGAACTTGAGGGAAAAAGTTTAGTTAATTCCAGGCTGTTTGAACACAGCCTTTTACTCGTTAAATCAACATCTTACCAGCAACCGGATCTTAGCGAAAGAAAATTTCACAAAATTCAGAGAGGGAGGAACCATGAAATCCAGGTTGATTAATGTATCAGTAATTCTTGCACTTATTTTGGTGACTGTTTTATCGGTCACAAACGAGGCGAAGGCGGCCACGTTGGATGTCTGTCCATCAGGCTGTTCTTACTCCAGTATTCAGACGGCGATTCTCAATGCCGCGCCAGATGACACGATCACCGTTGCGGCTGGAACCTATACTGAGAAGATAACGATCTTCAAACCATTGACCCTGCAGGGGACAGACGCCGTGATTGATGGCAGCGGCAGCGGCCCCGTGGTCTCGATCGTCGCGAATGACGTGAGCTTCTCAGGTTTTACAGTGAAGAATGCGGGCACCGATCCAGCTTCTGCGGCGGCGATAGCCTTGGTTAATGTTACGGGCTGCACAGTGTCGAATGTTGCCACAGAAAACAACTTGTTTGGCTTTGCATTACTGAATGCTGATTCCAACACCTTCACTGGAAACACCCTCAATGGCAGCGGGCTTTATGGCATTTATGTTGGTTACAATGCCAATGGGGCATCAACCGACAACTCAATTGCCAATAACACCATCAGCAGCTCGGGCAAAGACGGTATTTATGTTGATATTAACAGCAGCAACAATACCATCACCGCTAATCAGATTATCAATACTGTTGGGGTTGGCGGGGAAGGTAATGGAATCTACCTTTACCGTGCTCCTTCGAATACCATTACGGCGAACACCATCAGCGGCAACGCGAAGTATGGTATCGAAACCAAAGGCTCCGGCAACAGCACAATCAGCAATAACACGCTTACCAATAACCTGTATGGAATTTACTTGCGCCACGATTCAGTGGTCTCATCAACGCCAACTACGATTTTGCATAACAAGCTCTTTGGCAATACAGAATTCGATCTGCGTACAACGACTGAATTTTCCAGCATCCCCGCTGAAATGAACTGGTGGGGCAGCGCAGCCGGCCCGGCAGCAGGAAAAGTGAGCAGCAATGTAGATTATTTGCCCTGGTGTTTGACTGAAGCCTGTCTGGCAGCAACAGCGCCGGTGCATAACGCGACGCAGAACACCTGGTTCAACGAAATCCAGCCTGCGATCGACGCCGCCAGCTCTGGCGATGTAATCGAAGTCGGTCCGGGCACTTACCTCCAGCCGAATCCCGGTACTGAGAAGGCAGGGATTAAGATCAACAAAGCCCTCACGCTGAAATCCACACATGGAGCGGCGGATACCATCATTGAAGTAGCGGATGGAAATCTCACACGCGGCATTCAAGTGATTGGACCTAACCTGGGTTTGGTTACCATTGATGGCTTCACTGTCAAGGGTTTCACACAAACCGGTATCATCCATTATTATGATACGAAAGTAGGAACGGCCGTTCATGTTCTGAACAATATTGTGATTCCCCGCGGAAATTACCTGAAAAATGGCATCCAGGTCTCCGGAGATAACTCCATCGTGAGAGGGAATACCATTATTGGTGCTTATCTCACAGAGGATTGGGGGTCAGCCGGGATTCTTGTGGATGAAGCAAACAACGTGTTGATTGAGAACAATACCATTGGCGGCGGGGATAATGGGATGGATTATGGGATTGCCGTATCCAACTATACCAATGACAATTATGGCAATCTAACGATTTTAAATAACACAATCACGAATGCAGATATTGGTTTTGGAATCACCAATTATTATAGCGGAACCGTCAGCGACATCCTGTTTCAATATAACAAAGTCACAGGGCATGATTGGGCTGCATATGCGTATATGGGAACAGGCGCTACAAACACCGATATCGACCTCACCATAAACTGGTGGGGCACCCCGGCTGGCCCATTGCCGGGGACTGTGGGCATCACTGGCGCGGCGTACGCTCCCTGGTGCTTAAACGAAGCCTGCACGGTTCTGTCATCTGAAGCGGGTGTGGCGGTGCTGAACCCTGGCGCAACTCCGGCAGACTTCACTGCCGCGGCTGCCGCTGCTAACCAAATCGTTTTCACAGCCGGCACTTACAACGCCGCAGCCCCATTTGTGGTTGATCAGCCCGGGCTTACCATCCTGCTGCAAGACGGCGTGGTGATTCAAAACACTGGCTCCTGCTTCACGATTGATGCCAATTACACCACCATCAAAACCGAGAGCATCGGCGGAGCCAAGTGTATCCCCACCAATGGCGCGCATGGCATTCTGGCCAACGGCAGCCGCTTGAACATCGTCATTGAGGGGCTCGAGATTGACGGCACAGGGCAGACAACTGGTGACGGCATCCACTTTGCTGGCGGCATCACCGATTTGGTCATTGTCAACAATAAAGTGCATGACCTCACAGGTCATGGGCTCTACTTTGCCGTCACCCCCACAAACGTAGTGGATATTCAGGGCAATTTGTTTGCGCTGAACGGAGGTGTGGGTGTCTCTTCGCCGGAAGATATCAATGTGGCCTTTAACTCATGGGGCGCTTACGGCGGGCCCACTGCAGGCGACGGCATCAGCGGCATCACCAGCTTTGTGCCCTGGACGCATGTGGATTTGTACATGCTCTCCTCCGGAACACCAACGCTGAATACGGTAATGGCGGGCAATGAAATCACTTACACCATCTACGGCAACCTGCAGCAAATAAAAGGGGTTGATTTCACTCTCACCATCCCTGCGGGTGTCGAATATGTTTCTTCGGCGGCAAAGGACGTTTATGAGCATGAAACTTTGACGGCTGGCGCAGGCACACTCAGGTTTGTTGGCTACAATCTTGCCGCAGCACCGAAGACCGGTGAGGCGATTGCCTTGTTTGAAGTTAAGCTCAAGGGTTTAACGTTGGGTACCTATGAGTTGAAACTTGGTTCAGACCTCTTCTCAATGGCGCCGAGCTTTGGCTCCTCCAATTTTGTTTATGCCTATGAACTGAAAAGCGGAACATTGAATGTTCTTGATGAGCTGAAGATTATTGACATTGATCTGTTACAGTCTGCTGATCTGTCCAATTGGGTGGCTGTTCCGGGCAGCCTGACGGCTGGCTTTGATATTCCACTCAACCCGGCGAATCTCTTCGAGTATTTGGATGTTGCCAGCCTCACATCCAACCGGCCGTTGGCCGACGGGCTTTATCCGTTCTACATTGACAAAACCAATGTACCGGCAAACTTCTTTGCTTATTGGGCAGCGAAAGGCGTTGTGGCTGGTGCAACTGGCTGGCAGGGGACGATGTGGGAGATCATCAATGGTGATAAGCCTATGTTCTACCTGAAGGTGAACAATACGGGCACCGAGTTTGATCTGATTGACGGACTGCAGTACCTGCAGAGCGGCGGCACGGTATTAAACCCGCTGCGCATCAGCGGCGATTACCCGCTCGGCGCTTACGCTTATAGCGGCGTATTGAAAGACGCTTTCGGGTTGGAAGCCGCCGTGGAAGTGGGAATCAGGTTTATCGGCCCGTATACGGTGACTGGC
>WPCH01046644.1_pt1 | contig 14056 bp, 14 predicted proteins | sample 5399881 | NCBI WGS metagenome assembly WPCH01 (sample SAMN12869468, study PRJNA574797) | sludge metagenome | isolation source: wastewater treatment of pH5 | place: China:Beijing | collected 2019-05-20
GGGGCAGGGCGATCTCTCGCAAGAGGCGCAGCGCTCCCACCGCGCCAGGCAGCACGCACCCAGCCAGAGGGTCAGGGCGGTGAGCCGGGCCGGCAGCCAGTTGGCGGCGTCATCCAGGCGCGCCGCGGCGCGGCCGAAGTCGAGGTAGCGCTCGCTGCGGTAGCCCACCATGGAGTCCAGGGTGTTGACCGCCTTGTAGGCCACCGCCAGGGGGGCGCCCCCCAGCAGGGCGAAGAGCAGCGGTGCGGTGATGCCGTCCACCGTGTTCTCGGCCACCGTCTCCACCGCCCCCCGGGTCACCTCCCCCTCGTCCAGCGCCTCGGTGTCGCGGCCGACGATCATGGCAAGCGCGCGACGCGCCGCGGGGAGGTCGCCTCGGGCCAGCGGAGCGGCCACCGCCAGGGCGGCATCGCGCAGGCCGCGAATGGCCAGGCAGCTGGCCAGCAGCCACCCCTCCGCCAGCCAGCCCAGCCAGGGGTGAAGCCGCGCCAGCAGGGCGATGGCGGCCCAGGCCAGCAGGCCGCTTCCCGCCACCACCAGGGCGGTCATCAGCGCACCGCGGACACGGCGCGCCCGGCGAGAGCCCCGGTTCCAGGCCCGCTCCAGCCAGGCGATCACCGCCCCCATGCCCACCACCGGGTGGGGCAGGCGGCGGGGGTCGCCGATGGCCAGGTCCAGGGCCACGGCGGCAAGCACCAGGCCCAGCAGCGCAAGCGACAGCGGTTCAGCCATGGGCGGCCTCCTCCTGGCGCCGGCGCCACTCCCGGGAGGCCAGCAGCGAGGCGCGAGTGGCCCGGTAGACCGCCTGGCCCAGCTCGCGACCGAGCCGCGTCCCCGAGCCGGCATAGGGGGTCACGGGGCCCGCCTGGGTCGCGGCAACCGCCAGGCAGTCGGTGGAGGTGCCGCTGGCCGGCGTGCCGCTATGGGGGTCCTGCACGCCGAGGGAGTGCAGGGCGCGCACCTTGGCCTCGCTGGCCGACAGGCAGGCGTTGACCAGGCCACCATCGGTCAGGTGGCCATCGATCACGACCAGCGTATTGATGGTGCCTACCGGGCGCGGATCGCCGGCCAGGGGGGCGACGATATCCACGGCATTGCCGGCCCCGGCGGTCACCGCCGCCAGCACGCCCGCCCCCGCCTCCACCCGCAGGTGCTCGAGGCGCACCGCGGTCATCATGGCCAGGCTCTCGCCCTCCGGCAGCCCCCGCGCCGCCAGCCAGGCGGCGAGATCCGCCCCCGGCGCGCTGCCGGCATAGTCCTTGTCCACATGGAAGTTGCAGAAGTGGCGTCGCCAGCCGAAGCCGCCGCCCACCAGGGCGCTGCTCAGTGTCCAGAGCGGGCGCGGGGCGGCCAGGTATACGCAGTCGGCGGCGGCATCGAGGGTGAGCCCTGGGCCGAAGGCGAGCTGGGTGGGTCCGGGCCTCATGGGGCGGGGTCGATGCCGATATCGTCGAAGGTGGCCATCTCCGCCAGCAGGCGGCAGGCCGAGTCGAGCAGCGGAAAGGCCAGCGCCGCCCCGGTGCCCTCGCCCAGGCGCAGCTCGAAGTCGACCAGCGGGCGGGCCTCCAGGGCGGCCAGGGCCCCCTCATGGCCAGGCTCCCGGGAGCGGTGACCGAAGAGCAGGTAGTCGCGCAGGCTCGGCCGCAGCCGGCAGGCCACCAGCGCCGCCACCGTGGCGATAAAGCCATCGACGATCAGCGGCAGGCGGTGGGTCGCACCGCCCAGGAAGGCCCCCGCCATGGCGGCAATCTCCAGGCCGCCCACCCCGGCCAGGGCCCCCAGGGGGTCCGCCCGGTCGGGGCGCCGCGCCGCCAGGATGCGTTCGATCACCTCGCACTTGTGGGCCAAGCCCGCCGCGTCGAGGCCGGTGCCGGGGCCCACCAGCCTGTCGACCGCCTCGCCGGTCAGCACGGCCAGCAGGGCGCTGCTGGCCGTGGTGTTGGCGATGCCCATCTCGCCGACGACCAGGCTGCGGCAGCCCGCCGCCACGGCTCGCTCGGCGGCACGCCGACCCGCGCCCATGGCCGCCAGCGCCTCATCGCGGCTCATGGCGTCCTCGTGCAGCATATTGGCCGTGCCGCGGCGAACCCTCTCGTTGATCAGCAGCGGGGAATCGCCCGCGTCGTCAGGCAGGGGCGTCGCCACGCCCACGTCGATCACCTCGAGGTGGGCCCCATGCTGGCGGGCAAAGACGTTGATAGCGGCCCCGCCGGCGGCGAAATTGGCCACCATCCGGGCGGTCACCTCGGCAGGAAAGTCGGAGACGCCCTCGGCGGCCACGCCGTGGTCGGCGGCGAACACCAGCATGGCCGGTGGCGAAACCTGCGGCAGCGCCTGGCCCTGAATGGCGGCCAGCTCCACGGCGAGTCTCTCCAGGCGGCCCAGGCTGCCCGGCGGCTTGGTCAGGCGGTCCAGGCGCTGCGCGGCCTGCTGGGCCGCCAGGCTATCGAGAGAAGGCAGGAAATCGGGGATGACGCTCACGCAGGCCACTCCTTGGATCGGCAGGCGAAGGGGCCGGCCATCTTAGCAGAGTTGGCGGAAAGGTCAGGGGATCAGCACCGCGGCACCGGAGAGCCTCCCCTCGCGGAGGTCATCGAGGGCGCGGTTGGCCTGATCCAGGGGGTAGGCGCGGGTCTCGGTGCGGATCGGCACCTGCGGCGCCAGGGCCAGGAACGCCTCGCCGTCCCGGCGGGTGAGGTTGGCCACCGACTTCACCGAGCGCTCCTCCCAGAGCAGCCGGTAGGGGAAGCTCGGAATGTCCGACATGTGGATGCCGCCGGAGACCACGCTGCCGCCGGGGCGCACATGGGAGAGTGCGGTGGGCACGAGCTCCCCCACCGGGGCGAAGAGCAGGGCCGCGTCCAGCGCCTCCGGTGGCGCCTCGTCGCTGCCGCCGGCCCACTCAGCGCCGAGTCGTCGGGCGAAGGCCTGGGCCGCCTCGTCGCCGGGGCGGGTGAAGGCGAAGACCCGTTGCCCCCGGGCCAGCGCCAGCTGGATCAGGATATGGGCGGCGGCACCGAAGCCGTAGATGCCGAGCCGCCGTGGGGCCTCGCCGCCGGCCAGGCGCCAGGTGCGGTAGCCGATCAGCCCGGCGCAGAGCAGGGGTGCACTCGCCTGGGCGTCGTCGCCCTGGACGGGAAAAGCGTAGCGGGCGTCGGCCACGCAGTATTCCGCGTATCCGCCGCCCCGGGTGTAGCCGGTGAACTCGGCCCGCTCGCAGAGGTTCTCCTCGCCGCGAAGGCAGGGGGCACACTCGCCGCAGGTCCAGCCCAGCCAGGGCACGCCGAGGCGCTCACCCAGCGCCACCCCGGTCACTCCCTCCCCCAGGGCGGTGACCTCGCCGATGATCTCGTGGCCGGGCACCAGGGGCAGACGCGGGTCGGGCAGTTCGCCATCCACCACGTGGAGGTCGGTGCGGCAGACCCCGCAGGCCAGCACCCGCAGCTGAAGCTCCCCTGGGCCGGGCGCGGGCCTCGGCACCTCCTCCAGCACCAGAGGCTGACCCGGGGCGTGCAGGCGCATGGCGCGCATGGTCTCGGTCATGGTCATTCTCCTCTCGGCCGTCCAAACCGGCCCTGCCGACAGGATAGCCGAGGGCTCAGGCGGCGACCCGGACCTCGTAGCCGGTGTACTTGCGCAGGTTGATCACGCCGGTATCGAGGATCAGGTACTGCCCCTTGAGGCCGAGCAGGGTACCGCCGATCTCGGGGGTCTTGTCGAGGTTGTGGGAGACCACCTTGGTGGGGTATTCGAGCACCGGGTAGTCCAGGGCCACCGGCGGCGCGTCGAGCAGGCGGATGGCGTCTGCTCCGAAGCGCTCGCGCAGGCTGGCCAGGCCGCCCTCCAGGCGCGCCAGCAGGCGATCGCGCTCGGCGGGCAGGTCCAGCTCGGCGGTGTCGCCCTTGAGCATGGCCCGCCAGTTGGTGCGGTCGGAGACCTCCTCCTTGAAGAGCGTCTCCACAAAGCCCGACTGCTGGCGGGTATCCACCTCGAAGATCGGCAGCGCCTGCACCGCGCCCTGGTCGAGCCAGCGGGTCGGTACCTGGGTGCCCCGGGTGATGCCGACCTTGAGGCCGGAGGCGTTGGCCAGATAGACGATATGGGGCTGGAAGCAGTGGCGCTCGCCCCACTCCGGCTCGCGGCAGGTGCCGGCGAAGAAGTGGCAGGTCTCCGGCTTCATGATGCAGGTGTCGCACTGGGCGAGCTTCTTGAAGCAGGGGTAGCAGTGGCCCTGGGCGAAGCTCTTCTTGGTGGCCCGGCCGCAGTGGGTGCAGGCGATGGCGCCGCTCCAGGCGAGCGACAGCGGCCGCCCCAGGCGCTCGTTGAGATCGAGGCGCGCCTCGCCGGCGCGCAGGGTATAGCGGGCGGGCTCACCGCCCTGCCCCGGCGCGATGGCCATCTTGGTCAGGCAGCCGGTGACCTCGGCGGCCGCGGCGATGGCGTCAGTCACGGCCGGCGTCCTTGGCAAGCCCCGCCAGTGCCGGGTCCACGCCGGCACCGCTGCTGGCCCCGCCGCAGGTGCGCTGCTGCAGGTAGCCCACCCGCTGCTCCTCGGGGACGTTATTCTCGAACTCGTAGCGCATCACCGCCTCCATGCAGAGCTCGGTCTGCTCCCGGGTCAGCAGGCGGCCGTCCGGCCACTTGCGCAGCTCCACCGCCTGCTTGAGGCTCTGGTAGATGGCCGGGGTCATCTGCTGGATCATGCGCTCGAAGGTCATATCGCTCATCGGAAACTCTCTCAATGGTGACGGCGTGCTCGCCCGGAATAGTACCAGCCCAGGGCCAGGCCCACGACCAGCCCCCCCAGGTGCGCCTCGTTGGCCACGTTGCCGAAGCCCACGGCGCCGGCCATGTCGGTCATGGTGAAGACCATCCAGCCGAGCATGAAGACCACCAGCATCTGGGGCACGAAGAAGCCGCTGCCGGGGGCCCGCCGCGACATCAGCCAGACATAGCCGAGCAGGGCGAAATCGACGCCGGACATGCCGCCGAAGAGCACGGTCCCGGCGGCGTACTGGGCCAGGTTGGCACCCACGCCGGCGGCGAGCAGGATCAGCAGCATGCGCCCGCTGCCCTGCAGCGCCTCCACCTGGCGGCCGAAGTACCAGAGCCACAGCATGTTGAAGATCAGGTGCATCCAGCCGAAGTGCAGAAAGGCCGGCGAGAGCGGGCGCCAGATCTGGCCGGCCAGCAGCGCCTCGACCAGGCTGCCCACGGCCAGGGTGCCGCCGGGGGCAACGCCCAGGGGCACGATGGCCAGCAGGGCAATGACCAGATCGCCGAACACGGCCATGGCGGCGAACACCAGCAGGCAGAGACCCAGGGTGGCCGCGGTGACCGGCGCCTGGCGCAGCACCCCGGCCAGCGAGCCGGACGCCGGCCCGGCTTTGCGTCGTGCGCGGCCCCGGGCAGGCATCAGCGGCTCGCCGCTCTGCCACTGGGCCAGCAGCCGCATCATCTCTGCCTGCTGGCGGGGATCCGCCAGCCAGAGGGTCTGGCCCTCGTCATCCTCGGTGATGCGGTGGCCGATACGGTGGGCCCAGAGGGCACGGCGCAGCTCGCGGGTATCGGCATCGGGGGGCAGCTGGATCACGCGGTACATGGCGCCTCCTTGTGCGCGTGGGTGGGCGGGACCGGGGAGCGCGCATAAAAAATCCGGCGGAGGGGGCCGCCGGATAAGAGCAAGGGATCATTCAAGGGAACACCTACTCTGATGGCGGTCGGCACCAGGAGTTCACGGCACCGAGCAAAAAATATTGTAAAGTTTTGTGTCATGTAAAAACGTCATTCGAAGCTGATCTCCCAGGGGCGCGGGCGCACCTGCTCCTCCCGGGGGACCCGCAGCCAGACGAAGTGGTCCGCGTTGAGCTGGCGCTCGCCGCTCCAGCGGTAGGCCACCAGACGGCCGAACTTCACCGCGCTGTAGTCCAGGCAGGCAACGTTGGGCGCCGGCAGGGCCGGAATCCCCTCGCACCAGTAGTGCCCGATGAAGAGCGGCGGCTCGTCCGGCCCGTAGAAGGCCAGCCGCTGGCGATCCTCGGCAGAGAGCGGGCGCAGCTCCAGGTCCCCGGGCAGGTTATCGGGCTGGAACACCACATCGCCCCAGGTCTGCGGTGACTGCGCCCAGAAGTGGGTGCGGAAGCTGCGCCGGGTGAAGCCGTCGCCGGAGTGGATCTCGGTGCCCAGCGGCAGGGGCATCTGGGTGCCCCGGGTGAGACGGTCGAGGATCTCGAAGGCGCGGGTACCCGGCGCCGTGGACTCCACCAGGAAGGCCTCGTCCATGCAGGCATCCGGATGGCGGCTGCGCAGGTCGTCGATCAGCGACTGGTCCCAGCAGGCGTGCACCACCCGCAGGCCGTCGCGCTCCAGGAAGAGCGGGATCTCCAGGAACCAGGCCAGCGCCTCCTCCCACTCCTGGGGGTGGTCGCGATACTGCTCCAGGGTCTCGTTGATGATGCGGTTGTTGCGCGGCGTGTGCTCGCGCAGCCACTCCCGGCCAATTCCCGCCGGGGCGCGATGACAGTAGGCCAGGGCGTTGTACTCATGGTTGCCCATGACGATATGCGCCTCGCCCTCCTCCACCATGCGCCGGGCGATCTGCACCGCCAGCCGGATGCGCGGGCCCCGGTCGATCAGGTCGCCGAGAAAGATGACCCTGCGCCTGGGGTGGCGGTAGACGCCGCCCCGCTGGTGGTAGCCCAGCTTCTCCAGCAGCGCGGCCAGGGTGGCGCCGCAGCCGTGTACATCGCCGATCAGGTCGTAGCCTTCGAATCTCGCCTGCGTTCTCACATCAGTCTCCCAGGCGATTGCTCCAGCCCAGCTTGCTGCGCAGGACCTCGAAGAAGTTGTGTCCCAGCGGATGCACCAGCTGGACGCACTGGGGCTTGCGGCGGATCACCAGGACATCGTCGGGCTTTGCCACGGCGCGGGTCTGGCCGTCGCAGCTGATATGCGGGTAGGTCTGGTTGGTCTCGCCGATGTGGATACGGATCTCGCTTGCGGCGTCGATGACGATGGGCCGGCTGGAGAGGGTGTGGGGGAACATCGGCACCAGGGTCACCACGTCGAGCTTGGGGTGCATGATGGGGCCGCCGCCGGAGAGCGAATAGGCGGTGGAGCCGGTGGGCGTGGCGATGATCAGGCCGTCGCTGCGCTGGCTGTAGACGAACTGGCCGTCGATGAAGAGCTCGAACTCGATCATCCGCACCGCCTTGCCGGGGTGCAGCACCACCTCGTTCAGGGCATCGCCGCTGCCCATCAGGGTGCCGTCGCGATAGAGCTCGGCGTCGAGCAGGAAACGCTCCTCCACCTCGTAGTGGCCGTCGAGCACCTCGCCTACCCGAGCCTCCAGCTCATCCGGAGAGATATCGGTGAGAAAGCCCAGTCGACCGCGGTTGACGCCCAGTACCAGGGTGCCGCTATGGCACAGGGTGCGGGCCGCCCCCAGCAGGCTGCCGTCGCCACCCACCACGATCACCAGGTCGCAGAGCTGGCCGAGCATGCGCCGGCTCGACTCCACGTGGCCGTGGTCGAGGAGCACCGTGGCGGTGCGATCCTCGATGATGACATGGTGGCCGCGCTGATCCAGGAAACGGATCAGGCGCTTGAGGGTGTCGACCACCTTGGTGCTGCCAAGGCGGCCAATCAGACCGATGGTACGGAAGGACGTCTTGGCGTCGCGTTCCGGGGAAGAGCTCTGTTCGGATGGCATGCAGGGGCCTCTCGCATTGCAGCGGCCCATTATGGCCACTGCCCAGCCCCCCGGCAAACGGGGCGCGTCGCGCCTCAGGCGGCCAAGGCCGCGCGGCGCTTCACCCACCACTCGTTGAGCCAGAGCGAACCGGCGATGATCGCCCCGCCCAGCGCCAGGCGCCCGAGGTCGGCGTCACGGTTCCAGATCACCAGGTTGACCAGCAGGCCGGCGGGGATCAGGGCGTTGTTCATGATCGCCAGCGCCCCGGCGTCCACCCGGGTCGCCCCCAGGTTCCAGAGGAAGTAGCCAACCCCCGAGGCCACCAGCCCCAGCCAGAGCAGCACGCCCCACTGCACCCCGGTAGTCGGCAGCGCGCTGGCATTGCCCAGCAGGGCAAAGGCGGGCAGGGCCACGGCCAAGGCGCCCAGGTAGAACCAGGCGAAGACGCTGTGGCGGGGCAGCGAGGCGGGGAGCTCATCCGAGAGCCTCCGGTAGCCCACCTGGCCCAGGGCGAAGCAGAGGTTGGCTCCCTGCACCACCAGGAAGCCGAGCAGGAAGCCGCCGTCGAGACCGTCGTAGCGGATCACCCCGGCCCCCACCACGGCCAGCGCCGCTGTCATCAGGTAGAAGGGGGTGAAGCGCCCGAACAGGGCATCGTCGAGCAGAGTGATATAGAGCGGCGTGAAGATGGTAAAGAGCAGCACTTCCGGCACCGAGAGCAGCAGGAAGGACTGATAGAAGAAGATATACATCAGCCCCAGCTGCACGGCGCCCAGCCCCATCAGCACCAGGCGCTGGCGCCCGCGCAGCAGGCCAGGGCGCAGGAAGGGCAGGAAGACCAGCGCCGCCAGGGCCACGCGCAGGGCGACGGCGAAGTAGCTGTCCACCTGGCCGGCCAGGTAGACGCCGATCAGCGAGAAGGAGAAGGCCCAGAGTACGGTGACGCCGACGAGATAGCCCACGGTCAACCTCATTGATATTTTGAGTTGACGGCGATTATACGCCAGCCGGCGCCTCTGCCAACCCCCGGCGAACCGCTGTCTCAGCGTTGTGCCAACAGGCGCAGGGCGTGGATCACGCCCGGCACCCACCCCAGCAGCGTCAACAGCAGGCTCAGACAGATGCGGCGCGCCGGCGCCCGAGACAGCCCCACGGCCAGCGGCGGCATCAGCACGGCCAGCGCCAGCAGGGCAGTACGAGGCGCACCGGCACTCACCGTCTCGGCCGGGGGCGGAGAGGCGGTCTCGGCAGCGCCCGGATCGTACTGCTCCACTCCCCCCTGCGCCTCGCGGGCCTGCCGCTCGATCAGGCGCTGGTGAGCCTCATGATTGATTTTCTGCTCCAGGGAGCCGGCATCCTCGGCCAGCTCATCGTGGTAGCGCTCCCACTCCTCCCAGTCATGGGGGGTACCGGCGCGGGGACGGTGGTCACCCGACTCCCGGGCACGCGCCCAGGCCTTCTCCTCCAGGGTGGTGGGACGTTCACGTTCGCGATCGCCATCGAGCCCCTTGCGGGCCAGGTACTCGCGCGCATCCATAGGCTGACTCCTGCATGATCCACGTCGAGGATGGTCGTTTGAGGGAGGGAGGCGCCCGGGGGTTCCAGCCTCTCCGCCCGCGGCGCGGGGGGGATAGCGTTGACACCGTCGGGCTCGGCAACGCCCGGGGTTGGACTATGCTGAAACCGCTACGGGCTGATGATCCACCGGCACAAGGAGAACCGCCATGCCCAACAAGGCCCCCACCACCGTTCGCGAGATCATGTCCCGTGACTGCTACCGGGTCACCGACAAGACGTCGGTTTCCACCCTGGCCGAAGGGCTCTCGCTCCACCGGCTGCCCGGCGTGCCGGTGGTCGATGAGCATGACCACCTGATCGGCTTCATCTCGGAGCAGGATGTGCTCGGCAAGGTGCTGGAGAGCACCTACCTCAACGAGGAGCCGCCGCTGGTCAAGGAGCTGATGCGCCACGAAGTGCTGACCGTCACGCCCAACAAGAGCATCACCGACCTGGCCCAGGAGATGCTGGGCAGCAAGCCCAAGGTCTATCCGGTGGTGGAGCAGAAGCGCCTGGTGGGGATCGTGACCCGCCGCGACGTGCTCAACGCCATTCTCAGCATGCGCCACAAGCATAACCACTGAGCCGGCTCCCTTGATGCAGCGCCCCGCCCCGGCGGGGCGTTTTCGCGTACCCGCCACACTTGCGCACCCCGCCATAAAAAGAAGGCCGCCTCCCGGGGGAAGCGGCCAAGCATCGATCGAAAGACTGCGAGCCAGAGCAACAGTGTTAGCGACTGCTATCGCGCTGTTGCCTGTGCTTACTCAGACACTGTGACGAGGAAAAGTTCGGGAGCGACGGCAAATTTCTTGCCGGCATCGCCGACGACCGCCGAGCATGGCTCGAAAAATGCTGCGATAACAGCAACTTGAATAGAGGTAGCGAAAAAGACCCCGCTCCGGCTTGCATGGCTAAGCGGTTGGTTTTACTATCGAATCCGTCCAGCGGGTGTAGCTCAATGGTAGAGCAGAAGCTTCCCAAGCTTAAGACGAGGGTTCGATTCCCTTCACCCGCTCCATGCCTACCCTAACGCCTTGACCTCCCTCAAAAAGCCCGTCCTTACTGGGTTCGATGACTTCAGAAGTGGCTACACAAGTGGCTACACCTGTCACCCGCTCCGGTGTATTCTTCAACGGTCACCACCACCGCACGGGTCACCGTCATGGCCAGAGGCAAGCCCGCTGACACTCGACACCTCCGCCAGAGAGGGAACGTCTGGTTCGTTCAGAAGCGCCTATCCCCCACCCTCGCCCAGCACCTGGGCAAGAAAATGTTTCAGCAGAGCACCCAGACCGGAGACCTCGACGACGCCTGTCGAGTTCGGGACCGGCTGCTGGTGGAACTGTCGGAGCTGGAGGCCGTGCTGCAGGGCCAGGCCTCACCGGTGCAACGACGCCGACACTTCATGGAATCACGTGAGCGGTTCCAGGAGGCCGAACAGGCGTTCAGGGAAGCTGGCCCCTATGCACCCTACCTCCTGGAGATCATCGACCCTGAGAAGCTCCCAGAGATCGAGCAGGACGCCTTGCGTTACATGGACTCGACCGATACACCAGAAGCGTACCGGCTCACCTTCAAGGGCGCCTTGGAGGACTGGCAACAGTCGCCTCTGATCGAGCGGAAGCACTCCACGCGATCAAAGAATGCCTTGGCGGTCCATCTCTTCCTCGACAGCCTGGGAAAAGAGGACGCGTCACTTGCCAGCGCTACCCGCAAGAAGGTCCGGGATTTCATCACCATGCAGCTCGGCAACGGCAAGACCAAGCAGACCGTGGCCAACTACCTCTCGGGGCTCTCCGCCATCTGGCGTCATGCCGAGTACACCATGGAAGAACCCCTGCCAGCGGCAAACCCCTTCAAGGGCCACAGCCTCAACCCCAAGGCCACGGTGAAGAGCTACGACCAGTTCACCCGCACTGACGTCGAAGCGATCTTCGCCGCTACCGAGCGCGAGCAAGGCATCTTCCACCTTCTCCCTCGCCTTGGCTTCTTTACCGGAGCCAGGCTCGAAGAGCTGTGCTCGCTGAAGACGACCGACATCATCCAGCAGCAAGGCGTCTGGTGCCTGTCCGTCCGCGAAGGCAAGGGAAAGAACAGCAACGCCACGAGGGACGTTCCGCTTCACCCTGCGGTCAAGCCGCTGGTCTTGGAGCAGCTCAAGCACGCGAAGGCTGTGGGGTCCGAGTACCTCTTCACCGAAGCAGGAGCCACGATCCGTGCCGATGGCAAGAAGGGACCGAAGTTCTCGCAGTGGTTCTCCCGCCTGACCGGGAAGACCATCCCCAAGGAGGGCAGGAAGCTCGGCTTCCACTCTTTCAGGACAACGGCCATTACCATCATGCTCGGCGCTGGCTACCAAGAGCAGCTCGTGGTCTGGATCACCGGACACGAACGGGGGCTGACCACCGCCAGCAAGGTCTATCACCGTGGGCCGGACTTCAAGACGCGGCTGAAGGCCGTGGAGGCGATACGGCTGGAAGCCTTGCAATAAGCTCGGCATTCGAGGAGAAAAGGATGAACACCTCATTTGAATTTTCGACATTGCTGATAGCTATCAGTGAGAAGCTCACGAACATCTCAATTGAATTCTCGACATTGCTGATAGCCATTTTCACAATAGCCTTGGCGAGTTTCAGCCTATGGCAAACGGTGATCACCCGAGACTCCGCGAGACGACAAGTCCGTGCTTACATTGGTGTTAAAAACGGGTCCGTCACACTCTTCAACAACAACACTACAGCTGTAGCAGACATAGAATTCACTAACACAGGGCAGTCGCCCGCATATGAGTTTTCAACATGGTTAAAGATAAAGATTGACGCCCCAGACGCCTCTCCGTTTGGAGAGGAGCTTTCAGTAGCGGAACGGACAGGTAGCTCAATCCTCCTACCAGGGGAAAGTGTACACTGCAGGGTCCCATTGGATATTTCACCTGGAGAACTCCCAGAACTCGGCGCTGGTGCGACGTCGCTCTTTGTTTGGGGTGGCGCCGACTACAGGGATGCGTTCCAAAAGAAGAGACACTTCAAACTCCGAGCCACAGCCGCAGTCGATACGGGGAACATTTGGGAGGTTCGCCCCCACAAGATCGGCTATGTCGCGGACTGACCATCACCACCACCCTCACAATGTCCAGCCGCGAGATCGCCGAGCTGACAGGCAAACGCCATGACAATGTCCGCCGTGACATCCACACCCTGCTGGAGCAGCTCGGGGAGGATTCCCTCAAGTTTGAGGAAAAGGTAGCGACCGGAGGTAGGCCGATCCTCAACTACCACCTCCCGAAAGACCTGACGATCACCCTCGTCGCTGGCTACTCCGCACCTCTTCGCCACCGCATCGTCACCCGCTGGATGAAGCTGGAAGCCCAAGCCGCCAAGCCCCCGGCACCCACCGCTACCTGACCCAGAGTCAGCGCGTGAAGCTCGGCAAGAAGGCAGTCGCCCTGGGCAGCCAGCAAGGCACCTCCCTGGACTGAGCTTGATTGACCCTTCCTTATGGAGAAAGAGCGCCAGGTGGTGCCCCTTCTCTGCAGAGTCTTTGCGCTTCTGGACAGCCCGCCCTCTCACCCGCCATGGGTCACGGCAGCGGTTGGAACCTGACGATGCTGGCTGGGAGGTGATGGCACCCAGTCGAGGCAGGCGACCCACTGACGTACAGCCCACGGGGGCAGTGTCGTTGATGGGGTGACGCTGCTGGATGGCGAAGCCTTCTATAAGATGTTCTTTAAGTGCTTCTTCATCTTCCTTTCCTTCCTTGTCCTTTCCCTTATCAAGTCTTTCCCTTGAAGACTTACTGATGGCCAGACTCATAGCCAGTCTGAAGAGACTGACCTGGTTCAGGAACAGGACCGGGACAGGGATGTGTGTCGGCAATGAAAGCTCACCATCTACAGACCACCACCGACCACAGCAAGACCGACTCAAAGAGCCCCAGCAAGAGGGCCCCACTCCATACCCCGTACCACCCTGAAGTCAGGAACCGAACACATGACACGTACCGTCCGCATCTATACCGATGGCGCCTGTAGCAACAACGGTCGAGCCAATCCCTCTGGGGGCTGGGCTGCGATCCTGGTCAACGAAGATGGGCAGCGCCTGACCCTCGCACGTAAGCTGACCGATGGCACGATCACCAACAACCGAGCCGAGCTGACCGCAGTCATCGAAGGCCTATCGGCCCTCAAGCGTCCCGCCCGAGTGGAGCTGACCACCGACAGCGAGTATGTGGCCAAGGGAGCCACAGAGTGGCTGGATGGCTGGAAGCGCCGGGGCTGGACCTCCGCCAGCAAGGAGCCGGTCAAGAACGCTGACCTCTGGCAACGCCTCGATGGTCTGCTACAGCTTCATGAGGTCACCTTCCATTGGGTCCGTGGCCACAGCGGTCACCCCGAGAACGAACTTGCTGACACGCTCGCTCGTCACGCCTGTGATGGGAAGGCGGTCAGGGAGTATGGGTAACGCTTGGGGGCGGATCACTTCGCCCTCCTTCTTGCCCTACACGCATCCGCTCCCGCATTCAGCCAGCGCCTCCAGCGTCCGCCCTATTGGCTGCACAGGTACTGTCCCGAGCTGCTGATACGCAACCCCCATTGCAAGCGTCCCTCAGCTATTCTGATGGTGGTAGGATTAGGGCAAAGCATCACCGCAGGTGGCGCGTTCTATAAGGGCTCTTCGTCGTTGGGTGTGGAATTCGCCCCCTGAGCTGGGCCAGGATATGGCCTCCACGACGACAGGAGGTATGGCATGGACGGCACCCAGATTCTGACCCTCGGCTTGGGCCTGCAAGCGCCCTGGATCCTCAAGG
>WPCH01029718.1_pt1 | contig 14045 bp, 11 predicted proteins | sample 5399881 | NCBI WGS metagenome assembly WPCH01 (sample SAMN12869468, study PRJNA574797) | sludge metagenome | isolation source: wastewater treatment of pH5 | place: China:Beijing | collected 2019-05-20
ATCGGGCAATCATATCGAACGTGGCATCTCTCTTTGATGCCATCCCACATCCTGGGACATGGATGAAGCCGAAATGTAGCCTGCGGAAATTATGAAGCAGGAGTTTACTGGTACTAGTCGAAACAGAATGTTAGGAAAAGGAGAATCAAAATCATGAAACGACTTAACATCGCAGTCATAGGATGCGGAAATGTTTCTAAAGTACACTTTGCTGCAACGACGTCAAATCCAGCAGCCAAATTGATCGCCGTCTGTGATATTAAAGAGGAACGCGCTAGGACAGTTTCGGAGCAGTATGGTGTGCCTTACTACACCGATTATAACGAGGTGTTGGCTCTAAAACCCGATGCCATTCATGTTTGCACTCCTCACCATGTCCATGCAGAAATTACCGTCGCCGCTGCTAATCAAAAAATTCACGTTCTTACAGAGAAGCCTATGGCGGTAACTCTTTATGATGCTGACCGTATGATTCGAGCAGCCAAGGACAATAACGTTACTCTCGGAGTAATCTTTCAAAACCGCTATAACCTCTCTTCCCTCGCCGTAAAAGAGGCGGTTACGTCAGAGAGTTTCGGCAAAGTTTTAGGAAGCCGAATGTTTGTCACCTGGCGACGTGATGATGAGTACTACTCAAAAAGTGATTGGAAAGGCACATGGGAGATGGAAGGCGGTGGAGTGTTAATCGACCAAGCCATCCATACTATGGATCTCATGCAATGGATCATGGGTCCTATCGATCGTCTAGAAGGCTCAATTGATAACCGTACGCATGACATTATTGATGTCGAAGACGTGGCTGAAGCAACTGTATTTTTCAAGAGCGGTGCTATTGGTAGTCTTTATGCATGTAATTTCTACACATATGACGCAGATGTCTTCCTAGAAATACATGGTGAAAACGGTGTCGCTCGACTCGAGAAGGACAAAGCGATTATTAACATCAATGGACAACCACAAAAGGTAGTTTATCCCGACGGCGATTCCGAATTTGTTGGGAAATCATATTGGGGTGTGAGCCACAAGGTCCAGATTGATGAGTTTTACGCAGATGTCTTAGCCAATCGTCCGGTGAAAATCGACGGTGTGGCTGGCCGAAAAGCATTAGAGTTTGTCCGTTCTATCTATTATAGTGGTATGAATAATGGTGAAGTAGTGCAGTTCCCATTTGTAGAACCAGAAGATTTCAAACCTCGCTCACTAACTCGCCGCTAAGAAGTGAGAACGGCCAGCCTGAACTTCTCCCTGTCCGGAAATATACCAAAGGCATCGATCGTCAATGATCGATGCCTTTGCTCTTATTCCTTGCTACGGAACCTGATAATGAGCTTCTGGAATTCAATAAACGCCAGCATTGCGAAACACAAACCGACTACCGTTAACCACTGGACGACACTTAGGGGTGTGAGATCAAACAGCTCACGGAGCTTTGGAACGAACATAACAACTAACTGGAGCAAAGCAGATCCCAAAAAGGCTAGCCAGAGCATAGGGTGTTTTGTAAATTTGACTTGCAGAATGCTATGCCTTTCGCTTTGGAAACCAACGGCAGCGAATAATTGGGACAGGGATAAGGTTAAAAACGCCATGGTTGTTCCGGTGATCCCCTTACCCCCAATAACATAAGCCGCCAGTGCCAACGCCGCTTCAACGGCACCAACAAGAAGGATACTTAGCCAGTCTCGCTTTTGAAGAAACGGTATCTTCTTATCACGAGGTTTTCTTTCCATCACATCTAATTCGGCTGGTTCCATCCCCAGCGCAATGGCTGGAAGGGTATCTGTGACAAGATTAATCCAAAGAATATGTACTGGTGACAACAAGTGCCAGCCTGCAATGGTTGCGGTTAGAATAGCAATCACTTCACCTGCATTGGAAGATAAGAGAAAGCGTACTGTCTTGTGAATGTTATCGAAGATGCGACGACCTTCTTTTACGGCCGATACGATGGTAGCAAAGTTGTCGTCGGTTAACACCATGTCAGATGCCTGTTTGGAGACATCGGTACCAGTGATCCCCATGCCAACCCCAATATCTGCGATCTTTAAGGCAGGTGCATCGTTTACTCCATCCCCTGTCATGGCCACTGTCTTTCCCCTTCTTTGCCATGCAGAAACGATGCGACTCTTGTGCTCAGGAGCCACCCTGGCATAGACTCCAATGTTAGCTACACTCTGTTCAAGTTCCTCATCTGTCATAGCTTCTAGATCACTTCCCGTGACCGCCCTCATATCAGGTGTTAAGATGCCAATATCTTTAGCAATGGCCATGGCCGTTGTCTTGTGATCACCTGTAATCATGACAGGCAGGATTCCCGCCTTGCGGCACAGGGCAATGGCCTCTTTGGCCTCGGGACGAGCTGGATCGATCATGCCTACCAGACCAATAAATGTCAGTCCACTCTCGACACCCTTTATATTAGAGAAATCAGCATCGTGAACATCTTTGTATCCGAAGGCCAAGACCCGTAGTGCTTGCTGGGCCATTTCTTCGTTTGCTTCTTCGATTAAAGCAACCTTCTCTTCGTTTACGGGAGTAGTCTCCGAACCGTCAGCAATACAACGGGCCAAAAGTACATCAGGCGCTCCTTTCACAAAAATGCGCAGACCTTTACCCCCAGGGTGCTCTACCGCCACTGTAGAAAGTTTTCGCTGAGAATCAAAGGGCAATTCGCCAATGCGCTTCCGATCGCGTATAGATTCAGGTGTCCAGGCTTCATTGAGTAACACATAGTCGATCAGAGCTGTTTCTGTGGGATCACCAATAACCTTGTTTTCTTCGCCTAGCTTAGAATCATTACAGTGGGCCATGGCATCCATGAGGAGAGCTGGTTCCTTAGACCAAATCTGTTGAACCGTCATGCGGTTTTGAGTTAGGGTACCTGTCTTGTCAGAACATATAATTTGGGTAGAACCTAGGGTTTCAACTGCTGGCAACCGCCGAATAATCGCCCCTCTGCTTGCCATGCGTGACATGCCAATGGCCAAAACAATGGTGACTACGGCAACGAGCCCCTCCGGAATAGCTGCAACGGCCAAAGATACTGCAGTCAAAAACATGGTCAGGGGTTGGTTTCCTGTGGCGATACCAATTGCAAATACCACCGCGGCTATCACAATGACACCTATGGATAACAAATGCGAGATCTGATTGAGCTTGCTTTGCAAGGGAGTGATCTCTTTTTCACTGGAGGCTAACTGATTGGCAATTCCACCCATTTGGGTATCCATGCCGGTGGCAGTTACTACACCAACTCCCCTGCCATAAGTAACAGCGGTACCCATAAAAGCCATGTTTAGCATATCACCTAAAGGAACGCTTTCCTCTTCTAAGGGCTCCATCGACTTTTCTACAGGCACTGATTCACCAGTTAGGGCACTTTCTTCAATCTTTAAAGCTATGCTTTGCATCAACCGCATATCGGCAGGGACACTATCGCCTGCTTGGAGCAAGACTAAATCGCCAACGACTAACTCGGCAGCCGCAACTTGTTGAGTAATCCCATCACGCACTACGTGGGCCGTAGGTGCCGCCATTTCCTTTAACGCGTCTAAAGCAGCTTCAGCCTTGCTTTCTTGGACCGTACCTAATATGGCATTTAGGAATACCACCACCAAAATGATACTAGCATCAACCCATTCCCCCACTAAACCTGAAATGATTGCTGCACCGATTAATACCCAGATCATCATATCGGCAAATTGGGTTAAGAAAATACTTAGTACAGTTTTCTTTTTTCCCGCAATCAATTGGTTGGGTCCGTTTTCTGCAAGCCTTGCCCTAGCTATAGAACTATCTAAACCACCATCTCCCGTAACCAAGGCTTTACAGACACCTTCTGAAGATTTTGTGTGCCAGCTTGTTTCCTTCATTTCATCTTCACCCTTCTACACTATAGTCTTTGCCAGTTTGCCATAAAAAAAGACTTTTGCAGTCATAAAAACCGCAAAAGTCTCACTGAACAACTTGTCCTCCGCACCAGGCCCAAGGCCACGATGTTGATACGGAGCTACGCAAGGATGCGTACCAGTTACTCCCTTTGTACATACAATATCAAGGAAAGCGTTTTATGTCAAGAAAAAGCAAAGGCTCGCCAGGTGCCTTCACTGATGTATATTTGTTCTACCTCTCCTAGTCCAGACACTAGTCCGTCTACGTTTCATTCCCCAACGTTTTAATCTCTTTCACTCTACCAACAATACCGCCTTCCAACATCACCTTGATACCATGAGGATGTTGGGCCGATTTGGTGAGGATTTTTTCTACTACGCCTTCAGTAAGCCTGCCACTTCTCTGATCTTGTTTTTGAACAACCAGTACGGTAGCACCAATTTTAATTAAATCCCTTGCCGGTTCCTTCATGACTACATCCTTCCAAGACTACTCAAATAATAGGTCATAATACCTATTTATTCGTTCATTTAGCTCCAGCAAACTTATGTGCCTAGCCTCTCTAATAACCTCTTTGCCTTCAGTAAAAACCAAAATAGCGGGCACGGTAAAGACACTGTGCGTTGCAGCCAACTCCAGCGATGTATCAGCCTTAACATACCCTGCTTTGATCTTCGGATAATCCAGCAAGAGTGTCTCTAGTTTAGGAAGCATTACCTTACATACCCCGCAGCCGTCGTGCCCGAAGTATAGTATAGCCATTTCATTGTCAGCTATCAATCTCTCAGCTATGTCATTGGTATCTATTCGTTCCATTCGTATCAGCCCCCAATTTTTACAAAAAAATCAGACGGACAGCCAACTCAAGACCAACCAGAGCAGAGGAATCTATGATTGCGCCCTGACCATATACTCGGTAATCCTGGACTTCATAATCTACAAATGTATACACATAAACTTCTTCCGTGAAGGGATTTGTGATCCAGTACTCCCGAACTCCGCCTGCGCGATAGACCTCGAGTTTTTTCACCATGTCATAATTGCGGGTGCTCTCAGACAGCACTTCCACCACAACAGCGGGGACGCCACTATAACGTCCTTTTTCGTTGATTTTCTCTAAATCACAAATGACCACTACATCTGGCTGTACCACATTAGTCTTGTCAAAAGCATCCAGCAGTACATCAAAGGGTGCTACTAATGCCTCACATGGTTTTCCCGTAGTCCAGTCCCTTAAAAGCGAGCCCAGAGCTATGACAGCCTTTTGGTGTTGAAACGAAGGAGAACTTTGAATAATGACCTCACCGTCAATAAACTCATACCGTTCGCTACTTTGAGCCGCGAAGTCTAAAAATTCCTCTAGCGTCATCTCTGGCTGGTGGGCGTCATAAATTGGTTCCCCATCAGCTACACGGAATGAATCGTAACTTTGCAAAACCGCAACCCTTTTGCCATTACGAGTCACAAACACGTCTTCGTACTGTGCGTATTTCAAGTAGGTCCCAAAATTATTCTGTACATCTGTAGATCTCACTTCCATACTAGGCCCCCCTTAGCTAATCGTGGCCTAATTAGCTATTTGTATGCCCATTATATATTGTCGATAATTATCTGTCAATTAAGTTTTATGATCTGATCGGATAGGAGGCACACACCACCTTGCATACCGTTCGATACTAGGCGGTTCCAAAGTTTACACATCGGAGATATCCCGAACGTTTGAAAAATTCGAGAGATAATGTTCGTAACAAGATTGGGCTATGGGCAACTCGCCAGTAGCCCTTTGCTTCTATGTCTGCGTAACCTTCATCCCATATACCCGCCACATTTACATCCTCGTGTCCGTGCAGTTTATTGGATTTTGTCTTGTATCGGAGACTCATCACACTTCCCTGAGATTCCATCTCACGACGGACACCCTTGTTGGCTAACTGTTGGCAACTGCCAGCCCCCATGGCGAATTTTCACCATCAAGTTACGCGCCATGCGTGGCGCACGATCAAAGAGCCCTGCCGATTGGCAGGGCTAGGTTGGTTGAATTCGGCTCAGATACTAAAACTGATACTGAACTTCTTCTCTGATATACGGAACGCCCTCGTCACGATAATTAGAAACAATGCCCCAATGATCGGTTTGCGCTGCCAACCACAAACTATCCAGACCAACGGGAATGTCCACTTCTACTACGAGCTTGGCCTGAGAACCAGAGGCAAACTCAACGGATTGAATCACAAGCGGTTCATTAGGAGCAGAATGACCGTAGGCCCAGAGTTCCAGCTGATCCTTTGTCAAGCCCGGTACGTTTTTATGCAGATTGAGGGTGAAGCCATTAGGTGTAACATCGCTTATAAACGCTTTGTTCGGAATCAAAATTGGCTTTATGACACTACCCCAGAAGTTAGGAGCCCACACTTGTACAAATCCGCCGATGTTCTTCTGATCACCGGTTGCCCGGAAAAGTATTGCCGACCCGACATCTGTGTCTTGTGTAGTATATTGAGTAGTATTTGCCCCTAGAATTTCCTCCATCTCGAAGGTGATAGGATCCACTCTATACCATTGGTAAGTGAAATGCCGAGCATCCACAACACTACCGTCAGAAATTCGTTTGGCCGTAGCATGTCCCGTAAACTTCTCTCCCACATAGGAGCTTACGGCAGACATGCCCCACTCAGAAAAGTAAGTGTTTACAGGAGAAGTCGTCACTTCAATTTCGTTGGACGTATAGCCATCAAGGGGTCCGCCCATCATTAATAGGCGAAAGGTAGTCGTTGTAAAAAAAGCAACAGAAAAATTATCACTCGTCGCTGAACTTGTCTGCACATCTTCATAAGTCTTCCACGTAGAGCTTGCAGAGTCAAAGTGCTGAAGTACATAGCCCGTTCCTCCTAAACTCTCCGGCGTTGGAAAGTGCATGTCTACCTCGGGGTGACCTGTGGTAGAGTTATAACTCGGCCAACGATGGTTACGCTGAATACTAAGGCCTCCAAAGGTGTTGACGGCGCCTATTGAGGGAGTAAAGGATGGAATGGTTCCGCCGCTACCCGGCACAAAGGACTGTCTGATTGTTGGTTCAAAGTCACCAATAACCGTCTGTGGACTAAGATCAAACAACACTCCCGGAGCGTTTATTGTTGCGTGGGCAATCTTGTCACCACCAACAACCTGCACGCTAGAGTTGGCTAAAAAGTCAGATACAGGCCCTTGGTGAATATTGACTCGAATACCCCATGTGTCTTCGGCGATTTCAATGGTTTTTGCACCACTATGGACATGGACTCGAATATCCGAACCAGAAACTACCAAATGATTATTGTCGGCATACTCGTTCCAGGTCTCCCTTGCCACATCCAGGATGGAAATCATCCCAGAGACATGCACTTTATTGCTAATGGAGGCATTAGGTGTGACAACGGACAAGTTGCCAGTAATCTGTCCTGGTCCTAATAACTCTAGATACTCCTCTTCTTCAAAAGCATATGCTACATCACCGGTGAGCGTCTTACCATTAAAATTCAGATTGATAGGGCGTTCAATGACAAGCTTCGTCGACAAAACCATGTCATTCGACAAACTAATACTGGTCACCTCAGGATCAGTCAAGGCATTTTCTATGTCTTCCTCATCTTCTACTAAGGCTGCTCCTTCATCTACCGCAAGGCGCATGGTGATGCTTTGTTCTTTGTTCATCACCAATGACTGACTCTTACTTACAAAACCTGCGGACCGAACTAGGACTTCTACCGTGCCTGATAGTCCCGAGAAGGTCACCTGACCATTTGCATTGGTTTCTTTTGAATCCATATTCTTACCTACCACTTCAACGACTGCGCCCGCTAAGGCGCTTCCAGTTACATCATTAAGGACCGTTACCGTTAGTTTAAAGGTCTTTGAAGTACTAGACCCTCCTCCGAGACAGCCACCCAGCAAACTGATAATAACCAAAGTTACGAGAAACAGAGAAGCTTTGCCAATACGTTTCAATATACCTTCCCCCTTATTTGTCTGAATTAATGGACAAGACGACTAAGCCTGTTCCTTAGTGGTCCCGTTTAATGATAATCTGCGAAAATGGCAATTCGGTAAGTGCATTTCCCATCAAATCACAGTAGTGATATCCCAGATCGTCAAAGCTCGAAAAACTCAAAGCCAATTGTTGCCAAAACTCATCATCGCCGGGGATCAGAGTCACCCTATTCTCCCCTCCGACACTTATCGCCCCCCCAAATTGGTCGGCGAGATTCGGACGATTATAATAAGGAGGATAAGCGTAAGACCACAAAGGGGTGTAGGGCCTGAAAACATTCGATGGATTACTTTGCACTAAGCCACGATTGTTATACGCAATCTCGCTTAAATTAAGAACCAATGAAATTCCTTCTAAATCAGAAACAACAAACTCAATTACGTCCGTTATCTCTTTGGTGATCTTGCCCCCGCCTTCCATCACCAATGTTATACTTTCGATCGCAGGGGGATCCAAATCTATCTCATCGGTAAATAGATAGACAAAATCCACTTCGGGAGCATTATCATGATTCCAATGACCCCTGCTGTCAATTACAAAGAGCTTCACAAAGCGACCACCATTTGTCTTGAGCAAGACTGTGTCATTCACCCCTACCCTACCCATGTCAATTGGATCGCGGGCTTCCCAATTTGATTCATCCGCGGTTCTGAAATATTGGTAGGTCTCGTCTGAGCGGTGGTCTAATGCATCCACCTTGAACCATGTGCCCTCAAATTTTTTGAAGTAATTTGTATACTCATTGCCAAACGTGAGCCAGGATAACTCGATGTCGGCCCTAGATGGATCATCGGTAAACTCACTCCTATCAAAATCGTATAACGGTTGCTGCTTCGACAGAGTCACAAAGCGGGGGCCCGCAACATATTTCGGATCATCAGGAACAGTGGGATCATCCGGTTTAGGATAAAGGATCTCTGGCGCAACAGAACCATCAATTTCGGCTGGCGAGTAGTCAAGAACAACACCTTCAGCGTTAACCACGGCCCTGACAATCTTATCTGATCCCACAACCCTAACGCTAGAGTTTGCTACAAAAAGCTCCACCACATCACTGATGTTTAGGATGTTATCCCTGGCATTTTCAGCAAAATAAATGGAGGTTGCACCTTTGAATAGGTTAACGGTAACATCATGGGACGCGACAACTAACGAATTTTCACCGTAGAACTCATTCCATGTTTCCGCGGACAACGCATCAATATGAATGAGTCCCCGCACTTCTGCATAGTTAGAAACGGTAGCTAGGGGGGCATTAACATAGACATTTCCATCGACGTTGCCCGGACCGTAGATATGGAAAGTACCATCTTCTGCGAAGTCATAGCGAACATCACGCCTCAAGGTTTTTCCACTGAGATTAATATTCAACGGCCTAGTGACGACAACTGTGTCTCCCTCGGAAATGTCCTCTGCCAAGAAAATAGTCTTGACCTCATAATCACCAACAGCCTGTTCGAAAGGGCTACCATCTCCTACAACCACGGTAGTGTCTGCCAATTTCAGTCTAACTGTAACGGAATCACTCTTCTTGATTTCGTACTCTACGACATACGTATCAAAACCGACACCCTCTACAGAAACTTCTACTTTCCCCGAAAGACCGTTGAACATGACTTCTCCATTTGTATCACTGTTCTTTTCTATGAGACTTTTCCCAGCAACCCGAACTGTGGCACCGGCTACCGGCGCATCGCCAAGGTCACCATTGAGGACGGTGAGTTTCAACCAATAGGTCTTAGTCACCGTTCCGCTTACGCAACCCGTAAAAACTAGTACAGCACAAAGACTAAAAAGCAAAAGGAGCCGTATCCAAAACTGTTTAATCATAAAAACCCCCCCTGGCGTTTCTACCTTTAGCATAAGCTGTGGCTGCGAAAATTCCATCCTCCGAAAAGGCGAAATTACGGAAAAATGCCTCTCATACTTTCGTATGAGAGACTAGCTAGACCAGCTTAAGGTCTTGTCTCACGAGCGATAGACCAAGATCAGACAAGATACTTGATTTCTGAATCAGGAAACACTTTGCTGATGTGTTCTTCAAAAATGTCCTTAATCTCCCCCATGGCTTCTTTGGGGTACACATACTTACCGTAGCCAAATTGACCATATTTGAATTGGCGTTCGCTTTCATCCATGGGAAGAGTGCTTTCGGGGAAGACCTGTTCAATGTTGGACTTTGCCTTTTTAGTGAAACGATGGGTGATCAACTCAAAACTTGGGTTCGATCCCTCGGGAAGCATAGCAGCGAGATCGGAAATTGCCTGCAAATATTCCTTTTCCCAATTGTCGTAGATGATGATTGGTGCGATCAAAAAACCTAGGGGATAACCAGCCTCTGCTATTTTTCGGGCAGCTTCTATCCTTCCCTTTAGAGGGGCAGTTCCCTTTTCATATTTTCCAATTACAGTCTGGGTGTTAAGGGAAAAACGAACTTCTGTGTGCTGGTTATGTTTAATGTTCAAGAGGGAATCAACATCTGCAAATTTGGTTACAAACCGGAAACGACCAAGGTCGGTTTTAGCAAAAAACTCAATGGTCTTTTCCAATGAGCCCGTGAGGTACTCAACTGGAATCGGGTCAGATGTGGCTGCACCCTCAAAAATCGTAATGTCTGGGGAACGCTCCTCTATGTACTTTTCGGCCTGCAACAGTACTTCGTCAAGATTCACATAGACCCGAAGGACCGGCTTCGTCCCTAAGGTTGTTTGAAGGTAACAGTACTCACAAAAGCCTGGACAACTCGTTGCTAGCGGCAACTGATAATGGGCAGATGGTTTGCAAGAAGCGAACTTTAACGTGCGCCGTACACCAATCACCAGACTTTGTTTTGCTTGGACGTATTTCTCTTTAGGCGTTTTTCCTGGGATTCCAGTTACCCGATTGTGGGAAGGGGTCATTTGCATCTCGATGCCCAAATCCTCAAAGTGGGTTTGAAGCTTCTGACCAAGGGGGTACTCTAAGGCAGCTGGTTCGAAAACCACTCTACTTGGAACAAATCTTTTCACAACATCACCTTGCCGTTTTTCCATACCATTTCCTATTTGGCAAGAGGCAATACTGTTTAGAAGCCTACTTTTCTTATCGGTCTTGCACATCCTGCGAAACTTCTTCGGTCATAAAGCACAACTCATGAAAAAAGGACTGTCTAGAGTGACAGCCCAAAAATATCAGCAGAACTATACCGAACAGACACAAGAGCATCGTGTTACTAGCTTTTTTGTAAAAACTGCTCACCACAGTTAGAGCAGGTAATCGTTATTTTTCCTTTGCCTTTTGGCACACGAAGCCTCTGTTTACAGCTAGGGCATTTAAAATGCCGGTGAGTCTTCCGCTCCTGAATAATTCGCTTTTGAACCCGAAACCAAGATTGGACACGGCGGGTTGTCTGTAAGAGCCTCTGATTTTCCAATCGCCTCTTCACAAGGTCTTGGGAAAGTGTACGATAAATAGCCAAAAACACACCCGCATAGTAAAAGAGCTGAAGCCAAGGCAGGCGATACACACCTGCTAGCGTCGTTAAGATCATGCTGAAAATTAGGATCAACAGGCTAAGTTGGTCCACGCCATTTCGGCCATACATAAATCTTTGGAACCCATGTCTTGCTCGAGCTATCAGTTGTTGCCAGTTCATTATCTTTCCTCCGTCTGCACTAATCCATTATCTCTATATGAGTACTTCGCTATCACTATCGCCTCCCCCTTTTCGTTTTCGCCTGCATTTTCAGTCCCCATTGAAGGAAAACACGGACTTGGACGAGAAGGCAAGTTGGAAGATTATAGATATGGAGGAAAGAAGCAGTCATGATTAGAAATATCGTGTTCGACTTTGGCCAGGTTTTGATCAACTTTCAACCCGAGGGCTATCTGCGCGGATTGTTTCCCCACCATCCCCAGATCGGCCTCTTGCAAACAGCTATCTTCGGTAGCCCAGAATGGGTCATGCTCGATCGTGGAGTGATTGATCAACCTGAAGCACAACTTAGACTAACAAACCAACATCCTCACTTCAAAGAAGAGATCACCGCAGCCTTTGCCAATTGGTTCGAGATGCTTACCCCCATCGAAGCAAACGTGGCACTTCTACCCCAGATCAAAGAACAGGGCTATGGATTGTATGTTATTTCTAATTTCCATGGGGCAGCCTATGAATACATTGAAGAACGATATGACTGGCTCAAGCTCTTTGATGGTATGATTCTATCGTATCAGCATCAAGTCCTGAAGCCAGAACCAAGAATCTACCGCGAACTACTAGAACGCTATCAACTCAGAGGGGAAGAGTGTTTGTTCATTGACGATGTATCAGCCAATGTGGAAGGTGCACGTCAGACGGGCATTAAGGCTATTCACTACCAGTCACCTGCTCAGCTTTTTTCTGTCTTAAGCAGTGAACTGAAGGGGTAGACTTGCATGGACTAGCGAAGAACGGTCATACTAAAATAGGTCACAACTGTCTCTAGAAAGGAAATACTACATGCCAAAACCGGCGTTCCTTTCCTTGACTGCAATCGCTTCTATTCCGTTCATCGTAACTCTGGGAAACTCTATGTTAATCCCCGTTTTACCCGTAATAGAACGAGAACTGGGGATTACAACGTTTCAGTCAAGCCTAATCATAACCGTATATTCTATTGTTGCTGTATTCTTCATTCCCCTAGCAGGCCTAGCATCGGATCGAATCGGGAGAAAAAACGTCATCATTCCCGCTCTAGCCATAACGGGTGCAGGTGGCCTGCTTTCTGCTGTGGCTTCTGTATCCGTGCAAAGTCCCTTCTATCTCATTCTTACAGGAAGGTTGATTCAAGGGATTGGTGCCTCCGGTGCATTTCCTATTGTATTTTCCTTGGTGGGAGATATGTTTTCTGACGACGAAGACATAAGTCATGGCTTGGGGATTGCAGAGACCGCTAATACTGTAGGGAAAGTACTCAGTCCAATTTTGGGGACGTTCTTCGCATATTGGGCTTGGTATGTGCCCTTTTTTACGATTCCAGTTTTATCATTGATCTCTTTGCTCATGACTGTTTTTTGGATTGAGGGTTCAAAATCAGGCGAAACTCCCATGACCATGTCCCTCTTCATCAAGCAACTCAAAGCCGTGTTCGCAGAAGAAGGGAAATGGTTAACCGCGGTTTTTCTAGCCGGTATCATCATCATGACGAACCTTTTTGGTCTGCTCGTTTATCTCTCCAAAGTACTTGAAGACACGCATGGAATATTCGGGATCAAAAAGGGACTGTTTCTGGCAATCCCACTGATAAACGTTTCCTTAGCCTCATATTTATCCGGAAAATTCATCGGTAAAGAAAAACCAGTTATGCGCTGGACTGCGGTCACCGGGCTTCTCCTGATGGCTGGAGCATGTTTAGCCATGGTTATTCTCCATGAACTCTGGTCCTTGCTAACTTTTATATCCATTGCCGGACTAGGAATCGGAATAAGCTTACCGAGCCTAGATGCGTTGATTACAGCATCCATTGAAAAAGAGCAACGCGGGACAATTACCTCAGTCTATAGCGGCATGCGTTACGCTGGCGTAGCCATCGGGCCTCCCTTGTTTTCCTTACTCTTGCTACACTCTGTAGAATTGATCTTTCTGGTGGCAAGCGGTCTTAGCCTCGTTGCAGGGCTCTTGGTATTCCTCTTAATTCGGCCACCAGCGAAACAGATCTGAAAGTGTTAAAATAGGCTAGAACTATCAATGTATTCCACGTCTAGTAGCTCCATGGCCCGGTCCACCCTTTGGGGCAAGGCGTCATGGACAAGCCGAGAGACCGTACTAGACCCGAATCAATCCCATAACTGTGGCTATTCTCGAGCAACGTCTCATAATAATTCAAACTGATTGTATCACCAATGTGGAGCAGGATGAGTTCTTCTTTATTTATCTGTGACTGCCTTGGAGCATGATGATACCTCACTACATTTTTGATATCTGTAGGTAAATTCCACTTGTTGCACAGCCACTCTTATCAATTCCCGCAACGTTTTGTAAGAACAAGGAGATAACCGTATCCAAACTTGCATTAATGGCGACTTCGCGTTGATACCTCACGTTACATCCTCCTCGTGTAATTGTGAATCTAGCTTGGGGGAAAGGTACCTCGTTCTTCGTAGTAGATCC
>WPCH01245120.1_pt1 | contig 14038 bp, 11 predicted proteins | sample 5399881 | NCBI WGS metagenome assembly WPCH01 (sample SAMN12869468, study PRJNA574797) | sludge metagenome | isolation source: wastewater treatment of pH5 | place: China:Beijing | collected 2019-05-20
CTGGCACTTTAGCACGAGTTGCCCTTTACGTCTTGCTTACCTATGTCTACATTAGGCTACTACCCCTGTTCGGTTTCCAGTGGATAACCCCAGTGTACCTAGCCTTGGGTATGTATCATTTTGGACTGAGAAATGTAAAGACGATGATTTTGTCAAGCTTAGGTGTAACTTGGGCCCTATACGGGATCTTTTATGGGATCTTTGACGTTCTATTGCCAAGATTCACTTTGTTTTAGGGAGGCGATGAGGTGGAACTTTTATTAATGGGATTTGGCCATGTATTTGAACCCATAACACTTTTGCTCTTAGCCGCGGGCGTTGCCGGAGGAATCATTGTTGGCTCATTACCAGGAATGACTGGTTCTATGGGGATTATTCTTCTGCTCCCCATCGCCTACACACTTGAGCCCAAAGTAGCTCTGGTTATGTTAGCCGGAATGTTCTGCGGTTCTAATTATGGCGGGTCGATATCGGCTATTTTGCTGCGAACTCCTGGTACGCCGTCTGCATCGGCCACTTTGTTAGATGGCTATCCCCTTACACAGCAGGGCAAGGCAGGCAAAGCCATTGGAGTAGCGACTATAGCTTCGTTTGTTGGTGGTTTGTTTAGTACAATCGCCTTGATCCTTATTGCACCCCAGTTGGCGCGGGTAGCCTTGCGGTTTGCGCCGGCAGACTATTTCTCCTTGTCGATTTTTGGACTGACCATCATGGCCAGCGCTTCCGGGAAGAACGTCGTCAAAGGACTGCTAGCAGGCGTTATTGGTCTGCTGATTTCGACAGTAGGTATTGATAGTATTGCTGGAGTCACACGCTTTACATTTGGCATTACGAGACTTATGAGTGGTTTTAACTTGCTGCCGGTGTTAATTGGCATCTTCGCAATCTCGCAGATCTTATCAGAAGCAGAGACCAAGAAGTCGGCTGGGGCATCCATTGAACAGGTCGAGGACACCTTCCCTACCAGATCCGAGCTAAGGATGGTGGCCGGGGCTATTATCGTTGGGTGTATCATCGGAACCATTATCGGGGTCATTCCTGGTACTGGCGGCGCCATCGCTTGTTTTCTCGCTTATAATGTTGCCAGCCGTGTGTCGAAAAACAAAGACAAGTTTGGCTATGGCGCACTTGAAGGTGTGGCTGCACCAGAAGCCGCCAACAATGCAGTGACCGGTGGCGCTTTGGTGCCCCTGCTTACCCTGGGAATTCCAGGTGATGTCGTTACTTCCGTTATGCTTGGGGCATTGATGTTAATTGGTCTCAGACCTGGACCCCTCCTCTTTGTTGAACAGCCAGTAGTAGTTTACACCCTGTTAGCCGGCATGGTAGTCATCCAGTTTGTCATGCTGGGGCTGGGTCTCTTTTCGACCAAGTTTGCACCTAAAATCCTCAAGATTCCTTCCTATGTTCTTATGCCTGTCATCGCGGTATTCTGCGTGGTGGGAGCGTATACCTTAGGAAACAACCTCTACGACGTGGCGGTTGCCTTGGCCTTCGGTGTCGTTGGTTACTTTATGCGGAAATACAACTATCCAGGGGCACCTCTGGTTTTGGGCGTTATCTTAGGACCCATGGCCGAGGATCATCTGAATCGGGCTTTGCTACTTTCCCGTAATGACTGGTCGATCTTGGTCCGTAGCCCCATCTCCCTTACCTTCTTAATTTTGTCTGCCGTTTCCATCTTGCTTGCCATCTTTGCCATAGGCAATGAGGCTAAAGGAAATAAAACTACTGTGAAGGCTTAACAGGTTCAATATCGTGAAAAAGAGGTGACCCGATTGAAGCGTATGCAAGAAGTAGAGATTAAACTAGCCCGTGTCCGCAAGTTGTTGGACGAACAGAACTTGCAGGCGGTGCTGTTAAAGAAGCAAGCCAACTTTTCTTGGCTGACTGCCGGAGGGTACAACATGGTAGGCGTGGCCTCCGAAATGGGAGTAACATCCGTCTTAGTCACCGCCAAAAAACATTATGTGATTGCCAATCGGATCGAGGCAGCCCGCATGATGGACGAGGAAGACTTAGGCCAACTTGGTTTTGAACTCCTAACCCATGAATGGTATGAGGACAAGGAAGGGGCCTTCGTGAAAGAAGTTGTCGGTGAGGGTAAGGTCGGCTGCGATGCAGGCGGTGCTAGTTATACCAATATTGACGGGCAGGTAAAAGTGCTTCGTTACGAACTCACAGAAGCCGAAGTTGAGCGCTACTTGTTCTTAGGAACAAAGCTCTCTACAGCCATTGAAAAAGTTTTAGCCGGCATCAAACCTGGCGATACCGAAGCGGAAATCACGGGGCGCCTGGCGGCCGAAGTGTGGCCAGACCGCATCGACCCCACCGGATATATGGCGGCAGCTGATGATCGTGCCAGGTTGTACAGACACCCTATACCGACCATGAATAAAGTGCAAAATTACATCATGCTGTGTTTGAATGCTCGTTACAAAGGTCTTATTACCACCATTACGCGCTTTGCCCACTTTGGACCGGTTCCGGCCGATCTCAAGCGCCAATACGCAGACAATGTCGAGATTGAGTGTGCCATGATCGCCAACACCAAGGTGGGGCAGCCCATGAACATACCTTTCCTCAAGGCCTTGGATCTTTATGAAAGTAAGGGCTATAAAGAGGAGTGGAAGTTGCATCACCAAGGTGGATCGATGGGCTACTATGCTAGGGATGTTAAGGTAACGGAGTCTACGACCGACATCGTCTTAGCAAACCAGGCCTTCTGTTGGAACCCCTCTATTTCGGGAACTAAGTCTGAAGATGGCTTTATCGCCACGGAAAAAGGCCCTGTGATGATCTCTAAGCCAATCACTTTCCCGACACTTACTCTACAAGTTGACGGAATAGAATTCGTCAGACCAGCCATATTGGAGCTCTAAGGGGGAGTTGATTGCATGACCGTTAAAAAACGCATCGGAATCGCCATCGTTGGCTATGGCATGATTGGCAAGTTCCACCATCGGGCTCTGCAAGGAAGTGCAGAGTTTGATGTAGTAGGAATACTTAGTAGTAGCGGTAGGGAACCTCTATTTCCCACCCATCAATATGCATCCTATGAGGAAGTCTTGAATGACCCTAAAGTGGATGTTGTGGATATTTGTTTGCCTAGCGCCCTCCATATGGAGTATGGTTGCCAGGCTGCCCAAGCCGGGAAACATTTGGTGATGGAGAAGCCTATCGCCACGAGCACACCAGATGCCCAAAGATTGTGCCAGACATGTGCAGAGAACAATGTTTTCTTGGCTGGCATCTTCCAAAATCGCTTCACGCCTGCAGCGACAAAAATCAGGCAGGCCCTGGATCAGAATGCCCTAGGCAAGATCTACATGGGAGAGGCCACCATCAAGTGGGCTCGCGATGCCAAGTATTATTCCGCCCCAGGCCGCGGTACGAAGGCCTATGATGGGGGCGGTGTCCTTATCAACCAAGCCATTCACACCATTGATCTTTTGCTTTGGTTCTTGGGCCCGGTACAGTCGGTCCAGGGTATCACCCGTACTGTGCGCCATGACATTGAAAGTGAAGATCTAGCAGTGGCAATTGCTCAGTTTGAATCCGGCGCATTAGGGAGCATCTTGGCTTCCACCGCCTTCAAACCTGGATATCCCGAACGCATTGAGATTTTCGGGGAGAAAGGATCGATCGGTTGGGAATCAGGTAAGATTGTACGCTGGGATGTGGATGGCTACCAGCCTGAAGACTATCTCGATTCTGTTACCAGGGGTTCGGGTAGTTCTGACGCCGGAGGGATTCCCTTGGAGAATCACCAAGCGCAGTTCAAAGCCATTGCCCAGGCCCTTGAGGCAGGTACACAACCCCCTGTATCAGGGGAAGAGTCCAGCGCAGCACTGGATCTGATCATGCAGCTTTACGCGGCTAACGAATAAGAAAAACCAAAAAGGGGTTGCCGCCAAGGTAACCCCTTTCTATCGGAGAGGGATATACATGAAACAAAGGATCTTGATCACGCCCCGCACTTTTGGAGTTGTGGATGAAGGGCCAATCAGATACTTAGAGGAAAAAGGCTATGAGGTCATCATGAACCCTTATGACCGTTTGCTTACCCAGGAGGAATTAATAGAGCTTATCCCCGACGTTGATGGCATCATCGTTGGTTTGGATCCCTTGGACAAGAGAGTTCTGCAATCTGCCAAGAAACTTAAGGTTATTTCGAAATACGGTGTGGGTATCGATAACATCGACATGGGGTTTGCCACATCTTGTGGAATGACCGTTACGAGAACCCCGGGTACCAACACCAAAGCGGTGGCAGAGTTGACAATTGGGTTAATGTTGGATGTGGCTCGGCAAATATCGTACTCCTTCCAGAACATCCGCCGCGGTACGTGGGCCAGGTCACAGGGGTTTGAGTTAAATGATAAAGTTTTAGGGCTGATTGGAACGGGCCAGATCGGCAAGGAAGTTGGACGATTAGCCAGGGCTTTTGGGATGCACATTCTGTGTAATGACGTCTATCCAGATCAGGACTGGGCGGCCCATCTTTCTGCGCAATATGTCCCCTTAGATGAGCTGTTGTCCAAGGCCGATGTTGTTAGCCTCCACATACCCCTTTGTGAGGAAACATATCATTTTGTTTCCACGGCTGAACTGGCGTTGTTGAAACCAACCGCCATTGTGATCAATACTGCCCGTGGAGGAGTTTTAGATGAAAGGGCCCTCTTTACCGCGCTACAAGAAAGGGAGATTTTGGGTGCTGGCTTGGACGTGGTTGAAACAGAACCGCCCTTGGATTCTCCCCTAGTCGGCTTCGATAATGTCGTCATGACTGCTCACATTGGCTCTCATACCAGCGAGAGCATTGCTAAGATGAGCTGGCTTGCTGTTGAAAATCTGCTAGCCGAACTGTCTGGAGGGCATTCGGGTCATGTCGTAAATTATAGTTAGCAGGTGAAGTATGAACGTAATTGGATTGGAAGTTAGCACTTCAGCGGCTAAATGCATTCTTTATTCTGGAGAGGGAGAGGTTATTGCTTCCTATTCGGTGAGATACGGCAGCGCCGTGTCGGGTGCCGCGGCCATTGCACCGGAGCGAGTCCTTGCTGCAGCGAAGCAGGCTGTGAAAAGCGTTGTTCAAAACGTAAAAGGCGAGGTAGCGGCCATTGGTTTGGTCGGAGCTTGGCATAGTCTCTTATTGTTGGACAAAAACCGATTGCCCGTGGGGCCCATTCACACCTGGGAGGACGTCAGCGCTGCCTCCACAGTGAGTGAGGTAACCCAGGCAGAACAATTCACTCTTGATGTCTATCGCCGCACTGGTTGTATGGTCCATGCCATGTATCCTGTCTGGAAATATTATCACTTACAGAAGACCAAGCCCGTCCTAGTCAAAGGAGTGAGATATGTCTCCTCCCAGGTAGAGTATCTTTTTGAACATTTGACGGGGGAAAAGGGCGTCTCGAAATGTATTGCTTCGGGTAGTGGATTTTTTAATATTCATACCCTAGATTGGGATTACGACCTGTTAGACTTCGTTCATCTAGACCCGCGAGCATTCTCGCCGCTGAAAGACGGACTCTATGTTGCTGGATTGCGAGCCTCTGTCGCGGACGAACTTGGCCTAAAGCCCGATATCCTCGTTACAATAGGTTTTGCAGACGGGGCCATGAATCAGATGGCTGTAGCAGGAGAGAACAAGGGTGTGATGTCTTTTTCTGTAGGTACGAGTGCTGCCATCAGGATGATTTCCGACCAACCAGTAATTCCAGCAGTACCTTCCACATGGTGTTATTATCTCTTGGATGGAAAACGCTTGGTCGGTGCGGCTACGCAAGGTGCCTGCAATTGCTTGGATTGGTTTTTGGCAGGCTTGCCCGAGGGTGTGGCAAATTACGCCCTGTTGGAAAAGGAGGCGGCCAAAACGGATATAGACCAAGCTCCGTACTTTCTTCCCTTTATCTTTGGGGAAAGATGTCCCGGTTGGCAAGACCAACGTTTGGGTGGGTTTGCTGATATGCGGCCCATTCATACGGTTGGCGACTTCTACTATGCAATTATGGAAGGCATTCTCTTTAACTTGTATCATTGTTATGAGTTGCTTACCGAGGTCGCTGAGAGACCGGAAAAGATCTTTATCTCAGGTGGGATAACAAATTCACCGCTGTGGCTGCAGATGGCTACAGACATCTTTGGTCAGGCTTTACGAACTACCGGTACAAAAGATGATTCCACAGTTGGCGGAGCGTTGATGGCGTTACGGGCCCTTGGAAGACAGGGGGCAGGGCCGGCCAGAACGAAAACGGCCGAAATTAGGGAGCCCCATTCCAGCAATGGCGAGGTTTATCAGCGACGTTTCCAAAGGTATTTGGAGCTTTATCGAAGAGCATAGCCACCGTAACAACGGTTATTTTCCCACTGTGTATCTAGGGGCCGGCGGTATAAATCCTGCTGACAAGGTTATCCTAATTGTGCAACGAGTTTCTGTATGGGAAAGGGGTTGAGCTATGCCTAAGGGACCAAAGCCAGACAATCGCCGGGACAATGTGGATAAACTTAGGGAACAGGTCGTAAACACCATTGAAAACCTTGAAGCTTCCCACGATACTTTACACATGGGCCTCCCGGAAGAACAAAAGGAGGCGATTCGGGCGAAGAATAGGCGCCGAGAGCATTCCATAGCAGGTAAGCGGGAAGAGATCCGCGACGAGTATGAATTTCAACAAAAACAAGATGATTGAGCAAGGTAAGCCATCCTAGTCGTCGAGACGGGGTGGCTTTTTTTCAGCCTACAAGGAAAATGAAGAGACAAGCCGAAAAGATAGGAAACTATGTTGAAAAGAGGGGTACCATGCCTGACCTACAATATATGCGAGAAACCTACGAGAGGCTTCACCAGTATCCAGAACTCAGCGAGCACGAATTCTGGACAGCAGACTTCGTGGCGGGAGAGCTTACCAGGCTCGGATTCACTGTGCGCACCAATCTGGGCGGAACTGGTGTGGTGGGCGTTTTGGAGCTAGGAGGTTCAGGTCGGATTTTGGCCTTGCGCTGTGATATGGACGCTCTACCTGTTCAAGAGGATACGGGTGTTTCCTATGCCTCGAAAAACCCTGGTGTGATGCATGCCTGCGGCCATGACAGCCATATGGCAACCCTCTTGGGTACGTGCGCCCATGTTGCCAGGCACAAGCAACGATTAAATGGTACCCTCGTGGCTATCTTTCAACATGCCGAAGAAATCGTCACTGGGGCCAAAGCCATGCTTGATCAGGGACTCTTCGCGGAGCGAAAGCCAGATCGTCTGGTGGGCATTCACAATTGGCCTAGTCTGCCTGTTGGAAGCCTAGGTCTGCAAGCGGGACCCATAACTGCTTTTGCCGATCGCTTTAAGGTTACCTTTTTCGGTCAGGGTGGACATGGTGCCCTACCACATCAGACCAGAGATTCCATTGCCATGGCTACGGCAGGCGTTCAAAATGCCTTTGCCCTAGCTCAAAGACGCGTCAATGCAAGTTTTCCCCAAACCTTATCCTTTGGGGTGATCCAAGGGGGAACAAGTTTCAACGTCATTCCTTCCCAGGTGGTGGTGGAAGGTACAGTGCGTACCGTTCGCCTGGAGGATCAGGAGACGATGATAGCTAACTTGAATCAAGCCTTCGGGGCAGCAGCCCATCTCCATGGAGGCGACTATAGTCTAGAGTATCGAAAAGGCGTTCCCGCAGTTGTCAATAGCACTAAAGTAGTAGAAGAGCTGACGGAGATCTTTGCGGCTAAGATGCCGGAAACCCCGATTGTCTCGCAGGGCCTGGCTAGCCTAATTGGAGAGGATGTAGCCTACTATCTACAAGAAGTACCAGGCGTCTTGCTCTTGATTGGATCTGGGCAAGAAGGTGCTGTCAACGATCTGCATCATCCACGCTTTCTGGTGCCCGGCGAGACTTTGGCAACGGGCTATAAAGCGTTGACTAGCATTGTGGAGGGATATCTCTCATGACTAGAGGGAGATCGAAACCCGGCCTAGTTGCATGAAAAAGCACCAACCAGTTAAGATTGGTGCCTGCGATTGATTTAGTTATCTACTTGTAGCCCTCCAGCGCTTTCGCTATGCGCGCTAGAGCCTCTGTAATCACAGAGCGGGGGCAGCCAATATTCATGCGCTGGAAGCCGGCGCCCGCAGAACCAAACATAACTCCATCGTTAAGCCCGATCCCGGCATTCTGCACGAAGAACTGATTCAGTTCTTCCGCTGGGATCCCCAGCTTCCGGCAATCCAGCCATAATACGAAGGTTCCTTCGGGCTGGGTGATCTTGATCTTCGGCGTTATCTTCGCCATTTCGGCCTGGACATACTTGGCGTTTCCCTCTAGATAGGTCATTAACTCATCCAACCACTCGCCGCCCCCACGATAGGATGCTTCCGCGGCAACAATGGAAAAGACATTGTTGTGTCCTTGGGCTAAGCGCTGCATCTGAGCAACGAACTTGTCCCTGAGCTCCTCATTGGGAATAATAACATTAGAGAGATACAGACCAGCTAGGTTAAAGGTCTTACTCGGTGCCATGAAGGTGATGACCCGGTTGCCTATCTCCGGGGAAAGGCTAGCCAGGGGGATGTGTTTGTTAGAATGGAAGACCAAATCTGACCAGATCTCATCCGACAGTACCGTGACGCCGTATTTCACCACAAGTTCTCCCAGGGCTAAGAGCTCGTCTTTACTCCACACTCTACCCACAGGATTATGGGGACTACAGAAGATTAGGAGTTTTACCCCGGAGCGGAAGATCTCTTCTAAATCCGCAAGATCCATGGTGTACTTGCCATTTTCCTCGATGAGTCGGTTTTCCACGATGATGCGGCCATTCTGATCCCCTACGGCAAAAAACGGGGGATAGACAGGGGGCTGAATCACGATGCGATCTTCTGGTTCGGTTAGGGCAAGGATTAATGCCGCTAGACCGGAGACGACCCCTGGGCTATGGTTGAGCCAGGCCGGATCAATGCTCCAGTCATAATGGGTTTTAAGCCAATTCATGAAAGCCTCCCTGAGGCTTTCGGGCTTTCTTTCGTAGCCATAGATACCATGGGATGCCCGGTCTTGAATGGCTTTAATGGCGGCCTCAGGGGCATAAAAGTCCATGTCAGCCACCCACATGGGGAGTATATCTTCTCTTCCGAAAATGTCAGGCGCGCCATCCCACTTGACGCAGTGCGTATTACGCCGTTCGATGATTTGGTCGAATCGACACCCCATATAATTTACACCTTCCTTGCTACTCCAGTGTCCTTAGCTTTTTGCGCGACTGCTTTGGCTACCGCTGGGCCAACCCTAGGATCAAAGGGTGAGGGGATGATATAACCTGCGGTTGGGTCTTCAACTAAATCCGCAATGGCGTAGGCTGCAGCAATCTTCATTTCATCATTGATATCTTTAGCCCTTACGTCTAAAGCTCCTCTGAATATCCCCGGGAAGCCTAGCACATTGTTGATTTGGTTGGGATAATCGGAACGTCCTGTAGCAATGATGGCAGCACCAGCTTCTAAAGCCAGGTCTACTGCGATTTCGGGTTCAGGATTGGCTAGGGCCATAATAATTGCTTTATCCGCCATGCCCCTCACCATTTCGGGAGTTACGGTATTGGCAGCTGAAACACCAATAAATACATCGCTTCCCGCCATAGCTTCCTGGAGGGTTTGCTTTCTGCCTTCGGGATTGGTGAGTCTGGCCACTTCTTCTTTGATGTCGTTATTGCTGGGATCACCAGGAATTAGGGGACCTTGACGTCCGCAACCGACAACATTCTTGTAACCATCTTGTAAGAGGAGGCGAACGATGGCCCCACCTGCGGCACCAATGCCACTAACCACAATAGAAGCGTCTTTATCTTTGCCAACAACTCTTAGGGCATTAATCAGCCCTGCCAGCGTAACGACGGCGGTTCCGTGTTGGTCATCATGGAAAATGAACATGCTTGTTTCTTTTACCAAGCGTTCTTCGATTTCGAAGCAACGGGGAGAAGCAATGTCTTCTAGGTTAACGCCTGCGATTGTTGGCTCTAGGGACTTAACGATGCGCACAATCTCGTCCACATCCTGGGTATTCAAACAGAGGGGGATGGCGTTCACACCGCCAAACTCTTTGAACAACACGCACTTGCCTTCCATAACGGGTAGCGCAGCCTCTGGACCGATGTTACCCAAACCTAAGACGGCAGAGCCGTCGGATACAACCGCAATGGTGTTGCCTTTCCAGGTATAATCCCAGACCTTTTCTTTGTTCTCCGCGATTTTTCTGCAAGGTTCTGCTACTCCTGGCGAATAGGCTAGGGAGAGTTCATCTGCAGTAGTAACCTTGGCTTTACTGGCGATTTCTAGCTTGCCGCCCCATTCTAGGTGCTTGGCCAGTGCCCTCTCATAAATGTTCATCTTCTGTTCCTCCTTGTGTTGGTGATTTATAGCGTGAAACAATTCACAGTCCGAACATTGATTTCTACACTTCATGCTAATATCCTACAATGTTCGAAAAAGTTCAAGCTTCTTGTTCGTGCACTGTTCCGTTGCCCCTCTGCCGGAGATATTCCATAATTTCTTGCAGAAACTCTTCAGCGATAATCATGTCTCCCTCGCTGGGCAGACGACTTCCGTAGAGGATATCATTGCGGAGCTTCCGGACCGCCTTGAGTCTTTCGATAGCCTCTTTGTCTAAGATGCGGTTTTGCTCCGCTTCGCCATTAAGGTAATTACCGATTGTATCACCCAATACTTTTTCTGAGGCAATCCATTGCCGCATGAAGGAACCTAGATTCTCATCATTGGAGAAGTAGGAAGTATATTCATCGGGCGTCCCGTAGGGATCAGAACGCCCTATGGCGATCCGGGCCTCATTGTAGGTTTTGTATAAATCTGGGTTTGTGCGTAGGATATGATCAATAATTTGCTCGGCCAGGGGCTGGTTCTTCGAATCCACTTTGCAATGCTGCAAGATGGGCTTCAGAGCTGGAACCGAGTTCAGCCCAATCTCCTTCAGAAAATGAAATAGGACATCAGTGCGGCCGATAAAGGGTTCCGAGTCGCTGCGATGGCTGGCCTTGCGGGAATGATCATATAAATAAGATGAAAGCTCATAATGGTTGGAGAAAGGTTGGCGCTCGGTGTTTATGCGCCTTTTAGCAGCTATTTGGAGACGCTCTAGGGCAATTTCTCCTGCATGCATGAGGCCATTGAGTTCGTCTAAGATGGCGTACTCATCCTGTGATAGAAACCCTTCTGTCGACTTGTACACCAAATCATGCTCCACCTCAGCCCAGGCATGCATTAAGACTGAGCCGACTTGAAGTTCGATGACGTGATCTGCCAGATGCGTATCTGCAATTGGCAGGGATTCGGGTTTAAGACGTAGGCGATAATGACGGCCCACATAGCCCAAAAAACGTTTTTGGTAAGCCCCGGGATGCTGCAATGCTTCTGGAAAGTCTTTGACTTGGTCAACGTTAAAGTGGGAACGGATGAAGTTGTCTACTTCTTCCCGATCCCCTGGAAAGTAGAGGGCGATTCGTACCCCCGCTAGGTCTACAATATCCTCGTAGATTTCTTCAGTGCTTTGATAGGCCTTCTCTTTCGCTCTGGTTTCAACTTTCGCGGCGAGACTATCTAGCTTCTTGGCCCGTGAAGTGACTAATGCTCGTAGACCTTGTCGTTTCAGTGCACTCTCACATTGGCAAGCGCAGGTTTGGGCTAGGTGTTCATAATGGCCAACTTTGCTTTTGTAATCGTCGATGAACTCGCTGATCAAAGCCATGGCGCTCTCCTATCTTTGAGTAATATTCTTCGGAACCAGATCTCTAAAAGAGATTGATCTGGTACAACACGGCGATGATACAGATGCTACTGAGGGTTAGCACTGCATAATGTAACCTTTGCAGGCGACTTCCCCTGCGGGAGATGAACATATAGACTGTTGTCAGTAGCATGAGCCCCGCGACTCCCACTAGAATCTTCGTAAGCGCCAGGGCGGCGTTAAGGGTGGAAGAGGGCTCTAGGGCTACTGCAGGGACTCCAAGTGTGGGGTGGGTTGTGTTAACAACATCGAGGAAAAGGATCATCACCGTAATGAACAATAGGAAGAACAGTACACCAAGGACTTTTGGCGCGACAAAACCGCTACGTCTTGAGTGTTGTTGAAAGAGGTTTCTAATCCACCCTAGTATTGTAATGATCATAAATAGAACCGAAATAACCAATAAGTTTGTTACAACTGTGGGGGTCTCATGCCAGGCATTGCGCAGCCAGGTGCCTGGCCCACCAAAGTGAATTCTCGTCACTTTGCCACTGTCGAAGGTGAAGGCCATCTTATCAGTGCCATAAAGTTCTTGGAAGAGATCTGGAGCTATTTCGCCGTAACGAGTTGTTTCTCCATATAGTGTCACATTGATATAACCCTCGTTGTCAACACTGAGTTGAAGGGGTTGGAAAAGGCGTAAGACCGCTTCGACGCCAGTAAAGTTACTGCGAGCAGAATGGAAAGTTCCAGTGTAATTCTCTTCTGTACCACTCATAATGGGCAGAGGTGTCGCTTGGCTTGAAATTTGTGCTGGAAAATAGCGATCCATGAAGCCTTGGAGGAGGGAGAGCCGCGCGCCTTCTCCCGCCGCGCTATTGTAAACGACATAGAGACCGATATTCTCCGCAGGCAAAAAGTACAGTCCGGTGGTGAACAACAAGGTGTCGCCACCATGGGAAAGTACACGATGCCCATTATAATCTGCTTCGATTAGACCATAGGTCATGCCGGGAAGTTCGGGATGACCAGTAAACTGCTGGGTTTGCATGAGCCGAGCGGTTTCAGCCTGGAGTAGGGGGGGCCGAACTGTCAAGGCTTCACCATCCTCGCCGGCTTCACCCTCCCCTTCTGTTGCCTCTGTTTCAAGGGAGTTGGGTAGGTCTAGTAATGCCATGATCAAGAGGGCCATATCATGGGTTGTGCTTGTGAGCGAACCTGCAGGATAGGACTGGACATACTCGAACCCTCCGGGGATGAACTGGCCTCCCTCATAGCGGTATCCTTCGCTCATCTGGGCAGCCAGGTGGGCGGGGAGGGGTTGGTCAAAAGTGGAGGAGTGCATCCCTAGGGGCGCGAGGATATGTTCCTCGGCATAGGAGCCAAAGGATCGCCCACTCACTAGTTCTACGATATAAGCGGCTAGGGTGCTACCATAATTGGAATAGGCCATCACCGACCCTGGCTGAAAGACCCGGGCGGGGCGATGGTTTTTCACGTATTCAGCTAGTGGCTGCATCAGATCTGGCCCGGAGACGAAGAGCTGAACTGCTACGTCCTCAAAACCGGCAGTATGGGTCATGAGATGGTGTAACGTGATGGGGGGAGCCTCTCTTCCGTCAACCTTCGAAGGAATGGGGAAGTCTAGATACGAATTTATGTCTGCATATAGATCTAGGCGCCCTTGTTCGACCAACTGCATCACGGCCGTCCAGACCAGAATCTTCGAGTTAGATCCTGGACGGTGCAGGGTTGTCTCTGGATCCATTGGTCTTTGTGTTTGCAGATTAGCAAAGCCATAGCCCTTGCTAAAGACGATCTCGCCGTCTTTGACCAGGGCTAGTGTTGCTCCAGGGATCTGGTATTGTTTCAACTGCATAGGTAGGGCTCCGTCAAAAAAAGCCTCAAGTTCTTCTGGGCTCTCCAAATTTGCAGCTTGTACCTGTGGTATAATCATGAAAAACGCTAATAAAAGCCAGATTAAGGTCGGTCTCTCTTTAAAGATCTTTCCCATAGATTCACCCCATCGCGAAGTTAAGTCTAGCTAACACAGACTTCTCCAAGTGAGGGATGGTTCCTTCTGTCAATCCCAAGAATTTGTCCAGGGTTTGGTAACCCAGGCGACAAAGATAAAGCGGGCCAGGAACATGATTAGCATGGGCAAGGGATAGAACCAGGTGTTGTATTCGAAAAGGTCCAAGAATTGCACCGTTTGGCTAAAGCCAGTGGCCAATAGGCTCCAGGCTAGGATGTAGAAATAGGACAACTGTCTGTTGTCCCTGGGCCAAAAGTACAGGTAAAGG
>WPCH01204636.1_pt1 | contig 13987 bp, 15 predicted proteins | sample 5399881 | NCBI WGS metagenome assembly WPCH01 (sample SAMN12869468, study PRJNA574797) | sludge metagenome | isolation source: wastewater treatment of pH5 | place: China:Beijing | collected 2019-05-20
ACGTGGGGCAAAGCAAATCTAGAGGTCGTTCAGATCCTAATTACAGCCGGTGCCGACATCTCGGCCCGAGACCATAGTGGTTCTACCGCCCTCATGTCAGCACTATTGGAAAAAGCCGAACCAGCCATTGTTGCCCTCCTACTCGCAGCTGGATCCCCCGTGAACGCCCGGGATGACACAGATGCCAGTGCACTTCTATGGGCCGCCCGTAGTGGAGCCTCCCCCGCGATCATGGCCATGCTCCTCGAAGCGGGAGCAGATCCCTTGGTTAGGGACTCCTTCGGCGCAACGCCCCTTTATGAAGCTGCCTACAGTTCGGATCCGGAGGTAATCAGGCTCTTACTAGAAGCAGGCGCAGATGTACACGCCAAAGACGAGTTCGGATACACTCCTCTGATCTGGGGGGCGTGCGGCAATGAAAGTAGCGAAGTAATTCGGAAGCTCCTCGAAGCGGGCGCTGATGTCCAGGACACAACTGCCTATGGGGCAACAGCCCTCATGCTCGCCGCCATGAGTAACCCGAACCCAGAGATAATCCAGGTCTTACTTGATGCCGGGGCAGACGTCAATGGTCATGACGATGAGAAGGTTACTCCCCTCATGTATGGTGCTGGCTGGGGTTGGGGGGCCGCCAGCATTCAACCCCTCCTAGCGGCGGGAGCAGATCTCAACGCCCAAGACAATCTAGGAGAAACCGCTCTAATGAAAGCAGCTGCCATGACAGGCGACCCAGCAGTGATACGTTTACTTCTCGAGGCAGGAGCCCACGGGGGAATCAAGTCCCAAGCAGGGATGACCGCCTTCGATTATGCCAAGGACAACCCAACGCTTAAGGAAACCGAGGAGTTCTGGCGCTTAAGCGATGCTCGTTATCAGGACTAGAACCAGATTCACAGCCAAACCACGACCCAAACATGGGCAGAAAGACCTGGAGTGACAAATCTTCCAGGTCTTTTTATCAAGTATTTTTGTTGGTAGCCAGGTCTGGTCCATGCTGCTCTAACCTATGTTTGAAACGGCCCACAAGACCGTCACAGAAAACGTTCTCCAAGATACCAGCGAATCGGTACACTTTGAGCTCAGTTAAAGCCATGGAAATTTCATCTGCAGTACGAACCCAAAGATAATCCAAAGCCCCTTGTCCTGCGGCGTTTAACTTACCGCCACTGACCAGACCGCTAGCCACCAAGGCATTAAAACGATTTTTCGCCAAGTCGCTTTGGAGGTCGTCCAGACAATCAAGTATGTAAATGATCTGCCCCGCTGCGCAGCCGATCCTTTGCAAGGGGTAGGTGTTGGACATCAAACCAGAGAGCTTCGCGGTGTGGGAAAAAACGAGGCCCAAACCCTTGCTGGATGGCACAGTCAACTGGTCCAAGTTGACGGGGTGACCTTCCTGGGACTCTGCCTCGAGTTTTTCTTGTTCGGCTTCTAAATCTACCAGGAGATCAACCCTGAATCCGCTAAGCCCCAGTTGCTTCTGGGCCTGTCTGGCCGGTCCTTTGGCTATCTGGTGGGCGAGAGAACCATAAATCGCCCCATCCCGTCGCAGATCCTGCGCTTTAAACAAACCCATCAGCACCGTGAAAGCCGCAGCGGCACGGCCCACCATCGAAGAGGGTTGCAAAGCCAAATACCGCTTCGGACCCGCAACTGGGCAGAAATACTTGCCATATTCGGGACCCTCTTCAACCTGGGCCGAGAGCAACAAGGCCAACAAGGTAGATTCGTAATTAGTAGTCATGCGCCAATGTACACCGTATTGGCGGGACAAGGTACGACATAAACCGCAGTAATGGGCCCTGTAATTGTTGTTCTCCCGCAAAGTGAGATCAAGGGAAATTGGCTTCGTATAACCAAACATCAGCAGCCGCCGCTTTCTATGACACCACAGCAGAATAGGCCAACTAGACCTACACCAATCCAACCGCAGCAACCCATTTGACCGTCTTGGGCAGGAGCGCTTGGCGGCGGTCGATGTTCCTCCCTCACCGGTCTAGGAGGTGGAGACGGTCGGGTACTTCTCTGTTGCGACGAGCCCTGGAGCATACTCCCACAATGTCTACATTTGATTGCTTCAGGCATGATTTTCTCAGCACAGTAGGGGCAGCGCTTATAGGTGAGATCGAGTTCCATCGCACTTTGCCTCGGTCTGGCCTGTTCTGGCGAAACCGACCTTCCATGACACCCGAAAATCGCACAACCCTGATTTTCCGCCCAACAGTCTGTATGGTGGGGTGTAGTACAGTCGCTACAGACCACAAAATTCTGTCCTGCTTCAATAGATGTTTGACAATAAGGGCAAGTCTGACCATAAAATCCATGACGCCCGCCTGCCTGACCCATCGTTGGCCCCCCTGCTGGCGCCGGTGCAGCAAACAACAGGAACAGATCGCGAATACTATGCTCTGAATCCAAGAGGGCTAGGGCCTTCGACAAATACGCCTGGCTGGCGAGGTATTCTCCCTTGGCGTCGAGGTCCAGGGCCTCGTCCAACTCCGAGATAAGGAGAGCTAGACGGCTCCTTTCGAAGAAGCTAAAATGTTCTTGGATTTTCTCCTTCCAATCCCGGGGCTGTCCCTGGGAGACCCAATGGGAGAACTCCATAAGGGATTGGGGGCTAATTGCTGTCATTACGCGAGCTCGCCTCCTTCGCTAACCCAAAACCAGGTGTGAATTACATCATCACAAGCCGCTTCCAAGAGGATCCGAGGCCTTCCCGGGGGAAAAGTGCCCACGATCTGCTTTGCTTCAGCAGCGCATTCTAGCACAATAGCTTCAAGTCTCGCCTTTGTTGGTCCTTGCAGGATTTGCCAGCGAATCTCCTGTACCGATTGTCGACGCCTCTCCTGTTCGGTTTCCAGTGACACAGCTTGATCCCATAAAACCCGAAATTCGTCCTCAGGTACGCTCCTTGAAAGTTCCAGTAAGGGAACATTAATCTTCCCGTGTAGAAGATCCCCACCCATCCGGCCCTTGAGATCTTTCTCCAGCTCCGTAAAATTATTGAGGTCATTTACAATTTGAAAAACAGACCCCATGAGTTCCCCGTACCGACCCAGATCTGCCTGAACCGCCCCATTGGCCTGGGCCAAGATAGCACCCGCTTGCAGTGTAGCGCTAAATAACGACGCCGTCTTACCAAAAACTATGTCCCAAGCTTTAGATAGCTGCTGGAAGTCCCCCTCCGTATGCAACTCGTAAAGTTCGCCCTGACTGAGGTCCTGGAAGGTCGTGGTGAAAAGCTCCCTCACTTCGTGAAAGACCCCCCCAGGGATCAAGCCTTTTGCAGAATCTAGCGCTTGATAAGCCCTTGCCACCAAAAAATCGCCCATAATGACCGCCTTTTTCCACCCATAAACACTGTGGAAGGTAGGCCTCGCCCTCCTTAAAGCATCTTCATCAATAAGGTCATCATGAACTAACGACGCCTTATGCAAAAGCTCTAGGCCTGCCGCAATTGGGACAATAACATCTGGCTCCCCATCATTGAAAAGAGAGTAGCCGATGTACACCAAGGAGGAGCGAATGCGTCTCCCATCTGTCACCGCATAGAGGTACTCCTCCCGCAACCACGGTGCGATTTCATCTACATCGAGCAGGACCTCATTGACCTTCTCGATAATTGGCAGCAGAAGCTCCCCGTAAAGTGCGGCCATGTCAACCTGATCTTTCAAAGGAATAGCCCCCTAATTATAGCCCTGTGAAACCGTGTCTGAGACTCTTTTTAGCACTTCATGAAAACAGAGTTCATGGACACCGATTTGAATGCGATCGCCGTTCTTCAAGACCTGTTCAACCTGGGCGTGCCCATTGACATAGACTGGTAGCTCAGGAGAAAGTACTCTCAAGATATAACGCTGATGCGTGCCTTGCGAAATGGAAAAGGCAATGGGGGGTACACGCTGGTCACCGAACAAGACTATGTCAGCTTTCCCCGTCGAACCAAAGGTATTATCCGGTTTGAAGAGGATAAATTGCTTCCCCTGGAGTGGGCCGGCGTGGGCAGACAACCATACTTCCTTACGCAAATGCTCCACAAGGGCGATCATGGTGCCAATTAAACCACCCAAAGCTATAAAGCCAACGAGTCGACTCACCACGCCTGAATCTGATACCTGCCCGATGATGTCAAACAAGACCCCTCCCAGGGCACCGCCCGCGAGGCCGCCAAGGAGACCGTTGGTGATATGTCTCTGGGTACCCACAACAGATCCGTTAGCGAAGCCAATACCGAGGCCAAGCAAGGCCCAGCCTAAAGTCCGAGCGAAGATTTGTGTAGCTAAGGAACTTACATAACCACCACCAAGCTCCCCGTAGACGAGTTGGCCAAAGAAGCTCCCAACCGCACCTCCTAGCGCACCATAAAGTCCCTGGCGCAGTCCATCTTTCCACATACGTTCGTATGATCGATTGAGCCATCCCCCCACCACCCCAAAGGAAAGGCTGATAATAAAGGACACGATACCTCCCCAAATGGCCATGTCCATAAGGACGGAATCTGTCATCCTCCGGTTGTCGCCCATAAAAAGCTCGTTGATGACAGAAGCCACCAGCGCACCTACTACCCCGGCCAAAGCCATTTGCCAAACTCTGGTTGGCAGGTAGCGGTCAAGTTTATCCAGCTTACTCAGGTAACCCTTTTGAGAAAACGGCTGCTGTTCATAGTCGTGCAGGGGGGCATAAGCACGTGGCTGAGGGACATTGTCTAGTTCTTCTGCTGACAATATCAAATGGCCTCGGGCTTGTCTACTCTCCACCTCGTCTAGTTCCTCATCGGTAATAGTTAGCTTCCCATCATTGTTCACGGCCTCAACCCCTAATCACCGAATTCGATGTCGAAATCTAGATCCTCCGCTGGCTTCATATTCACATCTCCAATCTCAATACCCCAATCATCCTCGATGACCTTAGTACTGCCTGCAAGGTCCTTTTTATATAGCGGAATATTGGCGATAGGTAGTGAGTGTGCATTCTCCACCGCCCATCGAGCGGACGTTGCGTCCATGGGACTCTTGACATTGTACTCCTTGTACTGAATCATATCGCCCACTTTGACAATGAGATCCACGAGGGTTTCCCCTCCGGCAGTCCAATGATCGCCAATACAGACAACCCCACCGCGGAAATTAGGATGGAAAATGGGTGTATGAATTTCGCACTTAGGCTTCATTTGCGGATACGTTCTGCCCAGATAGAAGGTAACACGATGTTCATGCTGCTCCACAGGCTGATTTTCCATGCGCAGGCCGGGCAGCCTATAGATCACATCATACTTCTCGGGATACTCACCTGGCTCTGGGATAACTGTAATATGGGGATGCCCAGAGAACTCCTCAAGCACCTTTGTTCGATCGCTTCTAAGTCTTCTTAAACGTGGTGAACTCATCACAATCCTCCTACGGAATCTTGATTTATGACAGGAAACTCCAGCTCCATTCCAACCCGTATATAGTTGGGATCGTTGATCCCGTTATGCTCTATGATTAACTGTCGAAATTGTTGACTTCTAGTCTTTCTAATCAAGCCATCCAAGGTGTCACCAGGTTCAACAACAATGGGCATCCATACATATACCTCCGTAGGTCGCTCTTCCTGTGGTGGAGTATAGGGTTGAGTCTTGATCGGTACTACACCTGGGCCCAGGCCAACGGGTCGAAACGCCGGAAACTGAAGTGGCTCCCTAGGCGGTGCCGCCTGTTGTGGTTGCGTGGACTCCAAAACCACCGCAAGGGATGATGTCCCCTGGTAGTAAGGTGCCAGCAAGAGGCCTAACATCAGGCCGAAAACCAGACCCACCAGGCCTAGGGCCGCAAAGCCAAAGCCCCTTCTCCATCCACTCACAGGCCTTTCTAGCTCAGAGGATCTCGGCCCAGGCGAAACAGCTGTAGCTGGCCCAGCCCCCGCGGCCGGAATAGAAGCGGGGACAGGGGTGGGTACGGTATCTTCCCTGGGCGCTGTACCCACAACGTCCAAAGAACAAGGGGACACTTGCCCTTCTATCCATGCAAAGCCGCCTGTGGCTTTACTCCTAGGATCTGTTACTACGGCAACATGCCACTCTTCAGTAAAAAAATTCTCGTGGATGAAGCGATCATAAGAGGACAAGAATACGCCAAAACCAGGATGCGTATGATACCAACCTATAATTTTAAAATCCGGATAATACGTTTCACGCTGTTGATGCACATAATCCCAGGTTTTATGGGTAAAGGTGATGTTGGACCGCTGCTGTTCAGTGTACTTCGCTTCGATCCAGGCGAGAATACGAATGAGATAATGCCCGTCCTTAACAGACCACTCCCCTAGGAGCATAGCACCTTGCTCATTATGCAAGTCCCGACTCGCATACTCCTCCAACTCCTCTAAAACCCCTGCGTCGATTTCCACCCTCTTTTTTCGGGACGCGGCATCGGAATTGGGCTTCGCCTTGCTACTACTAAATTCTAATTCAAAGTCATCACCCACCGTACTAAGCCCCCTTTGAGCAGGCACTCAAGGGGCGATCGCCTGCTAGCTCGAAGAATCGTCGTTCTGATCCGAAGCGACCTTCCACGATATCCCAAGGAGGGATCCCAATGGCGGCCAAAGATAGGTCTAAATAATCCTCTTCTCCCGTGATGCGATGAATTAGACTAGGGATCATCACTTCACCACAAGCCGAACAACGCGACTCGCCTTCCGTCACAGCGTACAAACATCTAAAAACGGGGATGGACTGATCGCACTGGGCACAATGCAGATTGGTCACGACTTCTTGGCCCAACTCCAAGATCGCCCCGTCACCCAACTCCTGCTGGGCAAATTCAAGCAGCTGCCCAAGGGTTGTATCCTCGGCGGTAGCCCCAGGTATAGGGATCACCTGGTCCATAGTGTCATGGGCCATACAATCCTCCTTGAATTGGTAATCCACAAGATATGAATCATGGGTCAAACCATTAAAAAAGAACCCTTTACCAGCTAGCGTAGGTAGGTCTGGAGAATTGTGCAGGAGCTTTATTGCTTCTTGCACCTGTATGCCTGCAATAATCGATGCACTCGTAGGTGTTGTGGGCGTCTTTCCCGCGAGCATTTCGTCCCGCGACAGCAGAGCACAAGAACGGCGTTGGTTAAGGAGAATATAGTCTTGCTCCGTGAGAGTACATTCGTAACAGGCGCCTTGCCCCGGCACAAAGACTCGTGCAATGCCATGCAGCACCTCAATGGCCCCATCAACCCACGGTCGATCCGTTAACCAACACTTTTGATTAATAGCCATCCGCGCTTCCCGGTTATCCAAACCGCCGATCACCAAATCGACATAGCTAAACCAACCCAAACCAACACCGCTGACTATGTTGGCTACCATGGGCCTCACCTGTACATCGGGGTTTATTTCTCGGACCCGTTCCGCTGCTATCTCTGCTTTAAACTTGCCTTCGTCTCCAGCTCTGTATAGAACGGATCTGGAAAGATTACTGTTTTCTATGCGATCTAAGTCGACGACGATCACTTCGCCTACACCCAGGAGAGCGAGGCTTTTTAGGATTTCGTTGCCTAACGCGCCTGCTCCCACCACCATGATCTTAGAGTTCCGCAATATATCTTGATCCCACCAAGAAATGAGGCGAAAGCGAGAGTAACGATCCTCCTGAAAATCCAGTTCTAATGGGGCTATCATACCCCTAGTACCCCGCTGTGATTTCTGGTTGTAGGCGGAGTACATCACCATTTTTGACCTCTGCATCAGTAAAGGTCTGATTTTCCTGTAGTTGCTTTCCAGAAGCCTTGTGATGCAAGCGGTAAGACAAGGGCATACCATCAGGCCCGTGAGTAGGGAGCTTTAGACCTTCGACCAGCTTGACAATGATAGCGGAAGCGGGACGATCGTCTGGTAAAGTCACCTCTGTCTGTTTATTGCCTGTCTGATCCATAACTGTTACTGTCAATTTTGCCATTCTTATGTCCTCCTTCGGTTGTGAGTAGGTGTTCAGTGAATCTCAATATCGAAGTCATCCTCAGGACTGCCTCTTCGCCGCCTTCCTTTGAGGACAAAAAGCAATGTGAATATAACTAAGACTACTACGCCAAGAACGATCAAAACAACAAACAAAGTATCACGATTGAAGGAACCATCGGGTAGAACTTCCTGCACCCGGTCCTTTGCCCAAACCCAATCTAAACCAGCTCTGCTAAAGGCAATGTCTTTCGCTACCAGTTCAGCCAACACAGCGGCCAAGGGAACCGCGAAGGCAATTTGGTCTCCCCGAACGGCTTTGGCCGTGATGATTCCGATTACATCTCCTTTGGCAGAAACCAGGGGGCCGCCTGACATACCAGGCTCTACATAACCTTCGACTTGAATGAACTCCTGATCATTGAGCCAACTGGCAGGGTTCATGATAGACCCAGCGGTCATGCTATTGGGCAAACCCAAGGGCGTACCAAAGAGGTAAACCACATCTCCGGCAGAATAGCTCTGTGGCTCGGCTATGCGCAGAACAGGCACGTTTTGAGGGTCAGCTTTGAGAATAGCGAAATCTGTAGCACTGTCCACAGCTAGCACCGTAGCACTGTGGCTATTGCCCAGATAATCCGTTATAGTGACCTCGCGGCTTCTGCCAACAACGTGCTCATTGGTCAGCACATGCCCGGCCAGAGAGACAAAGAAGCCCGTTCCCTGTGAGGTAGTGCTGGTGATGGTCACCAAGCTTGGTATGACTACATCATAGATAGGAATACTCGGTGCCCCCAGGGCCGTCATGACTGGGGCACAAAGTAGAAGTAAGACAAGCAATAACCCCTTCATGCCTACCCCCTTGTCCAAAATGGGATCATCATTCTTCCCAGTTTTGCTTGCGAAATATTACTTCAAAACCATCATCCGCGGTAGTTACCGTCCTAGTCTTCCTAGTTGGCTTGTTGCGTCGACGTAGGAAATACATAACTACCAGGGCTACCACTAAAATAAGTATTACAAGTGCTATTACTAACACCCAGTTTAGCAACGAACCTGATGCCTCGGGAATAATAAGTTCGCTTCTACTATAAGCTACAGCGGGGGAACCCTCCAAGAAAGCGAGTAAAGCTTCGACAGGAATGGCCTCTAACGCTTCGCCCTCAAGAACCCGATCCACTATCCCTACCAAGTAGCCTTGTCCGTTAAAGATGGCACCGCCAATGGATGCGTGGATACCCTTGGTCGCTACCCGAAAAAAGCTCGTATTTCCTACCCTAATGTCAAGGGAAGTAATCTGTCCTGGATTGGCACCTCCCTGATCCACTAAAAACACGTCAAGCCTGTTCTGTAGAGACTCTGAAGTACCTAAGACAGTGATGGGAGCTTGTCTGACATCGGCCTTAAAAAGGACTAAACCGGCATCCCCTGCCCTAATTACTTTAGCAGGTACGTTCACGCCGTTCGGCGCGATTAGCGTCAGCTCCTTAGAATTCCCTACAACACTGCGATGGGTTATGCCATAGCCATCGGTGGTGATGAAAAAACCGGAGCCATTACGTTCGCCACCCACTTCTAGTAGGGCAGAGGGTATCGGAGCAGCTAAGATTGTCAACGAAGAGAAAAGAACCAACACCACCGCCAAAAGGATGACGCCTCTAAACCACCTAATTTTAAACCCGCTCATCGATATTTGTCCCCCTTTTCGACATCGGATACGGCTGAATCTGAATCAGCTCTCCCTTGCGATACCTCAGCAACACCTTAGGATTTGCCCTATCGTCTCCAAACAGGCGGACCTCAATGGGCTTGTACAACTTGCTTAGACTATTGTGCTGGAGCCACGATACCAAGAGCGCATCCCGCTCGTCTTCCCGGCTAGGATGGAGATAATAGGGGTTAAGCTGTACATCAATTTGGAGCGACAAGACCTCGACCTCATCGGCCCGGTGTATCTCTCTTTCTTTCGCCTGCAGCAGTTGGGCAAAACTTGGCGTCTTCCTTGCTGTGCTCTTCTGTCTTCTGTTACCGTCACTCCACTCCGCGGCATTAGGTCCAATTACTTGCACATCCGGGGCTATCACCAGGTCACCATGTTTCCAACAAAAGACATCATACTTGTTCTGGATATGGTCTACCACTAAAGCGATTTGCTCACGCCCTGTAAAAAAAGCTTCGTGAATAAAGGTATCGCTACGGGACAAGAAGATGCCATGGCCCGGATGAGAATGATACCAACCCACAATGCCGCATCCAGGATAGTTGTGCAGCTCCCTATGGAATGAATCCCAGTCACTATGGGTGATAGTAACGCTCGTAGCATTAGCCGGTCCATCGCGGGCTTCGATGTGGGCGTCGACAAAAACCCGCCCCGGAGCGACACGTCCAACTAATGCCCCCGCCACTTCCCGGCGATGACCACCGACGGCATGTTGCCAAATACTTTCTAAAACATCATCTTTGAGGGTAACAGCAACACCCGTCACTTCTGTGCTGTCTTGTTCTGGTTCGTGGATTTCAATATCGAAGGATGATCCGTCTTGAAGATGATCACGCATCTGCTATCAACCCTATCTAGACATTGTCGGCATAAGACTTACAATATTCCCAGGAAAACAAGGGCATACCAAACCACCTGAATTACGACGATGGTCCTCCCATGCTTCTTGGCCTCGCGATGTTCAGAACTCATTAAAATGACCCCGAGCACAACACTTGTTATGTCGAGGAGCAGGGATAAGATACCTAAAGGCAAGATCCCCAGAAAGAAGCAAACCCAAGCGATGGCGATCATGCCGGAAGGCTTCGGGGGATCGTAGAACTCCCGCCGAGGAGAATCCCCTCGGTTCCCCAAAGAACCATAGTCCCGCTGCAGTGGTGCCTGATGTGGCGATTGGTGCGTCCGAGTCACGGATAAGTCACTTTTGCAATGCTTACACAGTATAGCTTCGGCCAAAATTGTCTCCTTGCAATACGGGCACATTTTTGTTGGATCGTTCACATGGTCCATCCTTTCGGCGTTTCATACACTGTTAACATTACTTCTACGAGGTTCCAACGTTACCTTCCTGTGCAGACTTTTTCGTTGCAAAAACGTAGGTGGTTGGAAAATAAAAAAGACTGCAAACTTAATCTGCAGTCTTTGTGTATCCGCAATCTACTCATTGTTAGCGCACAGCCTGTACAGCGGCTTTGATTCTGTCATAGGATATCTCGGTCGGCAAGGTGCAATCGGCACCGAGCATAAAACCTGTCGTTCCAAAGTCGGCGATCACTTTACGTACTGCTTCGCCAATCTCTGCAGCGCTACCCTCAACAAACACCCCACTGCGATTGGCTAAACCACCCATGATGGTAGCATTTGGGAACAGTTCCTTGCCCTCTTGCAGGGAGAATCCAGTCTCGTAAACACCCCAGTTGACAACGTCGACAAGGTCAGCATAATTAGCATACCTTTGCATATTCAAGTTCTCCTTGCAAATGTGCAGGAAGTTGTAAAGGCCGGCATCGCGAGCTGCCTGCAAAATGCGCAAATCGTAGGGCTCGATCCAGCGGGCAAACTCTTCATCAGTGAAAAAGTGGCGCTCTGCTCCAAGGGCTGCGTAATAGATACCATCAGCTCCTAAAGCTGCGCTTTCCCGAACAAGCTCGCACATCACATCTGCAATACGATCCATGGCCGCTAAGACAGGCGTTGGATTAGCTCTTAAGTGTTCAACAAGCATTTCTCTGACCGGCACATACCCATAACGCTGTTCGATGGGATGGATGGTAGAGGCAGTTATACCGTGAATCGTGACCAGGGAGAATACATCCTTATCTGCAGCTTCCAAGGTGCCCTTAATTAAGTTTAGCTCCTCTTGAATAAAGGGAGATGACTTGGTGTGGGCAGGTACCTGGCTCCAGTCTTCTGGTCCATGCATCTCGCCAATGGGAGGAACCAGGTTTTCGTTCATTATCTTCAGTATGTCACAATCTGTTTCATTGAAAAACTCGATGTGTGCATCCACTGCAGCCTGTCCCTTCTGGACTTCTGCAGGAAAGTGTAAGGAGAAACTTGTAGGCACACGGTCAACAGGTTTCTTCTCGATCGCCGCGATTACTCGTTCTTTCTTGTTCATGTCTAACCTCCGGTTACCATATTGTATTAATGTCATCTGCCAAAATCTTCATGGCCAGGTCCAAATCCTTTTTTCTACAGGCTTCAACCAATTGCAAATGGCGAGTGCTCGAAGAACGTTCCTTAAGCACAGGATTATCCCGTTCAAGGCCGCCAAAGTGTTGCGTCGTGGCCCCCGCTAATCTGCGCAAAACCTGTTTCAAGTGGGAATACATAGCCTGGTTACCAGCGTAAGAAGCAAGTTTAAGGTGGAATGTCATGTTGCGCTGCCAGTTATCCTTGGGCAAACTGCGGACTAGCGCATCCTCAAGGTTAAATTGATTTAAAGCATCCAGCTCGGCAAGCTCTGTAGCTGTCAGGAGGGGACAGCCCTTTTCGAGCATATAAAGTTCAAGCACATATCGTACCTCAGCCAACTCGCGAATTTCCTTGGGCGAAATTTGCACCACCATATAACCAAGTCGTGGGATCACCTTCAGGATATCCTCGTTACATAGTTGAATAAGGGCTTCGCGCACCGGGGACTTACTCACGCCATATTTCTCGACCAAGATGCTTTCGGTAATAATATCCTGGGAGCTATATTGTCCATTGATGATATCACTATAGACTTCATCATAGACTTTAGCGGTCAATGGTTTTGATTTGCGCATTCCCTCTCCTCCTCCACTTGCAGAGACGCTAACCAATTAGATCATCCAATGCCTGCAGGGCCTCTACATAAATAACAAACGCTTGTTTCAAATCTTCGATTTCAATATATTCGTCGGGTTGGTGTGCGCTGCCCCGCTCCGCTCCAAACCTTTTTTCCCTCTGGGGAATTCCCGGCCCAAACCCCACCGCGTGCTTTAACTTTCTGGCGTAGGTGCCTCCACCCATGATATAGGGTTCTAAGTCTGCACCCAGATGAGAAGTGCTAATTTCCAACAGTCTTTTGACCAACGGATCTTCTGCGGACATGTAAAACGGAGAGCTATTACTTATTTTTGTGACAGAAAATCCATATCTTGTTAAGACGTCCTGGATGGTTGCAATCATGCTGGCATAATCAGCGGTAACATTGTAGCGGATGTTGATGTTCTGGCGGAAAATTCCCTTTTCAAAGGAGGCCAAGCCTCCAACGTGGGTCAATTTGCCGGAAATCTCATCGGCAAGGGGCACTCCAAGGCCTGCGCCGTAATAGTCACTAAACAAGATACACAAACCCTTCATCAGGGCATCAGCACTTTGATCCAATACACCGGCATGAGACAGGATCCTGGCTAGCTTTACCTCTGCGCTGTCCGATCCTTCTGGAAAAGCGGCGTGGGCTGCTATGCCAGTAACAGAAACCTGGTAGACTCCATCGTCCTTTCTCTCTACCCGGGCACCCAGTGCTTCTAATTTACTAGCCTGGGCTTCCGAAATCTTCAACCTAGCGCTGGCGTCAGCGGGAACCGCATTGGAAACAATGCCGGAGGAGAATTCCAGCAGGACAGTGCTTGCGATTGTTTGTTCCGCATCGATAGTCAGGATTCCCTTTTCTCCATTGCAGACGGGAAATCGTACATCGGGGACAATAGAGAAAGCAGGTTCTTGATAGTGCTCAGTATAGTATTGGATGTCCGCCATACCAACTTCTTCGTTAGTTCCTACCACGAAACGGAACGAATTCTTTGGAGTATATCCCTGTTCCTTCAGATAATAGATCGCGTACAACGCTGCTAGAAAAGACCCTTTATTGTCAGATGCCCCCCGACCAATAATGATCCCATCTTGCACCACCGGCTCAAAAGGATCATAGGTCCAACCACTGCCTGCAGGAACCACATCGGCATGACCAAAAACTCCAATTTCAGTGGTCTTTTCTCCCTGCCAATACAAGCTTCCGCAGTAGTTCTCATGATTTGCTGCGACAAACCCCATGCGTTCACCGATGGCAAGGGTGGATT
>WPCH01281039.1_pt1 | contig 13976 bp, 11 predicted proteins | sample 5399881 | NCBI WGS metagenome assembly WPCH01 (sample SAMN12869468, study PRJNA574797) | sludge metagenome | isolation source: wastewater treatment of pH5 | place: China:Beijing | collected 2019-05-20
CCAACCTTTGTTAGCGAAGTACGGAAGGACGGCCACCGCTATGGTGGAGAGTGCCTTAGAACACATAACCATTTTCGAAAGACTCAATTTCCACGATATTGTGATATCACTCAAATCCACTGAGGTGGATATGACCGTTGAAGCCTATGCAGAGCTCAGTCAAAGAGTAAAATACCCCACACACTTAGGCATCACGGAAGCAGGGACGAAATGGTTTGGCACCGTTAAGTCTTCGGTTGGTCTTGGAGCCTTGTTATCTCGTGGGTTAGGTGACACCTTGAGAGTGTCCTTGACTGCTGATCCCGTTGAAGAAATTAAAGTAGGCTGGGCCGTTTTATCGTCTTTGGGACTGCGCCAGAGGGGGCCTGTCTTTATTTCCTGTCCCACATGCGGGAGAACAGAAATAGATCTAGAAGGAATAGCGGCGGAAGTGGAGAAACGTCTAAGTGATTTTCCCTTGCCCATAACCATTGCCGTCATGGGTTGTGTGGTTAATGGTCCCGGTGAAGCAAGGCATGCTGATTTAGGGATCACAGGGGGTAAGGGAGTTGGACTGGTTTTTCGCCATGGTGAGATTTTACGTAAAGTTGCAGAAGGCGAATTAGTGGATGCTCTGGTGGCTGAAGCTAATAACTTGCTTGCAGAAAGATAGGGGATGCACTATGTTAATGTCGCAGTTATATTCACCTACATTAAGGGAGATTCCGTCTGAAGCTGAGATAATTAGCCATAAACTCATGCTCAGAGCTGGGCTTATGCGCCGATCAGCCGCGGGTATGTATGCATTTTTGCCACTAGGCCTCAGAGTTATCCGTAAGGTCGAACAGATTATTCGGGAAGAAATGAACTCCATTTCTGGGCAAGAAGTACTACTGCCCATTGTTCAACCTGCGGAGCTGTGGGAAGAATCCGGCCGTTGGCAGGACTATGGCGATGAAATGTTCAGGTTAAAAGATCGTCATGGTCGGCAGTTTTGTCTTGGACCAACCCACGAAGAGATAATCACCGCCTTAGTACGATCCGAGGTAAGGTCCTATCGCCAGTTGCCCTTGAGATTGTACCAAATTCAAAATAAATATCGCGATGAAACCAGACCACGCTTCGGGCTCATGCGGGGTCGAGAATTTATAATGAAAGATATGTATTCCTTTGACAGAAACGAAGAAGGGCTCGATGCAAGCTATTGGGATGCATATCACGCTTATGAACGCATCTTTAAACGAGTTGGTGCTGAAGCCCATCCTGTGGAAGCTGATTCTGGGGCCATTGGTGGAGACGTGACACATGAGTTCATGGTTTTAGCTGAATCTGGAGAAGATTTGGTGTTGTTCTGCCAAAAATGCGGGTATGCTGCTAATTCAGAACGGGCGGAAGGCGTTAAACCAACTTTGCAGACTAATAGACCAGATCTTGCTACCCTCAGCAAGGTAGCCACACCGCAGGCGAGCACCATTGAAGAAATTGGCGACTTCTTGAGCGTAAAGCCTGAAAAATGCATCAAGACACTACTTTATATGGCGGATGGCAAGCCAGTAGCCGCTTTGGTTAGAGGAGATCACAATCTCAATGAGATCAAGCTACGTAAACTTTTGGGGTGTGAAACTTTAGAGTTGGCAGACGATGAAACTATTTTTAAGACTACAGGAGCTCCAGTGGGCTTTGCAGGACCTGTCAATCTAAATGTAGAACTCTATGCAGATTATGCCATCGAGATCATGGTAAATAGTGTAGTTGGTGCCAACGAAGCCGATCAACACTTCATCAATGCAAACTTGGAGCGTGATTTCCAGGTGAAGATGTTTGCGGACTTGAGAGAAACAGAACCAGGCGATCCGTGTCCGCGCTGTACCGGGACCTTGGAAGGTGCTAGAGGTATTGAAGTGGGACAGGTTTTCAAGCTGGGAACCAAGTACTCCCGAGCCATGGGGGCAACCTTCTTGGAGGAAAATGGTAAAGAGTTTCCTTTGATTATGGGTTGCTATGGAATTGGTGTGGGGAGGACAGTCGCCGCTGTCATTGAAAAAAACTATGATGAAGATGGCATTGTCTGGCCACTAAGTATCGCTCCTTACCAAGTTACCATTGTCCCGGTAAGTATGAAGGACGAGGCCCAAGCAACGGCCGCCCAAGAACTCTACCGCGAACTCTTAAGTGCCGGTATTGAAGTTGTTTTAGACGATCGGGACGAAAGACCCGGTGTAAAATTTAAGGATGCTGACCTGATCGGCTTTCCCATTCGCGTAACCATTGGCTCTAAATCTTTGGAAAAAGGGGAAATGGAAATTACGTTGCGGCGCACCAAAGAAAAGACAAGTGTACCTGTGGGAGAGATTGTTTCTACCATTAAGAATATATTGAAGGATGGGGACCTTTAGTGAGTGTAGCGGCTATTATTCCTGCCTACAATGAAGAGCACACCATTGGCGTCGTTGTAGAGACCTTACTGTCTTGCCCCACAATCTCAGAAGTCATTGTGGTGAGTGATGGGTCCACTGACGGAACCGTTGCTGTGGCGAAGCAGTATCCAATTAAGGTGGTTGCACTAGAAGAGAACGTTGGTAAGGGCGGCGCCATGAAAGCTGGAGCTCGCCACACGGAGTGTCCTGTTTTGGTCTTCTTCGATGCCGACTTAGTAGGGCTACGGACAAGTCACATTGATGCCCTCTTAGAACCAGTTCTAAGAGGTAGAACTGACATGAGTATTGGTGTTTTCTCTGATGGTCGGGTTTCCACTGATTTGGCCCAAAAGATCGCCCCTTCCCTCTCAGGTCAACGTGCAGTCCGCAAGGAGCTTTTCGATGCGGTTCCCAAGTTAGAAACCAGTCGTTTTGGGGTTGAGGTGGCTCTGACCCAGTATGCCGAAAGCCGCAATGTTGACATCGTACGAGTACCCCTTCCGAGTATGTCACAAGTGACAAAGGAGGAAAAAAGGGGACTTGTGCAAGGGCTTTACGCGAGGATGGAGATGTACAGAGATATTGTCCGTTCCATGCTCTCCCATGACGAATCTGATGATGAGTGAAAATGGTGTTTTGACGAAGCCCTGCCAGTGGCTTGCCCGTTAGGGCCGAGCCCTAGAAGGGCATCTTTTTTGGAGGTGATTTTGTGGCTTCCTTTTTTCTAGAGCCTGAAAACAGGCATTTCTTGGCGTCCTTAAGTTCTGATCCCATTCTTGAAAAACTGGAAATCGTGAAGATTGGCGTGGACCCTGAACTCAAGGAATGGACCTTTGTCCTAAAGGGAAAACCTCAGGGAACCGAGGCTCTTTGGGAAGAGTTAACGCAATCCATTAAAAATCTTGTCTCTGAAGTCCAAAGTGTGCGTTTCGACTGGACAAGGGAGGATCTAGACTCTGATGAAGCGTATTTGGAAAAAGCGATTAAACAAGTGAACATACAACCTGTAAGTTATGGCACACAGCCTTCTGAGTCTAATGGTAATGGTAACTCTAGAAGAAACGGTCGCAAACGAAGTTTGGTGGCAAAATCAATTTCTGGAACGGCTGTACCCATTATCGATTTGCAGGAAGAAGAACGAAATGTTGTCATCACTGGAGAAGTGGTTGCATTTGATTCTAGGCTGACTCGTACTGGCAAAACCTTGATCATGTTTGACTTATATGATGGCACAGATACCCTTAGCTGTAAGGCGTTTTTGGACGAGCCTGAGGAACTTGGTTTTAAGAAGGGACATTGGTTGAAAGTCAGGGGAAATCTACAATTTCAATCCTTTGATAATCAACTCTCCCTAATGGTTCAGGGATTGACATTGATTAACACACCACCATCCCTAACAGATGACGCTCCCCACAAGAGAGTTGAGCTTCATCTGCATACAAAAATGAGTGGATTAGATGGCACAGTTAACGTAGATGACATGGTTAAGCTAGCTTCGTCCCTTGGTCATGAAGCGGTGGCCATCACCGATCACGGGGTAATCCAAGCATTTCCAGATGCGCATCGCGCAGGCAAAAAGTATGGGGTAAAGATCATCTACGGTGTCGAAGGATACTTAGTGGAAGAAGCAGGGAGTAAGGGCCGAGCTTTTCATATCATTATTTTGGCCAAGAATCAGGTCGGCTTAAAGAACCTCTACCGCCTTGTTTCATATTCCCATATGGAGCATTTTTACCGTTCTCCTCGGATTCCAAGGTCCTTACTTGAAGAGTATCGTGAAGGCTTGATCATTGGGTCTGCATGTGAAGCAGGGGAAGTTTATCAAGCAATCTTAACGTCTAATCCTGAAGTGATGAAGATTGCGTCATTTTATGATTACCTGGAGATTCAACCCCTAGACAATAATGGGTTTTTGATTGGGACAACCCATGTCCAATCCAAAGATGATTTGGTCCGTGTCAATAAACAGATCGTTAGAATTGGCGAGAGTTTGAACTTGCCAGTTGTGGCTACTGGGGACGTCCATTTTTTGCGACCAGAAGACAGCCTAATCCGTACAATTCTACTTGCAGGTAAAGGTTTTGATGATGAAAGGCCAGCTCCCTTGTTTTACAGAACAACCGAAGAGATGCTGGGCGAATTTTCCTATCTTGGTGCCGAAAAAGCCCATGAAGTGGTGGTGGATAATCCTCGAAAGGTGGCAACGCAAATTGGGCACCTGAAACCAGTTCCTGAAGGACTCCATCCTCCTGAAATTGAGAACGCCGAACGAGACTTGGAAGTGATGACGTACAAAACAGCCCAAGAAACCTATGGTGATCCTTTGCCGCCTATTGTTAAGGCGCGCTTAGAACGTGAATTGAAGGCGATTATTGGTAACGGCTACGCTTCATTGTATCTCATTGCCCACAAGCTCGTTAAGAGATCCTTGGATGATGGTTATTTGGTAGGATCTAGGGGCTCTGTAGGATCGTCTTTGGTGGCCACAATGTGTAACATTACAGAAGTAAATCCGTTGCCTCCGCACTATGTATGCTCCAAGTGTTTTTGGTCTGAATTCTTTACGGAGGGAGAGGTGGGCTCTGGTGTTGACTTGCCAGAGAAGGAGTGCCCAGAATGTGAAACACGACTCCAAAGACTTGGCTTTGAAATCCCCTTTGAGGTCTTTATGGGTTTTCATGGCGAGAAAGTCCCTGACATTGACCTAAACTTTAGCGGAGAATACCAAGGGAATATTCATGACTACACTGTAGAACTCTTCGGATCTGAAAATGTTTTTAGGGCCGGAACGATTGGTACCATGGCGGAAAAAACAGCCTATGGTTTTGTGATGAAGTACTTAGAGCAGACCAACCAGTCCAAGCGCAATGCAGAGGTGAACCGCATTGTGAGCAAACTCGCTGGTGTGCGACGCACTACGGGCCAACATCCCGGAGGTATGGTTGTAGTTCCTCCAGATATGGATGTCTTTGATTTTACTCCGATCCAATATCCAGCTAACGATGCGCGGAGCGGTACCATTACTACGCATTTTGAGTACCATGCCCTAGACGACAGCCTCGTCAAACTGGACATTCTCGGTCATGATGACCCCACCATGCTTCGTTTCTTGCAAGACATAACAGGTGTCTCCGTCTTGGATATTCCTCTAGACGATGAAAAGACCATGTCGCTATTCTCATCTCTGGATAGCCTAGGCGTCACGGAGGAACAAATCGGCACTCCCGTTGGAACACTGGCTGTTCCAGAGTTCGGAACCCGCTTTGTTCGGCAAATGTTAATCGATACATCGCCTAAGACCTTTAGTGATCTTGTGCGTATTAGTGGCCTTTCGCACGGCACTAATGTGTGGACAAACAACGCTCAAGAGTTGATTAAACAAGGTGTTACCGATCTTCGTGATGTCATTGCTACAAGAGATGACATCATGTCCTATCTAATGCTCACGGGACTAGAGGCCGGCGATGCTTTTCGCATCATGGAACAAGTACGAAAAGGACGCGGCTTGACCGATGATGATATGAAACTATTACGTGAATTTAAGGTTCCTGAGTGGTATATTGACTCTTGCAACAAGATTAGCTACATGTTCCCTAAAGCCCATGCTGTGGCGTACGTGATGATGGCCTTTCGTATTGCTTTCTTTAAGGTCCATTATCCCCTGCCCTTTTATTCTGCACTATTCTCACTTAGAGCGGGAGAGTTCGACGCCCAGCTCGTGTTAGGGGGCGAAGGTGCAGTAAGGGCCGAAATGGAAAGCATTAACGCTAAAGGTTTTGAGGCTACTGCTAAAGAAAAGAGCACTGTAACACAGCTAGAAATCGTCTTGGAGGCCATGGCTAGAGGCATTACTTTTTTACCAGTGGATCTTTACAAATCTGCAGATCAAGCTTTTCTCATCGAAGGGGATGCCTTGCGCCCGCCCTTTGCCTCACTACAAGGTGTTGGGGTTAGTGCAGCGGCAGGTATTGTCCAAGCTAGAGAAGGCGGAGAATATATTTCCATCGAAGACCTTAGGCAGCGTTCTGGAATCACCAAGGCGGTCGTTGAGACTTTGCGGCTCCATGGGTGTCTCGGTGACTTGCCTGAGACGAATCAATTGACACTTTTTTAGCTAATGTGGTATAATATGTCTAAGCTAACTTGCAGTTAGCTGTTAACATGATGAGCTGCCGGGAGAGTGGGGTTTTTACCCACTCTTTTGATGTATGGGACCAGAAACGGGCATAATTTTGGTAAGAAGGGGGCTGATAAGCCCATGGCTAGAGTAAATATTGTGGCCTTGGTTACAGAATGGATGGAGGAAATACTTCAAGGTAGCGACGTAGAATTGGTAGATGTAGAGTATGTAAGGGAACATGCAGCGTGGGTACTTAGGGTGTTTTTGGATAAGCCGGGCGGAATTGATTTGGAAGACTGCCAGAGGGTGAGCGAAGTCCTGGACAAGAAACTCGACGAAGAAGATCCGATTGCTGGTGCCTACTCCTTGGAGGTATCTTCACCTGGTTTGGAGAGGCCATTGAAGAAGGCTGCTGATTTTGAAAGATTTGCCGGGAAGAGGGTGCAAATACGCACCTACAGTGGCATCTACGGCCGAAAGCGCTTCGAAGGCACTTTGGAGGGCTTGAAAGGCGAAAGCGTTTTACTAAAATGGGAAGGGGAGACCATAGAGATTCCCCTAGAGCTTGTATCCAAGGCCAATTTGGCCCTGGAGCTCTAATACGGGAGGCCAAAATAAATGAACCTGGAATTAATCGGTGCGTTAACAGAGCTTGAAAAGGAAAGGGGTATTTCAAAGGAGCTCCTTTTAGAAGCTATTGAGACAGCCATCATCTCCGCTTATAAGAAGAACTACGGTGCTAGCTCTTCTTCAAGTGCCCGTGTGGAGCTGAACGAGAAAACAGGAGAAATCCATGTTTATTCCCGGCGTATCGTAGTTGATGAGGTACAGGACGATACTCTGGAAATCTCTCTAGAGGATGCCTTGGCCTTAGACCCTAATTATGTTGTGGGTGATGTTGTAGAAAAAGAAGTTACACCCGCGGATTTCGGAAGGATTGCGGCCCAAACCGCCAAACAGGTGGTCATTCAGAAAATACGTGAAGCCGAGCGCTCCATAGTCTACGACGTCTATTCAAACCGTGAAGGGGATGTGGTGACTGGGACTGTACAGCGCGCAGACAATAGGCAGGTCATCGTGGACCTCGGTGATGTGGAAGCTGTTTTACCCGCCAGTGAGCAAATACCGGGTGAAGTGTATTCTCATCATCTGAAGCTTCGCTTTTATATCAACGAGGTGCGCCAAAGCAGTAAAGGACCGCAAGTTTTTTTGTCTCGGACTCATCCTGGTTTGCTGAGGGCGTTGTTCGAGTTTGAAGTACCTGAAATTCAAAGCGGTGAAGTTGAGATTAAGTCTGTAGCCCGTGAGGCAGGAAACCGATCCAAGATTGCCGTGTATAGCCGAGACCCGAATATCGATCCTGTGGGCGCTTGCGTTGGTGCCAGGGGCTCGCGTGTTCAAGCTGTTGTGGCTGAATTGGGCAATGAACGAATTGACATCGTGCAGTGGGTTAGTGATTTAGAAGAGTATATAAAGAACGCCTTGAGTCCCGCTAAGGTTCAATTTGTGCGTATTGATGAAGTCGGAAAGGTCGCTCACACAGTGGTACCCGATGATCAGCTGTCCTTAGCTATAGGCAAGGCGGGTCAAAATGCTCGTCTGGCTGCGCGGTTAACAAGTTGGCGCATCGATATCAAGAGTGAAGAGCAAGCTGCTGAATTCCCAGAACTCTTCGAGGAAGTGGAAGAAGTAATTGAAGTACCTGAACAGGCTCAAGAAGAGGTCGTTGAGCCCGTCATTGAGCAGCCTGACAAGGACGCTGCCGAACAGGTGGTTCCAGAAATTAGCGAAGAGGACTTGGCTAGTCTCACAAATGTGATTAAACGCAAGAGCTGGCAAGAGCGTTTTGGTAGTGTAGAAGTAGAGAGTGAAGCAAGCCCTGGTAAAGAAAAGCAGGAGACTGATAAGTCGAAAAAGAAGAAAGAACGAGTAATTACAGATTTATCCCAATTGGATTCCATCGACTTCAATTTTAACGATGAGAAATAGGTGGTAAAAAATGCGTAAGAAGCATGTACCCATGCGTACTTGCGTGGGATGCCGCACGTCAAGACCCAAACGGGATTTGATCCGCGTAGTTCGTGATCCTGAAGGCAAAGTGGGATTAGACTTGAGCGGGAAGAACCCAGGTCGCGGAGTTTATGTCTGTGCCATTAACGAATGTCTGGAGAAGGCCGTAAGAGGCCGACAATTAGAGAGAGCCCTGGAGACAAAGATTGGCGAGGGGGTCTTATCGGACTTGAAGAGGGTTTTAGATGAGCAAAATTTATAGTTATTTAGGTCTCGCAAGACGTGCTGGTCACGTAGTTTCGGGTGAGTATGCGGTGTCAGGGGGAATCAGGCGGGGCAAGGTGTTTTTGGTACTTATTGCTGAAGATGCCTCTACAAACACAACCCGCAAGTTTAGCTCACTGGCTCAAAATCACAATGTTAGCTGTATTGTCTACGGTGAAAAAGACCTCTACGGCCAAGCAATCGGTCAATCGCCAAGGGCGGTTTTAGGAGTTTTGGACCGTAATTTTGCCAGCGTGATTCAGTCTCAAGTTGGGGAGTCAGTGTAGGAGAAAAATTAGGAGTGATGCTGATGAAGAAAATAAGAATCTACGAGTTGGCGAAAGAGCTTGATTTAGAAAGCAAGATATTAATCGAGTTTCTTCATGATTTAGGTGCCGAAGTAGCTAATCATATGAGTTCTATAGAACCCGAAATAGCCGATATGTTAAGGGAACACTATGCGCCTGAAGAAGAACTTGAGGAAGAGCCTCAGGTGAAAAAGGTGCGTAAGCGTTCCGACCAAGAACGGGAGAGTAATAAGGAAACACCAAAACTCCGCGGTAAGAAGCAAGGTGACGCTGGTAAAGCTACACAAGCCAAACCCACCATTAATGAAAAGAAACCTAAAGTAGTGACTTTAGCAGAGCAGATCTCAGTGAACGAATTGGCCCAAAAACTGGGTGTGTCTGGTACAGAAGTCATTAAGCAGTTGATGAAAATCGGCATTATGGCATCCTTAAGTCAAAGTGTTGATTATGATATCGCCTCTATAGTGGCCAGTGAATTTGGCATAGAAACAACCCCTGAACTTGACTTGGCTGAAGAGATTTTTGCTGAAGTGTGTGAGGATCCAGAACAACAAGTGACAAGGCCACCTGTTGTGACCATTATGGGTCACGTGGATCATGGCAAGACGACACTACTCGACTCTATCCGCAAGACAAAGGTTACTGCTACTGAGGCCGGTGGGATCACGCAACATATCGGTGCGTACGAGATTGAGTATAATGATAAGTCCATAACTTTCTTGGATACTCCGGGTCATGAGGCCTTTACTGCCATTCGCGCTCGCGGAGCTAAAGTGACCGACGTTGCAGTTTTGGTTGTAGCGGCAAACGATGGCGTAATGCCACAAACTATTGAGGCCCTAAACCATGCCAAGGCTGCAGGGGTACCCATTATTATTGCAGTCAATAAGACTGATCTCGAAGCCGCCAATCCTGAACGGGTAAAACAAGAATTGACACAACATGGACTACTAGTTGAGGACTGGGGTGGCGATACTATAGCTGTAAACGTATCTGCGCTTCAAGGTGAGGGAATCGATGAACTTCTGGAGATGATCCTTCTTGTTGCGGAGGTAGAAGACCTGAAAGCTAATCCCCAATGTGCCGCTCGGGGAACCGTCATCGATGCGAAACTTGACAAAGGACGCGGTCCGGTAGCGACCGTCTTGATTTCGACGGGCACCTTGAAAATCGGAGACGCCTTTGCAGTTGGCAATGTGTCGGGTAAAGTCAGGGCCCTGATTAACGATCAAGGACAAAACATCAAAACAGCTGGTCCCTCTACTCCCGTTGAGGTTTTGGGAATTAGTGACGTGCCCGAAGCAGGAGACCCCTTTGTAGTGGTTAAAGACGAACAAACTGCTAGACAAGTGGCTGGAATTCAAAAAGAGAAACAGCGCGATCGAGATCTGAGTCGCTTTAGTCGCGTTACTTTGGATGATCTATTCCAGAGAATTCAAGAAGGCGAAGTTAAAGAACTGAATTTGGTGATCAAGGCCGACGTTCAAGGATCAGCTGAAGCGGTCAGGGCCTCCCTTGAGAAACTTTCCACCGATGAAGTTCGGGTCAATGTCATTCATCAGGGGGTAGGAGCGGTATCTGAATCAGACGTACTCCTAGCCACCGCCTCCAATGCGGTCATTATTGGGTTTAATGTTCGCCCTGAACCAAATGCCCGTAAAGCGGCTGAACGCGATGGAGTTGATATCCGTGTATATCGGATCATCTACAACCTTTTAGATGATGTAAAGGCAGCAATGTCAGGGCTCCTTGATCCCGAATTTAAGGAACAGGTCTTAGGTAGGGCAGAAGTACGCCAGACCTTCAAGGTTCCCGGTGGAGTCGTAGCAGGTAGTTACGTTCTGGATGGCAAGATTACTCGTGCTTCGGAAGTTCGGGTCTTGCGTGATAATGTCATTGTTCATGAAGGTAAAATTGCATCCTTGAGGCGTTTCAAAGACGACGTTCGGGAAGTTACCCATGGCTACGAATGTGGTATTGGCATCGACCGTTTTACAGATGTTAAAGATGGTGACGTGATTGAAGCCTTCATCATGGTTAAGGTGGAACGAAGCCTGTAGGAAGGTGATTGAAAGTGGCAGATAGACTCGAAAGAATAGGCGAGGAGATCAAGCGAGAAGTAAGTAGCATTATCGCCAAAGACGTAAAGGACCCGAGGCTTGGTATGATCAGTATTACTGACGTGAATGTCTCACGGGATTTATCCTGGGCTAAAGTTTACTTTAGTATGCTAGGTAGCGAAGACGAAAGAGAAAAGACACTAGAAGGCTTAGAGAGGGCTAAAGGTTTTGTTCGCACAGAGCTCTCCAAGCGATTGAGGGTGCGGCATACTCCGGAGATCATTTTCCAATTTGATCCTTCCCTTGAACAGGGAGCGAAAATGGATGCTTTATTGAGGTCGCTCAAACAGCCCGCGAAGAACGAAGGTGAGTAATGAACACTCTTCAAGAGGTAGTTGAGTATCTAAAGGAACAAGATGACTTTATTGTGGTTGGCCATGAAAATCCCGATCCAGATAGCCTAGGTTCTATCCTAGGCTTGTATTTCGGCCTCAAAAAACTTGGAAAAAAATGCCGCGCCGTTAGTGCCGACCCTGTTCCTTCTAACCTTAGTTGGCCTGGTCTGGATTGTATTGAGTACATTCCTACAGGGTTTACTGCAGGTGAGAGTTGCGTGATCGTTGTTGACTGTGAACCAGGTCGGACTGGGACTATTAGTGAAGGCGTAAAGCAGGCTAAGCGTTTGGTTAATATCGATCATCACCAACGGACCCGAGGCGAGGGTCTCTTGGTCTACGTGGAACCAAGTGAAGCGGCGACAGCCATGATTGTCTACCGCATTCTTTTGGAACTTGGAGTATCTTTTGACGTAGAAGTAGCCACAGCCCTGTACGGTGGAATTGTGGGTGACACTGGCGGTTTTCGACAAGCTAACACAACAAGCGAAGTATTGACTACCGCAGGAGAGCTGTTGAGATATGGGGTCCAGCCTGCGCCAATGGCTAGGGAGATCTTTTCGAGCCAGCCCTTGGGTTTCTTGAAGTTGCTTGGCTTTGCCTTAAACAACTTACAAACGTCCCAAGAGGGAAGACTGGTGTGGATGTCTGTGAGCTTTGAGACGTTCAACCGCTTTGAAGTGAACCCTAAAGATTCAGATCATCTGGTAAGCTTTGCCCGTATGCTCGATACAGCTGAAATTGCCTTGGTTTTCAGAGAGACAAATCCTGGCGAAATTCGACTTGGTCTAAGGGCGAATAATGTGGACGTGGGAAGTCTTGCGCGGCACTTAGGTGGAGGCGGCCATAAACTTGCTTCTGGTGCCACCCTAAAGGGTGATCTACAAGAAGTGGCAACTAGGGTAGTCAAGATCGCGGAAAATTTCTTAGTCGCAGGTGAACTTGATGAATGGCATAATTAATATTCTTAAACCCCCAGGCATGAGCTCCCATCAAGTTGTGGGATTCATGCGAAGGCAGCTTCAGATCAAGAAAATAGGTCACACAGGTACCCTCGATCCGGGAGCCAGTGGGGTCCTTCCCCTTGTTATAGGTGAAGCCACCAGGTTGTCGAGTTACCTCATGGACCATGAGAAAACATATGTTGCTGAGCTGACCCTAGGAATTTCAACCGATAGCCAAGACGCGAATGGAGCAACGATGGATCTCAAGACAGACTTTTCCTTGTCTCCAAGCCAACTCGCTGAGGCCTTGGCTGCTTTTCAGGGAACAATAATGCAAACTCCACCCATGGCGTCTGCCATTCGGGTGGGAGGAAAGAGGCTCTATGAATTAGATCGCCAAGGTATCACGATTCCTCGTGAAGCCAGAGAAGTACAGATTCATTCCATCAATATTATGGGTATTTGGAGTGAAGAGGAAGACCAGATTGGATTTGGCACTCGGGTATTACTCCGGATTGTTTGCTCCAAGGGTACCTATGTAAGAACTTTATGCCATGACGTGGGTGAAAAACTTGGTGTAGGTGCACATATGTCCTTTCTGACCCGGGTGGCTAGTGGGCCTTTTAAGAGTACAGATGCCTTTACTCTTGACGAGATAGCTAATATGGTCAGTGATGACGACTGGAGCTTTTTACTTCCAATGGAAATGGGCCTACCAGATTGGACCAAGATCATTGTTCATCCGCTAGTCGAGGATCGGATCAAACACGGAAATTTTATCCTTCCCGAGCACTTCTTGGATGTTCCCGACATGTTAACGGTAGGTGACGATGTGGTACTTTTAGGTGTTGAGGGTGATGTCTTGGCATTAGCCGAAGTGAAAATGGTAGACCAATTGATCTGCCAACCCTTTAGAGTATTCGTGAAATAGGTGTGGATATGAAAGTTAACTGGATTAATTGGAACGATTCTCCCGCCCGTAGCGTAGCCTTGGGGACCTTCGATGGTGTTCACCTGGGACACCAAAAGCTACTGGATGAAACCATCTCCCTAAAGCCCGTGGGAGGCACGACTTGCGTTTGCACATTTGATATACCTCCTGAACAGTATTTTAAGGGTCAACTTCGTTTGGTTAGTTCCTTTGAGCGCAGAGTTGAATTGATCCGTTCCTTTGGAATTGACGAGGTAATGTGGCTGCCCTTTGGACCAGAGTTTACCTCCATGACAGCCCAGGATTTTGTAGAAAAGATCTTGGTTGAAGAAATGAAGACCAGCGCAGTAGTTTGTGGATATAACTACCGCTTCGGTAAGGGGCGCGGCGGAGATGCCGAATACTTGCAGGAGCAGGGGAAGCTATTTGGCTTTTCAGTTACAGTGGTTCCACAAGTCTATGGGAACGATGGAGATAATATTAGTAGCACAGTGATCCGTCAATTACTCAGTGAAGGAAACCTGGCTAAAGCAAGTGAGTATTTGGGT
>WPCH01136488.1_pt1 | contig 13928 bp, 26 predicted proteins | sample 5399881 | NCBI WGS metagenome assembly WPCH01 (sample SAMN12869468, study PRJNA574797) | sludge metagenome | isolation source: wastewater treatment of pH5 | place: China:Beijing | collected 2019-05-20
GGTATTAAATTAACAACAGATTTAGGATGGATTAATAAAACTAAGACTGGATTACTCCCTGAAATTTGCTTTATCGATAATGAAACAGATATGCAAAAATACCGTGCTAACTTTGATAAGGCAGCTAAAGCGGTAGCTGAAGTTATTGTTGGCAAATCAATTCAAGCAAACCCAAATGATGGAGGAGTGGAGATTATCGTGAATAAATTTAGTAAAGTTGTTACGTATGAATTTGGTACAGCGTTAGTATCTGAGATGTTAGGAATGATGGATGCTCTTGGATATAAATCTAATATTGTTTCTTATGGAGACAAACAAGGGCTAGTTCGTTTTGAAACAGATTACCGTCAAGGGAATGAGCTAGATAGAGCAACTGCATGGTTAGATGCGAAAGGTCTTAAATACTACTATACAAAAGAATAGTTTGATTAACAAAATAAGAGCCGTCGTAATGACGGCTTTTTTTATTGCTATTAAACTTAGAATTTACTTTTAGATAATGCTTTTAATATAGGTTTTACAATTAAACCTATTAAGCGAAAAGCTTTAAATATAGAACTAACAACGGTCATAAATTTAGAACGCTTTTTCATTTTATTTTCATCCTTTGACAAAAATTATAAATCTGATATTTTTGTAACCTTGTTTTTCTTCGTCTTTAATTCTTTTTTATATTTCTTGAAGTCTTCTTTACTCACTTTGAATTTTTCACCAGTAGCCACATTCTTTACTAAGTACGTCTTAGTTAAAGACATAAAATAAATAAGAAATAATATACAAGATATAGAGAAAGTTGGGATAGCTAAGATAATAGCTACAAAAAACAATGCTACCTCTAATCCAGTAGGTACTCTTTGTAAAACTAATCTTTTTCCAGTAGCGGCTTCAGCTTGCTGTAATTGTTGAACGCGTTGTACGGATGCGATAGGATCAAAACTCATAACATAACCTCCTGATAAATAATGACAACATCATTATATCAAACATTGGAGATATTGGTATTATTTATCAATGTTAGGTTCGAATTTATGTTTTCTTTTTACATAGATTTCATAAGTCAACTTAATGCAAAAATCTATAGCTTCCTGATCATCCTGTATAAGTGTAATACCTGGTACCAAATTGTTTTGAAAGTCCTTAATTGCTTGTAGCATTTCTTCAGTTGTTTTCATCGTGCATTCCCCATTTCTAAATTTTTATTATGCTCCCATAAACTCTTTATCAAAGTAGAACTTGTCCATTAAGTTATTTACAATCCCGTTGAAATAAGCAAATTTACCCTTGTTCATTTTTGCTCCGGATTTAATTTTCATAACGAATTCTTTAATAGCATTTAAGCCAATAGTAAGCTCCTGTTCTTTAGTAAATGCTTTATCACCTGTTGTATAGTTAACGATTTTATTGCACTGTCTTACGACCTTCCAGAATTCTTGAATTGTTTTTGATTCATGATAAAAAGAGCTAACTAAAGAAACAAAACGTGAAGGTACCCAGTGAGCTACAAAATCAGCTTTTTTTATGTTTTCCTCAGGTGTATTGCTATTCTCATTACTATTACGTTTGTTTTTATCTTTAATCTTTTGTTTTAAGGAAACAGGGGTTGTTTTAATGGTAGGACACTTTGTAGGACTTTTTGCATCTACCTTGCTGGACACTTCTTCCACAATTGGTTGAATAATAATTGCATTAGAAGTTTGAAGCATATCTTTTGTACGCTTCATTGCAACCTGTTTAATCATCTCTAGATCCACAAGTTTCTTCATTAAACGTTGTACAGTTTTATATGAAACTTCCATTTTTTCAGCAATGCTATTTTTGCATAGGAAACTAACGCCTACATATTTGCAGCTGTGGCGCTTTAAAATTTCAAGTAATGTAATTAGTTTAGATTGTACGTCAGTACGTTTAATAGACATACGGATAGTGTCTCTGTATGCACGTACAGTTTTATTTAGTTCTTCCACATCTTTGAATGATGATAAGTTGTGGAAGGATTCTTTTGTTGCAATTACATCGATACGTTTCTTTTCCATAATATGAGCTCCTTTGTATAAACAAAAAAGCAACAGAATGCCAAGTGTAAGCAAACTGTTGCTAAGGAGCCCTTACGTACTGTAAAATAGTCCGTAAGAGTACAGCAAGTGTTTGCCTATCGTGAGTAGGCGGACGGTATATAGAGTGTTGGTAGCACTTTATATACACGCTGTGCTCTTTTGTTGTAGTTATATAGCGTTTGGTCAATTAAACACAACCTAACTACATCAAATGAATACAGTTAGGCTGCGATTATTTTATTTTGAAATCTGTAACCTTTATTACTGGTGGAATTGGATTCTTACCTGCACGAGCAGGTTTTATCACATCGACTGTAATAGAAGATACAATCGCATTTACTGCTGCTTTCTTTGATTCGTTGTTCAAATTGTACCATTCATCTTTCAACTGATTTAAAAGTTCTTTTATTTCGAATGGAGATGCTGTATCCGTTATATTAGCTAGTTGTTTTTGAATTATGTTTTCTTCTTGAGTCAGTGTTAACATATCTTTTTTATATTCGTTCTTAGGAATATCTCCTTCTATGAACAGATATTTTAACCGTGCTTTCTTATCTTGGATTCTATTATATTGTTCTTGTAAATTACTTAACTCTATTGGTTTTTCCTCAGTATCTTCAAGGTCAATGATTGCATCCTCCAAGAGATTTAGAAATTCTTTTTCAAGTACATCTTCTGGAACTTGAGGCATATCACATGTTCCTTTATGATGTCTTGAGCTACATCGATATCCCATTACAATTCTGTTATGAGCCCTTACTTGTTTACTTCCTAAAAAGTGTTTTCCGCATCTGGAGCATCTTAACACATTAGAGAATACGAAAAAATTCTGCAACCTAACTTTACCTATCTTTCTACTATCTTGTACTTGTTGAACGGTATACCATGTATCTTTATCAATAAAAGTTTCAAAATCCTTTTGGGCAATATCTGTTAAGATATCGTCTCCCCAGCGAATTTTCCCAATATAGATTGGATTATTTATGATATAACGCACTGCATCGTAATTAAATGTTTTCCCTCTCTTGGTTTTAACTCCGCGACTGTTCAAAGATTTTACAATACTTATTACACCTTTTGTTTTGTACATCTCAAATATATATTTTACAATTTCAGCTTCAGTATGATTGATATACAAGTTCCCTTTTTTTACGTCATATCCCATAGGCGCTTTAGCTCCATTTCTCAAACCTAATTCAGCCTTTTTATGCATGGAGTCTCGTACACGTTCTGCTGTTGTTTCACGCTCCCATTGCGCAAGTGTCGCAACTAGGGTAATAAACATTCTTCCAGTAGCCGTTGTTGTATCAAATATTTCTGTACTACTCTTAAATTTAACATTATATTCATCCATCATTTTTAGAATGGAATGTAAGTCTGACACAGAACGAGTGAAGCGATCTAATCTGTAAACAAGAATAATATCAAATTGTTTTTTCTTCATATCTTTTATCATTTGTTGAAAAGCTGGTCGTTCTGTGTTTTTTGCACTATATCCCTCGTCACAGTAATCATTTACTACTACCCAACCTTGGGATTTAGCGTACTGTTCAAGACGAAGTCTTTGCATATCTAATGAAATACCTTCTTCAACTTGCATGTCAGTGGATACACGTCTATAAATGACACATTTCATTAGTGAAACTCCCTTCTTAATTAATTTATATTTTATGTATGTTTTTTATTTATTAGACGAATACTATGTGAAAATACAGGTTGTAGGAGGGATGATTATGAGTCGGAGTCAATTAAGTAGTTGACTCTTGCTTACAGTGAGATAACTCACTGTTTTTCCGACTGAATGAATTCGTATAAATCTTCCATATTTACATTAAGTTGAGAAGCAATGTTTTTAGCGGTTTGATAAGACATAACTGTGTTATTGTTTGCGTAAGAATGTATTTGTTGTTTAGCCATGCCGAGTTTCAGTGCTAGATCTACTTGAGTTAATCTCTTCTCTTTTAATATTTCATTCAGTCGACATTTGCCGACTACATACACCTTTTCACCGCCTAATTATTGAATGATTGGGCTAACGCTATATAAAAACTTACCTATAATTTTTATGTCTTCACAGTTATCTCGTGAGAATTGTTGGTCCTTAAAACTTTCATCATGTGAGCAAGGCTCTAAAACCATTAAGTCTGTAAATTTGTATACCTTTTTTAAAGTTGCATAATGTCCATTTACAATTACAGCCGCTATTTCTCCATTTTCCACATCAGGTTGTTTTTTTAGTACTGCATAATGACCGTTAGGAACAATTTTATTCATGGATTCACCGTTTACTACAAGTCCAAAAAGTTCATCTGGATTATTTGTTTTATATGGAGGTACGATCCTATCTACTATATCTTGTACAGCTTCAATTGGAGTGCCAGCAGCTATTTTGCCGATTACAGGTATTTCAGGATTACTTACCATTTTTTCAGTCTGTAATAGTCCTAATTGATTTGCTGTTATAAGCGATGATGTTGTGGTACCACCATTAATCATAGTTCCTTCTTCTGAAACTAATTGCAATACACCATCTACAATAGCAGCTTTTTTATTTTTATAAGTTGTATCAATATCAGCTTTGGTTACACCCCAAACAGCAGCCATTTTCTCTAAAACACCTGAACTTGGTTTAGCTCTGTAATTCATATAATCACTTAGAGTACTTCTTGCAATACCGATTTGACTAGCCAATTCAGATTGAGTCATATCATTTTCTTTTAAATACTTTTTTATGTTTGCTACTATAGTTTCTTTTTGTAAATCAGTCATGATTTCACCTCCTATATTGATTACGTTTTTAATATACCATATTACGAATAATTCGTAAAGTGTACGTTTTGTATGATTTTTTCGTACTTTAGTATTGAAATTACATAAATTTAGTAATACAATGAATCTCGAAGGAAGGGGGTTGCACAATGGATTATTTCAAAAGAACATTGAATGAACTCAGGGAAAGTGCAGGATTCAATCAAGCAGAACTTGCAGATATATTAGAAGTATCCCCAAAAACATTATGGTTATATGAACAAGATTCAACTAACATACCAGACGAATTAATTAAAAAGTACATGTACTTGTTTGATGTTCCTTACGAGGATATATTTTTTGGACCTAAGTACGAAAAATTCGTACAGATGAAAAATCGAGTAAAGGAAAGAGCAAACAATTTAAAAAATATCGTTTCATGAAATTTCGTTATAAATGGATAGTCCTACTGTCCCACATACATATAAATGCATTGAGGTGATAGAGGATGAGTAAGGAACAAATTATTCGTGATGAATATGGGTATGTGGTGAAAGTAATCCTTACAAAAGAACAGTGGAAGAAATTTTTAACACCGTTAATACCAGCTGCACGGGAGCTAATCATTCAAAGGAAAGTAGAACAACGAAATAAGCAAAATGAAAGTAAATAATTTTTTTAACATTTTTGCGAAATTTGCCGATAAATATTTGTTCTACAGATAAAGGGAGAGTGAACGAAAATGAACGGAGTATTATCCGCGAGTAAATTGATGAAAGCATCAGAAGTTGTAAAAAGATGTGCTGAAATGAGAAAGCATCCAGCAATGTTATTAATTACTGAAATTGAAGCAAAGCGCAAGATGTACGAAATGAACCGTGAGGTTTCAGCTCGAAGGGAGGTGAGTTAATTGAAGGAAGTAACGTTAGTTTTTAAATCAGGTGCTAAAGCAAGTTTTACAGTAGAACAATTTAAAACAATTATAAATGGTTTCGGTTCTATTGAAAAAATTGAATGGGACACAAAAGGATTAAGCAAACAGTTGGTCCATCTCAATAAACATAATATCGACGCAATATTTGTGGAAGAGATTGCTGAAGAGGAATCAATTAAAGAACCGGATCATCCAATTGAAGATTGCTATGGTTGTGAAATTCAGCAAGATGATAAATATTTTGTGTTTGGTCAGGATGTCGTACTTAAAGAAAATTTAACGGATTACTTAATTGAGAAACAAAATGTTGAATGTTTTCGAGCTGTATAAAAGAAAAACCACCTGCGCCAACAGGTGATTTAGAAAAACAAAATTCACAGTCATTATAGCATGAATAGATTTCCTGTAAAGGAGGTTACATATTAATGTGTAAATTTACGCCGGAACAAATTGAACGTGCAGCCGCTAATGGAATTAGTAAATCACTTTTATATACACGTACAAGTAACAAAATGAAAATGAGCGTAGAAGAAGCCATAACTACACCTAAGATGTCCAAAGCTGAAGCTGGACGTAAAGGTAAAGCGAATGGACCTGATTTTACTTTTAAGCGAGGGGAATCTGTATGGATAAACAATTAGCACCTAAAACTATATATCTAGTAAGTATAGGTAATTTATTTGTTAGTAAAGCGAATCTATTGGTCGTAACTAAGTTAGTGAAAAGTGCAATGGAATTTGAATATGAAGAATCAAAACAAGTAGCCAATGATGTTGGTGGAGAAGTAATCCGCAAAACAGTGGAATATGCCAAGGTGGTGGAATTTTGATGGATATTAAAGCGATTGAAAATAGTGTACAAGCTATTCGTTTAGCTGAAGAGCAAGGAATTCTAGGCGTTTATTCCGAGAATCAGGTTCATGTGAAACGTCAATTATTAGAAAAACTTTTAACTGAAGAAGGGGATTTAGAAGTGGTAAAGCGTGATGATTGGGAATATCCACTTCAAGTTGAGTTTACGAAAAATGGTTTAACATATCTTTCTCTTTACACTGTACGGAACTTTGAAAATAAATTTGGAGGTAATATCGATGAATGCATTACAACAAAATGAATTATTAGAAGTGGACCAATTACAAGATGCGGAGCGACAATTTGAAATTACGGATATTAACGGTTTAAATTGGGCATTCCGCAAATTAACGGCTCTTAAAGCACAAGAAAAGGAAGTTACGACACTAGCAAATGTTGAACGTGATCGTATTACTGAATGGGAACAAAGTGAATTAAAGCCCATCCACAATAGTATTTCATTCTTTGAAACTCATATTCAACGATATCATGCGGAACAACTTGCAGCGGATCCAAAGCAGAAAACAATTAGTACACCTTATGGTAAATCAAAAACTCGTAAGAGTAAGGAAGCTCCTGAACAACAGGATAAAGCCCAGGTACTTCAATATGCTATTGAAAATAATCTGGATGATTGCTTAAAAACAGAAGTCAAATGGACTGATTTCAAGAAGAAATTAAAGATTGTGGAAATCAGCGGTGAAAAAGTAATTGTGGATGAGGATGGACAAATTGTTCCAGGGGTGACGGTTAAACCTGAATCTATTTCTTATAGTGTGGAAGTTTAGTAATGATTCAGTTTTACAAAGGAATAAGGTTAGAACTTATTAATCGCAATTACAAAAACTATGCAGCGAAACGATTTACATTAGGTGGAACAAATCAAAACGTATGGATTCCTAATAAACATTTAAATCCTGATGGATCCATAAAAGAAAATGAAAATATCGATTATGTATTTCGAAAAGCTCAAAGGCAGCTAGAGCTTGCTGGATATACAGAGCCGATTATCGGAATTAAAAGACGATCAATTGTGGAGGTATAAGAATGGGTGCATACGATACACCAACAAAAGAATGTCCATATTGCAAAGAAGAAATGGAAGCTGATTTTGTAGATATAGGAATTGGGATGCAACAGTGTGGACCATATCATTGTCAAGTGTGTGGCGCAAGTGAAATTGGTCCAGAACTATACGATTGGTATTACCAAGATAGAGAAGGAAGAACTTTATATTTAACTGGAAAACGTCGTTATTATATTTGGGCGAAAAAGAAATATAAATTTAGCGGAAATCCAGTTTTAAAGCCAGGGCATCCATTCTCTAAAACGGAGTTAGAAACTGGTTATTATCAAGGGAGAATATCTCCTTATGCCAATACAGTTAACGGAATGTTAGTAAACCATGTAACAGCTAAATCTGCATATAACCTTGGATTGCTAGATGAAAAAGGAGTGAATTAAATGAAAACTAAAAACGGTACTGAAATTACGAAAAGTGAAAGAGCAAAAATTATTGCTTATTCAAAACCAGGCAGTGGGAAAACAACGGTTGCTGGGTTATTACCAGGAAAAACATTGGTATTTGATATTGATGGGACAAGCCAAGTGTTATCTGGTTATGAAAATGTAGATGTAGCTGAAATTGATGAGAGCAATCCGCATGATAGCATTCTACAGTTTTATGCACTTGCAAAAGCTAATATCGATAAGTATGACAATATTTTCATCGATAATTTAACTCATTATCAAAAGTTATGGTTGCTTAAAAAAGGCGAAGATACTAAAAGTGGTATGCCTGAATTGAAGCATTACGCTTTGCTAGATAACCATCTTTTAAAGTTAGTAGAAACATTTAAGGCATTAGATGCAAATATTATTTTCACGGCTTGGGAGACAACAAGAACTATCATTCATGATGATGGTCAGCAATATACACAGTTCATTCCTGATATTCGAGATAAAATCGTTAATCACATTATGGGAATTGTTCATGTCGTTGGACGATTAGTTAAAAAAGCCGATGGGACACGAGGGTTCATCTTAGAAGGTGACCAAAGTGTTTACGCTAAGAATCATTTAGATACGCGCCAAGGCTGCATACAAGAAGAATTAATATTAGCGAATGTGGAGAAGGCATGATGACACAAGAGCGACTCATTGAAATACAAAAGAAGTTAGCGAAGCAATTTATGCAAAAAGTTGATGTTTATCATAGTGAAAAACATAGAGGGATACTTGTTGTAGGTCATGGGCAAGCACTTCATCCACATAACATTTTAGCGGTAATACCATATTAAACAATTGGAGGAAATATATTATGTCATTCTTTAAATTTGATGAAACAAACGTAAACACAGGATTTGAATTAGTTGCCGAAGGTAAATATGAAGCGGTAATTGTAAATGCGGAAGCTGGTAAAACACAAGCTGGTAAAGATAAATTATCGGTAGATTTCGAGATTCGCAGTGATGTACCACAAAATCATCAAGGTGCAAAAGTACTTTATAACATGTTTACATTCGAACATGAGGTTTCAGTACGAATCGTTAACTCATTATTAAAAGCATGCGGTTTTGGTAATAATCATGCTTTCACTTCTGCTGAAGATATGGGCAAGCAACTTATCAATAAGAATTTAAAAATCACTGTAAAGCATGAAGAGTATGACAAGGTTGTGGATGGTAAAAAGGAAAAACGTACCGCAGCAAAAGCGAAATACTATGATGTGTCGGATGTAAATCCAATTACAAGTGGTCCAGCAGTAACGGTTGGTGATAGTGAATTACCGTTCTAAATAATTTCATAGAGAGGTCGGTTTTGGCGACTTCTCTTTTTTATACCATAAAAAGCTAATTGGAGGGCGAAAAAATGAATAATAGCGAAATTTTATATAAACCAACAGTGCCTGAATGGGTTGCTGAAATCCTTCAAAAGAAAAAGAATCGAGATCCACTTGCAAGTTTAGGACATTCGAAAGAGTGGGCTGAGTGGAAATATAGATATTCTAGAAAGTACAAATATGCAATGTTAAATGGATGGATTGTAGAAGAAGGTTAAAAAACTTAAGTGAACTAAAAAAATGGAGGGCGCAATGAAAGAAAATCCATACAATTTTAATGAAATTCCTACTGAATTAAAAGCCCTTCCGCAATGGATCTTATGGCGTAAGGAAAAAAGAAACGGCAAACCAACAAAAGTTCCATATCAAGTCACTGGTGAAATGGCGCAAGCAAATAACAGACGTACCTGGTCAACGTTTGCAACAGCGGTCAAATTCTACTTAGAAGGTGATTATGACGGAATAGGCTTTGTATTTAGTAAGCAGGATAAATATATCGGAATAGATATTGATAAATGTGTTGTAGATGAAAAAACAAATGCATTTGCAACAGAGATTATCGATACATTAGATAGCTATACAGAGTTTTCACCTTCAGGAAATGGGATTCACATCATTATCAGGGGTGGTCTTCCACAATCTGTTTTAGGTACTGGACGTAAAAATACAAAGCATGGTTTAGAAATTTACTCATATGGTCGCTTTTTTACCTTTACTGGAAATCGTGAGAATTCCAATGATGTATATGAGCGAACGGATGAACTAGCTGAAGTATTCGAAAAGTATTTTGATGACAGTGACATTCAAGGGCGTGTAAATCTAGCAGAATTTGAAAAAGATGAAATTAAAATTTCAAATGAAGTTTTGTGGGAAAGAATGTTTAGAAGTAAAAACGGTGATGAGATTCGTTCATTATACAACGGCAACTTAATAAATAATGACCATTCGGCAACTGATCTTGCTTTATGTAACCACTTAGCTTTCTGGACAGGTAAATCAGCAACTCGAATGGATACGATGTTCCGTGAGACTAGCTTAATTCGTGATAAATGGGACGTTATCCATTTTAGCGATACAAATGAAACATACGGCGAGAGAACGATAGGAACAGCCATTTCATCTACTTCCACAACTATTTTAGATAACAAACAGCAATTCGAAGAATTTTCCTTTGATTTCATTAATGAAGATGCGGTTGAAGTTGTGGAGGACAAGCCGAAAAAGAAATTCCGTTTAACTGAATTGGGAAATGCTGAACGTATCGCATATGAATATGGCCATGTAATCAAATATGTTAGCGATATCGGTTGGTATATATGGGACGGCAAACGTTGGAAGCTAGACACGAAAAAAGAGATTGAAAGAATTACAGCCAAAGTACTTCGCAGCTTATATAAGTCAGAAGATGAAGCGGAAACGAAATGGGCTCGGATGTGTGAACGTAGAAACATCCGAATGAACAGCATCAAGGACCTTATGCCGTTAGTTCCAGGAGAACGTGAGGACTTTGATAGACATAAATATTTGTTCAATGTTGAAAATGGCATTGTTGATTTGAAAACAGGAAAGCTGCAGCAACATGATCGGGAACTTGGTTTAACTAAAATTACTAATATTTCATTTGATGAAAATGCGAAATGTCCAGAATGGCTTAATTTCTTAAATCAAATTTTTCAAGGTGATAAAGAACTTGTGGACTATATGCAGCGGTTAATTGGTTATTCTCTAACAGGAGAAATTACGGAGCAAATAATGGTCTTCTTGATTGGTGGAGGTTCCAACGGAAAATCGACCTTTATTAATACAATTAAGGACTTGTTGGGTGAATACGGTAAACAAGCGAAATCTGATACTTTCATCAAGAAAAAAGAAACAGGAGCCAATAATGATATCGCTAGATTAGTAGGGGCGCGCTTTGTATCTGCAATTGAAAGTGAAGAGGGGGAACAACTCTCAGAAGCTTTTGTAAAACAAATAACAGGTGGAGAGCCAGTGTTAGCACGTTTCCTTAGACAAGAATATTTTGAGTTCATACCAGAGTTTAAAGTATTCTTCACTACAAATCATAAGCCAGTAATTAAGGGTGTTGATGAAGGTATTTGGAGACGTATTCGCTTAATTCCATTTAACTTACAACTTCCAAAAGAGAAGCGTGATAAGAAATTACCAGAGAAGATAAGTCTTGAAATGCCTGGCATTCTGAATTGGGCGATTGAGGGTTGCTTGAAGTGGCAGAAGTCGGGACTAAGCGATCCGGCAATTGTAATGAAAGCAACTGGTGATTACAAAGAGGAAATGGATATTCTCGGTCCGTTTATATTCGAATGTTGTTTTAAACGAGAAGATGTTCAAATTGAAGCAAAAGAATTATATGAAGTTTATTCCAATTGGTGTTTTCGAAATGGTGAGCATCAATTGAAAAATAGAGCATTTTACCGAATTTTAGAATCCCAAGGATTCAAAAGAGAACGTGGTAACAAAAATAAGTATTACATCAAAGGTGTTACTTTAACAGACCGAAAAAATACTTTTCAGCAGCAAAAGTTACTGAAAAACGATGAAAATAGCCAAAGTGTTACTAAAAGTAACCCATTTAAAATTACTTAAAACCCTTGATACATAAGGGCTCAAGGTACTTTTTATACTCTTTTTGTTACTTTTGTTACTAAAAATATATATAAACAAAAAAATAATATATATATAAGTATTCTATTAGGGAGCTTAATGCTCAAAATAGGTAACAAAAGTAACCTAGGTGCCTTAATCCCTTGGGGCTCTAAGGTTCAAGTGGGTTACTAAAAAGTAACACATACTAATTTTCGGTGTTATTTAGTAACACTTCTAAGTAATTTTGATAACAGAGGTGATAGATTTGCAGGTTTTATTAATTTTAAGTGCGATTTGGAAATCAGGTGCAAATATCTATCTTGATGAAAAAGATAATCAAGTTGCGATAAAGAAACAAAATTTAATTCCAGCGGAAGTAATGAAGGCTGCCGAACAAAATTATCAAGCTATTTATGATTGGTTTAAATCTTGGAAAGACGAAAGTTCGGAGAAAATCACATTAATGAAGATATTCCATCACTTTTGCGGATGGCAGCATAACGAGAAATTACATAAGTGGTTACTTGATGAAGAAGATTCGTTGCAATTATTTTATGACTGGACGATTGTCCTTGCTAAGAACGGATGGACAGATGTTTATGACGATCATCGACAATTTGAAAATGATGAATCGAATGCAATGGCTAGAAAAATATATGAACGTGCGGTTTTATATGCAAGGAAAGGAGCATGAGAGATGGGCGAAGGATATTCAAGGGATGAAACAGGGTTAACTATTGTTAGATGGATCCCTGAGTATTGGCAAGACTACACAGGTGATAGTGGTATTGACTATGAACCTATAGAGTTTTTATACATTCCATGCAGATATAAATGTTGGGGTAAGGGCATTTAACAAAGCGTTATTTTTAATTGAAAAGGGGAATCTAAATGATTCGTTTCCATTACACAGATAAAGAAATAGATAAAATCCTTAAAACACTCACAATCGTTATCGATACTCGTGAAAACGTAAATGGTCATATTCTTGATTATTTAAATCAAAAGGATATACCAGTAAAGCTACAAAAATTAGATACGGGTGATTACGGCTGCATGATTCCCAAAAATGAAGAGTTAGGCATTTCTCGTGACATTTACTTAGATAGTCGAGTAGAAAGAAAAGCTCACATGGATGAGATCACAGGGAACTTACAAAAGGATACTCAAACAGCGTTTGAAAATGAATTAATTCGTTCAAAGGACATTCCATTCACTTTAATTGTGGAGGACCTTAAAGGGTACGAAAAGATGCTAAAGGGTCAATATCGTTCGAAATATAATCCATTAGCGTTACTTGGAAGACTTAATACATTTAAAGCAAAATACGATTTTGAAATTGTGTATTTAGATAACAAGTACAGCGGTAACTGGATATATTATCACTTTTACTACCAAGCTAGACATTATCTTAAAACAGGAGCCTTTTAATATGACATATTCTCGTGAAGAACAAGAAACTACACTAGTTTTTGATAATAGTACAGGTCAGTGGAATATTTACTCTACTGTTCCTAAACATATTCGAAAACTTAGTAATCTATGTGAATTACAAACCTTAGAAGAAGAGGATGGAAGGCCAACGGCTGTTAAAGGCATTCTTCAAGAAAAACAAGTAACAATGAAGAATTTACGAGTTATGACAGAAGAACAAAGACTGAAAGCGGCTGAAAGACTTTCTAAGGCTAGAAACGCTGTAATTAATAACGAAAAATAACATTGAACATTCAATAAGGTCTAATTGGTTTAATTTAAGTCGAATCACAAAAAACAATTATTAATTAGGGGGATTTATCAATGGCAAAAGTACAACTTAATCAAAAGGAACAACATTATGCAGATACACGTGAAGAGGCGGAGGAAATCATTTCAGCTGCTAAAGAAAATGACAA
>WPCH01040770.1_pt1 | contig 13894 bp, 12 predicted proteins | sample 5399881 | NCBI WGS metagenome assembly WPCH01 (sample SAMN12869468, study PRJNA574797) | sludge metagenome | isolation source: wastewater treatment of pH5 | place: China:Beijing | collected 2019-05-20
CGATTACGACCTATAACTGACCGGCACAAGATTAAACTTATTGAAGATTCTTGTGAGGCGTTAGGCGCTGAATATAAAACCCGACCGGCTGGCCAGCTTGGAGATCACGCTGTTTTTGCCTTTTACCCGAACAAACAAATGACCACTGGCGAAGGTGGCATGATCGTTACCGATGACCACGAAGCAGCTGAATATATGCGCGCGCTGCGCAACCAAGGAAGGGCTTCAGGCGATACCTGGCTGCAGCACACCCATTTGGGCTATAACTACCGCCTGGATGAAATGAGCGCTGCGCTGGGGCTGGTGCAATTTTCACGAATTGAAGAATTGCTGGCAAAAAGACAGCAGGTGGCAGATTGGTACGAAACGCGGCTTGCCGGTATTGCCGGCATTCAGGCTCCATGCATCGTTCCTGAGACCACCCGGGTTTCCTGGTTCGTTTACGTCATCCGCCTGGATGAAGAGTTGAATCGAGATACTGTGGCTGCCCGGCTGCATGAGAAGGGTATCCCTGTGCGGCCATATTTCCTGCCCATCCACCTGCAGCCATATATGGTTGAAAAATTCGGTTACCAGGCAGGTGACTTCCCAGTGACAGAGGACCTTGGCAAACGCGGGCTGGCACTGCCTTTTTCGGGCTTGATGACAGAAGACCAGGTTGAGCTGGTGTGCGGCATTTTGGCTGATTGTATATAGAAATGGATTTGGCATTTCACCAATGAGCGAAGGTCAGGAATACTACCCTTACAAGAAGACAGGGATTGCATTGCATCTCCTGCTTGTTTTGGTTCTGCTTGGGGGGATTGGCTTTTTGTTATTTCTGGTTTTCTCGCGCCCGGCAGGTTGGCCGCTGGCCATATACCTATTAGTAACACTGCTGCTGCTGGCGCTGCTGCCCCTTATCGCCTACCGCGGATATGCCCTCTATCGGGCGCTGTACGTCATCGAGCGCGATGGGCTGCGTGTGCGCTGGGGGTTACGCTCAGAAGATTTGCCACTCACTGAGGTGCTGTGGGTCCGTCCAGCTTCTGACCTGATTACTCCATTGACACTCCCGAAATTCTCCATGCCGGGGGCGATTCTGGGCACTTCCAGCCACAAAGAGCTTGGCGAGCTTGAGTTTATTGCCAGCAAAACAGCCGATCTTGTGATTGTTGCTGCGGTGGAAAAAACGTTGGTTCTTTCTCCTCAAGATCCCGAGGAATTTTCGCGCCGTTTTCAGCGTGTAATAGAAATGGGCAGCCTGGCGCCAATTGCTCCTCACACGACAATCCCGGCGGCTTACATGCAGTCCGTTTTTCAGGATCAATTGGCTAAAACGCTGCTCGCGATCAGCATCCTTCTTACACTACTTTTCCTGATTGTAACCAGCATACTCATCCCCTTCCGCAGCATGGTTTCCATAGGGTATGATTTCAACGCTGTTTCGCTGCCAGCGGTGCCTGCCAACCGTTTGTTAATGCTGCCGATTCTTGCGCTTTTCTTCATGGTAGTGAATGTAATCAGCGGTTTTTTCTTTTACCGCCGCAAAGAAACAAGAACGATCACCTACTTTGTTTGGGCAGCCGGGATTTTGACACCGCTGCTCTTATTTGTGTCGGTATTGCTGATCTTCTTAAACCCTGTTTAGGTCGGAAATGCCCCAACCATTTCAAACCCTTCTTGGCGTTCTTCTGGCTGCAGTGGTAGCTTATGCCGCATATCGCATGCGCTCGCTCAACCTCAGCGGCGGGCTGGCTGCGTTTTTGTTAGGCTCAATTGTATTTGGGCTGGGCGGTCTGCCTTGGGCTGTGCTGCTGTTGCTCTTCTTCATCACGTCCACTGGATTGTCGTTTCAGCTGAAGAAAAAGAATACTGTGGGTGATCAATATGCCAAAGGCAGCCAACGGGATGCCTGGCAGGTGGGAGCGAATGGCGGAATTGCCGGAGTGATGGTAATTTTGCATGGGCTACACCCCACATCACCGCTCCCCTGGGCGCTGTTTGCGGCTGCTCTCGCTGCTGCCAATGCAGATACCTGGGCTACCGAAGTCGGCGCGATGAGTGAAAGTTGGCCGCGAAAAATTACCACCCTAAAACCTGTTCCTCCCGGCACATCGGGCGGTGTCAGCGCGGTAGGTACTCTGGCCGCGGCGGCAGGGTCTTTGGTGATTGCGCTGGGAGCTGTTTATCTTTGGCCGCACAGCGTTGATGGTAAAACTGATGGATGGGGGTATGCTGCAATCATCTTCCTTGCCGGGTTTCTCGGCAGTCTGCTGGATAGTTTGCTGGGTGCGACGGTGCAGCAAATCTACTGGTGCCCAAACTGCGAGAAAGAAACAGAGAAATCACCCGTGCATTCATGCGGCAGCCCAACAGTGCGATTAAGGGGTTGGCGTTGGTTGAACAATGATGTGATCAACTTGGCTTGTACCCTGAGTGCAACGGTGACTGCATTGATCTTAACGCGGATAGTTTAATAATACAAAAAAGCGGGCTGTTGTAAAACAACGGTTTATTGGTTGGTACTTCTTTTTGAGCGTTGTTTTTTTGAAGGTTCTGTATCTAAGCGATAGCCGACACCGCGTATGGTGATGAGGTATTTTGGATAACGGGGATTTTCTTCAATTGCCTGACGCAGCCAACTGATGTGCACGTCCAATGAACGTGTGTCATCGGTGTAATCTGTATCCCAGGCTTCGCGGAAAAGCGAATTTCGATCAACCACCTCGCCGGCGCGTTCCATTAAAATGCGCAGGAGTAAGTTCAAGCGTGGGGTTAATTGAATCTGCCTGCCGTTGATGATGGCACGTTTTTGCACGACGTCTAATGAAATTGGACCAGTCTGCAAACTGGATTTATTCTCGAGTGGCAGCAGGATCCGAACACGGTTCACCAATTTTTGCAGGGTGAATGGGAGCACGAGGACGACATCCGCTTCGTAATGATCGCTGGGGTCGGCGTTGCTGTCGAGTACAAGAATGAGTGGCAGGTTGGGTTGTTTCTGATGAATCGCCTGGCAAATTCGCTTACCACTGCTGCGCATTGAAGATGCATCTACAATAATCAGGCTGGGAACAGTCGTATCCAATTGGGCAAGCGCGGCCGCGCCACTGGAAACACTTTCAACCAGAAATGATTTCTTGGTTAATCCAGCAGTAAAGGAAGGGTGACCTGTGCGCTTACCTTCGATTACTAATACTCTTGGTTTTGACAAATCCACACCTTAATCGATCGTTTGATAAATTACTGTTTCTGGTAAATAATAAGAGAACATGGGTTTTAGTTGATACTTTGATTTCAGTGATGCTCGACAGGGTAAAAACCCGACGAGGGTGTTTGATATCTACCCCGCCCATTCAAGTGCCATCATTATACACCAAACTTAAAAAATTCTTTCACCTGTTTTTTAATACTTAAGAAATCAACAATTATGTTTTACTTCGTTGCGCCGCATTTTCCGCCGTGTTAGAATAATCAATAGAATAGATGTAAGGGTCGTGGAGGTTATCTGTGTCTGACATGGTGGAAGTGAAAATAGACAGTATAAGAATCAGTCTGATGAGTCAGCAGCGGATTGTGATGCTGAGAGAACCCGGACGTGAGCGCTACCTGCCTATCTGGATCGGACCGTTTGAAGCTGAAGCCATTACCATCTCTCTGCAAGAGGTTGAGCTGGCGCGCCCTCAAACGCATGACTTATTGCTGCAATCGTTTACTGCCCTCGGCGCCCGACTTATCAGGGTGGAGATTTTGGATCTCAAGCAGGAAGTCTTTTTTGCCAATTTGGTGGTGGAGGTGGATGGAAAAATTCACGACATTGATGCCCGTCCGTCTGATTCAATTGCACTTGCGGTGAGAGCACACATACCAATTCTGGTGAATACCAGGGTATTACATGACGCGGGCATTACTCCAGAAGAAGATATACAATGTGAAGTACTCGATGGAGAGAGCAGCAAGCCGCCAACCGAAACAATCGAACCAGCAGAGCAGGCAGAAGCGTTACACAGACTTTCCATCTATGAAGATTTTTTGCAAAATGTTAATCTTGAAGATTTGGACGATCCTGAAGACCGTGGAGAAAACCCATCGTCTGATGAAGACGAAAACCCGCCACAGGGTTACGATTAACTGGATATATCAGGAAATAAGAGAGAAACTATGGGCAATTTCCCTCCCTATGACGACGACACTTCAAAGGTGATTCAATCACAGCCTTACAGCCGCGAAGCAGAAGAAGCGGTGGTGGGCTCAGTATTAATCAACCCCGATTCGTATTTAGATATTTCCGAGATTATTGAACCGAACGATTTTTACATCATCCGCAACCAGTGGATTTGGAATGCGTTTGCACGTTTACATGATCGTAGAATCTCCATTGATATGGTCACAGTTAGCAATGACCTTGAGGAACAGGGACAATTTGCCGAAATTGGCGGGATGCCCTACCTGCTTTCGCTGGTGAACCAGACCCCTTCGTCATTGCATGGGGAAGATTATGCTCAAATCGTTGAGCAAACCGCCATCAGGCGGCGCATGCTGGCTTCTGCCAATGAAATGGCGAAATTGGCTTATGATCAGGGCAAAGAAATTAAAACCGTTCTCGATGAGGCTGAAAAATCAATTTTCGCCCTCAGTGCAAAAAGGGTGCGCCATGATCTGGAGTCCATCAATACTGTGGTTAGTGAGTATTATGACCATGTCGATGAACTCTCAAAAAGAGACGAAGAGATTTCGGGCATCCAGACGGGATTAACTGATCTGGATAGACAACTCAATGGTTTACAAAAATCCGATTTGTTAATCATCGCAGGCAGACCGGGTACCGGTAAAACAGGTTTCTTGCTTTCGGTAGCAAAACACGCCGCTCTAAAGCATAAGAAAAATGTAGCCATGTTTTCTCTGGAAATGTCGAACATGCAGCTTGTGCAGCGGCTCATTGCGCAAGAAACCGCCATCGATACGCATCGCCTGCGTACCGGGAAATTACTCGACAATGAATGGGATCTGTTTACCCAGGCGACGGCGGTACTTTCTGGCGCCCATATCTGGCTTGATGACACCCCCGCCATCACGCCGATGGCCATGCGAACCAAATGCCGCCGTTTGCACATGGAACACCGGCTTGACCTCATCTTGGTGGATTACCTGCAATTGATGGGCAGTGATACGAGAACTGAAAATCGTGTTCAGGAAGTCTCTTATATTTCCCGCAGTTTGAAAGTGCTTGCCCGCGAACTTAATGTACCTGTACTGGCTGCAGCCCAGCTCTCGCGTGCTGTGGAGCAACGCGAAGGCAAGCGTCCGGTTCTTTCTGATCTCAGAGATTCAGGCAGCCTCGAACAAGACGCTGACATCGTCATGTTCATTCACAGAAAAGAAGAGGATGAAAAAGCGTCCAACCCAATTGTTATCGCCGACTTGATTGTGGCCAAACACCGCAATGGACCTACTCACCCCGGCATCGAATTGGTTTTCCGTCAAAACCTGGCGAAATTTGAAAACGCCCTAAGTGTGAGAGACGCTGGCACTGCGAAGAAAAGGTAGCAAGCACCATGTCAGACTTCAAAGGCTTCTCCTCAGAAAATCAGGATGCAGTATCGATACCAGCAACCTTTTTTCCCTCTTTGTTGACGGCGATTGACGACCTTAATGAATTACGCGTTTCACTTTATGCTTTCTGGTACCTTAGCGGGCAGGTCAGTGATTATCGCTATCTTCTGTTTTCTGAAATTCTAAAAGATGATCTTTTCCTTGCAGTTTTAGGCAGCGATAAAGAAACGCAGAAAAACAATCTGACAGATGCGCTGGAACGCGCCTGCAATCGGGGAACCCTGATTCGGGCGCAGCATGAGAATGATGCCCTGTATTTTCTTAATTCAGAAAGCGGTCGGGAGGCGCTGGATGGTTTGCTCAAAGGCAAGTGGCATCCGGGTATTGATCCGCCTTTCCCACTGCGGCTGCAGAAGGAACGACCGAATATTTACGCATTGTATGAGGAGAATATCGGGCCGCTGACCCCCATCATTGCCGAGACATTGCAGGAGGCGGAAAATTCCTTTTCCCCTGAGTGGATCGCTGAAGCGATAAAAATTGCGGTCACCCGCAACGTACGGCACTGGCAGTATGTTGAGGCCATATTGAGAGCCTGGAAAGAGAAAGGGCGTGATGGAACCGATCGAAAAGCCATTGAAGAAAAGCGCAAAAGAGATAGTGAAGGGAAATATGCCGACTTCATCAATCACTGACAAATCTGACGCTAACGCTCCGGTCTGCCCAATTTGTAACGGTGTGGGGTATCTTCACCAATCTTTGCCGGTTAGCGACCCGAATTTTGGCAAACTGGTTCTCTGTGTGTGCCGCCAGAATGAAAATATGCAAGCTGATCGAAATCGCCTGTATCAGGTGAGCAACCTTGAAGTTTACAAGCCCATGACCTTTTCGGTTTTTTCAGTGCAGGGCAGGCTCGGGCTGGCTGACGAGCATATAAATTCATTGCAATATGCGCTCAGTCAGGCGCAGCAGTTTGCAGCCAAACCGCAAGGCTGGCTCACGCTGATGGGCTCTTACGGCTGCGGGAAAACGCATTTGGCGGCGGCGGTGGCCAATACCTGTGTTGAATTTGGTATGAACACCATCTTCCTCACCGTACCTGACTTGCTGGATTGGCTGCGCTATTCATATGGGGCAACCGATTCTTCCTTCGAAAAACGTTTCGAGGAAATTCGCAGTATTCCGCTTTTGGTTTTGGATGACCTCGGCGCACACAACGCTACCAATTGGGCAGCGGAGAAACTTTTCCAGATCATTGATTATCGTTATACGAGAAAACTTCCCACAGTGGTGACCACCAACCTTGATCTTGAAGATCTGGATGACCGCATCCGATCGCGATTGCAGGATCCCGACCTGGTTACAACCGTTCGGATAACTGCGCCAGACTACCGCATGCCGGTAAAGGAGCGCCGCGATCCGCTGCTCTACCAACTTCAACTGCTGGCAGATCGCTCTTTTGGCAATTTCAGTTTACGAGAACCCGAGAAACTCTCTCCTGAAGCATCCACTAACCTTGAAAGGGGATTTCGTATTGCACAGGATTTTGCGGAAAACCCGCGAGGCTGGCTGGTGCTTACTGGCACTTATGGCTGCGGTAAAACCCATCTTGCTGCTGCGATCGGCAACTACCGTAGAGGGATGGGTGAAAGTCCGGTCTTTGTAGTGGTACCAGATCTGCTTGACCACCTGCGCGCCACTTTCAGCCCAACGAGCAACGCCTCTTACGATGAATTGTTTAATCGGGTGAAATCTGCTCCGTTATTGGTATTGGATGATTTGGGCACACAGAGCGCTACACCTTGGGCGCGCGAGAAGCTTTATCAGATTTTTAACGAACGTTACAATGCCAAGTTGCCCACTGTGATTACCATGTCGAGCAACCTCGAAGATTTGGATGCACGTATTCGCAGCCGCATGCTGGATACACGGGTATGTACCATTTTTGAAATATTGGCGCCATCGTACCGCGGTGGAGCATTGAGAACACCCGCTCCCCAGCGCAAGCGCACTTAACCTGCTTCAACCAAAAATAATCTGATTTTACAATCAGGCAGGGCAAACACCTGCCTGATATTGGTTTATGGCAAATGGAGGGAGACGAATTGTTTCAGGCTGCGGGTTCAACTTCAGAGGTGCAGGCTGGGCAGCGGCTGGCTTTGAGCGGGATTTGACTGAGGCAGTGTGGACATTCGTGGGTTGTCGGCGCCGCTTCAGCTTCGGCTTGGGTCAAGCGGTTTATCACGCGCACCATCCAAAAAATTACAAAAGTCAAAATTACAAAGTTGATCACATTGTTGAAAAAGAGGCCGTAATTAATGGTTGGCGCACCGGCTGCCTGTGCTTCAGCCAGGGTGGCGAACTTCTCACCCGAAAGGCTGATGAATAAATCAGAAAAATTCACATTACCCAATAACAAACCAATCGGCGGCAAGATGATATCTTCAACGATGGAAGACACGAGGCTACCGAAAGCCCCGCCGATAATTACACCCACTGCCAGGTCAATCACATTTCCGCGCAGGGCAAATTTCTTGAATTCTTGCAGCATAGTTGCTCCTTATGAGATTTGTTTATCCAAGTATATCCTATCTGAATTGCATGCGGCGATAAAACAAGCATCTGATAGAATCGTCAGCCGCGTGATAGAATTATCCCCGTGATTCCCAAAGTAAAAGCTTGGTTCAACCTCTATCCACGCCAGTTTTGGCTGGTTACCAGTTTGGTGATGTTCACTTGGCTATTCCAGAGCCTGATGTGGCCATATATCATGCTTTATATCAGCGAAAAGCTTGGGTTGCCGCTTTCAAATGTTACCTGGCTGATGACGCTCAATGCCGCTGTAGGAATGGGAACCACGTTTCTTGGCGGCTTCATTGCCGATAGATTTGGGCGCAAATGGGTTATTGTACTGTCGCTGGCGATTACCGCCATTGGTTGGTTCTTCTTCCGCACTGCTGATACGCTGCCGGTTTTTGCGCTGCTCTTGATGATCACAGGAGCTTCCAGTCCGCTCTATCGCATCGCCACAGACGCCATGATTGCTGACCTGGTGCCAGATTCACAGCGGCTGGATGCTTATTCCGTGGTGCGCATGGGTAACAACCTCGGTGTTGCGCTCGGTCCGGCAATTGGTGGTTACCTCGCCTATATCTCGTATAGCATTGCGTTTACCGTGATTGGAGTGGGTTTTGCGGTGATCGCTCTGCTCGCGGCGTTGCTCATCCTTGAGTCAAAACCAAGTACCATTGAAAACCCGACTGCGGCCGTCGCTGTGAAGGGAGGGTATCTTCAAATCCTCAAAGACCGGGTTTTTATCATCCTGCTCGGTGGGTTTACTCTGAACCGCGTATGCACCTCGATATTATGGTTAATGCTGGCGGTGTATGCCAAGCATAATTACGGCTTGTCTGAAAGTATGTTTGGTTTCATTCCCACCACTAATGCGGTAATGGTGATAGTTTTTCAATTGATGGTCACCAAACAGGTTAACCGCTTTAGAGCAGAAAAAGCAATGATCGCAGGGTCGTTGATCTATGCAATCGCAGTTTTCAGCATCGCTTCTGGCACTGGTTTTTGGTGGTTCTGGCTGTGTATGGTGCTTGCAACCGTCGGCGAGATGATTCTCGTACCTACAACAACCACATACACTTCAAGGCTCGCGCCGGTGGAGATGCGCGCCCGCTACATGAGCCTGTACGCGCTTACATGGGGCATTGGCAGTGCGCTTGGTCCGTTGATTGCCGGTTTCACCAACGACTATATTTCACCGCAGGCGATGTGGTACGCTGCCGGGTTAATCGGGTTGGCTGGCTTTGGCGTTTTCTGGTGGGTGGCAAGGGCGAAGAATCGTAAAATGCCTGAAGCAGAATATCTGATTCAGTAATGCGCCTGCTGCAGGATTAACGCTGCAGCTCTTTTAGAAAGAGATCACTTGCAGGCTGCCCCAGTTTTTCCCGCTTCTGGCTTCGGTGAGCAAAGGGATATCCAGTTGCAGGGCATCTTCCATTGTTGTGCGTACCAGCACCGCGACCGGTTCCAGTTCGTCATCTGGAACTTCGAGCACCAATTCATCGTGCACCTGTAACAGCATTTGGGCTTTATACGGGCTTGCCGCGAGGGCTTGCTTTAACCGAATCATGGCAATTTTCATAATGTCAGCGGCGGTGCCCTGGATGGGGGCATTGATAGCTTCGCGTTCTTCACGGTTGCGAATCATTTGGTTCACCGGGTTTGAAAGGTTGGGGAAGTAGCGTCTTCTACCGAGCATGGTTTCTACGTAACCCTGTTTGGCGGCGGTGACGCGGATATTGTCGAGATATTTTTTCACACCTGGGAAATGTTCGAAATAGTCTTTAACGAAATTTTCGGCCTCTCCCAAGGTGAGGTCAGTTGAGCGGCTGAGACCAAAGGCGCTCATACCGTAAATTAAACCAAAATTAATAGCCTTGGCATGCCGCCGCTGATCTTTGGTGACTTCGTTGAGGGGCACGTCGTAAATAGCGGAGGCGGTAGCGGCGTGGATATCCTGCCCGTCACGGAAGGCATTGAGCATAGCTTGGTCACCTGACATGTGCGCTACAATGCGCAGCTCAATTTGCGAATAATCAACCGAAAGCAGGCTGTGATTCGCTGGGGCAATGAAGCCCAAGCGCACCTGTCTGCCGATTTCGGTACGGGTGGGGATGTTCTGCAAATTAGGGTCAGAAGATGCCAGCCTGCCGGTTACTGAACCTGTCTGGCTGAAGCTGGTGTGCACGCGGTTGTCGCGCGGGTTTATTTGCAAGGGCAGTGCATCAAGGTAGGTAGATTTTAATTTGGATAACTCGCGATACTCTAATAACCGATCGATCACCGGGTGTTGACCTTTGAGCTCATCCAGCACGGCTGCCGCAGTAGAATAATGACCGCTGGAGGTTTTCTTATTACGGTCGGGCGGTTCCAGTTTGAGTTCTTCGAAGAGGACTTTGGACAACTGCTGTGTTGAGTTGATATTAAATGGGTGTCCGGCTGCCTGGTAGATTTCACCTTCGATGAGGTTGAGCCGTTCGCCTACTTCTGCGCTGAAACGGGTGAAAAAGGCGGCATCCAACGTAATTCCTGCCAGCTCCATATCCATCAACACCGGTACAAGAGGCATTTCAATGGTTTGGAAGATTTTGGCACAGTTGTGTTTTTCCATCTTCTGTTTGAGCAGTGGGATGAGGCGCAAGGTCACTTCTGCGTCTGCTGCTGCGTAGGGGGCAGCGGCGGCGACTGGTACCTGATCCATACTGATTTGAGATTTGCCTTTGCCAATCAGTTCTTCAATGTGGGTCATGCTGATGCCCAGCAAGGTATCCGCCATATCTTTCAAGCCCAGGTTGCGCGAGGCCGGGTCGGTCAGCCACTCAGCGATCATGGTGTCGAACGATAACGGCGATACCATGAGACCGTGGTTCGCCAGAACGAGCGCATCATATTTGAGGTTGTGTCCGGCCTTAGCGATAGCCGGGTTCGTCATCAAGGGGCTGAGCGCCTCAATTACCTCGGCTGTCTGCAATTGTGGTTGATGATTTTTGTGACCAAGCGGGATGTAGTACCCTTCACCTTCGCGGTGCGCCAGCGAAATCCCTACTAATTGTGCACGCAAAGGATCGAGCGCGGTGGTTTCTGTATCAAATGCGATTAAATCACTGCCTGAAAGCACCTGCACCAGGTTTTGCAGTTTCTCGCGGGTATCTACCAGTTTTACCTCAAGTGCATAAGAAGTCGGCACGACAATTTCTTTCACATCTTCACCGAAGAGAGAAAGCTGCGGGCTCGGCTGTTGGATGAGGGGCGCGGCGATGGTACGCAGCCGCGGGATTAAGGTGCGAAATTCCAATTCGCGGAAGAGTTTTTCGACGCCAGCGATATCGAGGTGGTTGGTGCGGGCGTCTTCAAGCACAAGCTTTACGCCAACATCTGTTCTGATGCGCGCGAGATCCTGGCTGAGATAGGCGATTTCTTTTTCATTGCGAAGTCTCTCTCCAAGTTTGCCAGGGATTGATTCCAAGTTTTGATAGATATTGTCGAGAGTCTCATATGTTTCAAGCAGGTTGATGGCAGTTTTTGGACCAACCCCTGAAACGCCAGGGATGTTGTCGGAGGTATCACCTACCAGTGCTTTGTAATCAACAACCTGATCAGGCATCACCCCAAGCGATTCTTTAACTTCAGCTGGCGAAAAACCCTTTGAATCAGCAAGTTTAGAGCCTGATAGAACGACGCTCACCCGGTCGTTCACCAGCTGCAGCAGGTCGCGGTCGCCTGTGATGATTTTTACCGCCAAACCCATTTCAGTGGCTTGTCTGGCTATGGAACCCAACACATCATCCGCCTCAACGCCTTCTTTTTCAAGCCGCGGTAAATTGAAGGTGTCTATCATTTGACGGATACGCTCAATTTGAGGTCTGAGATCATCGGGCATTTTCGCTCGGGTGGCTTTGTATTCAGGGAAGAGCTCGTTACGGAAGGTTTTGCCGGTATCAAACGCAACTGCCAGGTATTCTGGTCTCTCCTGCTCCAGCAGGCGTAAGAGCACATTGGCGAAACCGTAAACTCCAGCGGTGGGTTCTCCGCTGGCCGTTTGCATACGGTCATTCATCCCCGCAGTGATGGCAAAATAAGTACGGTAGGCAAGGGCGTGACCGTCAATTAAATAGAGTATCGGGGGCATAGCGGTTCCTGTTATTCTGGAATTACTGTCGTTGAGACAGTGAGACTTGCACGGTCAATAAACTGGTGTATGAATCTCATGGAGATTGGATTACACCCGCTCAGCATCAGGTATCCTGGAGCCCAGAAATCTGTCTGATCGTCTTTCCCTTTTAATTCTGGGAACTGTTCGAATAAATATGAAGAAGTAGCCTGGCGAATTTCACAGATAGCTTCAACAGGGCAGGTTTCAGCAGGCAGCGCAACAATCCATTGCAGGTATTGAGGCCTCACGGATATCGCTGTGACGCGCCAACCTCGTGTTTGGTGAGTTAGAGGAAGAGCGGCGGCGATACAAGCTGCGAGGCTGCGTGTCAGGTAATACTGTGGCTTTTGCGGGATCAGCACACAGCAATAATCAAAATGCAAGGTCGAAAAATCGGGCTGAGCAAGGGTTTCTGCTGCACTGATAGGCTGCTGGCTGTTGTTTCCGGTTTGAGGGGTATCTGAATTTGTAATTAACGCCATGGGTTCTTCAGCGGGTTCTAAGCCAAAAACTGCAGCATCGATGATTTCAATCAGGCTGCGTTCATTCACTTCAGGCGGCTGGCTTTCAGGTGCAGCAATGGTTTCAGCAGGGACTGTGGTCTCTTCTGGGCGGGTGTTTGGCGCCGGAAAAAACAAAAGCAGCGAGGCTTCAATCTCAGCGTTGTTGATAGGGTTAGACAGCACAGCATGATAGATCACCTCATCAAGTTCCTCATCGGCAAAACCATCATCAGGTGACAAGAGAAGAATCTTAATGTCAGGGTTTTGTTCCAAGAGATCCACAGTAATCAAGCTGAGTGGGAGATCGCGGTTAGAGGCATCAATGAGCACTGCGTCGTATGGCTGATGAGAAATGCACTCGAAAAAGGTTTGTATCGCACTCACGCAGTGGATAGCAATGCTGTTGCTGTGCTGATTAAGCGAATCAAAATGAGCGTGGAAGGCAGCAGAGGTTGAGTAAGCCAAGAGTGAGCGTTTCATAGCAAAAGTGTATCACGGGCAATATGGCGGCGCAAGCTGATCTCAGACGCGGGTTGTTCAGGACATTTGTTAACTGAATGGTGCCGCTGCTAAATTTGTTGAATGGATATCGGTTTGATTAATAAAAAAAGTGGAGGCGGCTGCCTCCACTTTTGGGAGTTTATTCAAAAATTATCGTAATAATTTCCCACTGATCATTGTTGTTGTCGAAAACAAGGGTAACGTCGTATTCTTCTCCTTGCAGAGTAGCGGTACCCAACAGCGTTGCTTCGTTATTTTCGATCGTGTTGCTGTTGAACTTCCAATCGTCGAAATTGCGAATGCTCGCCCAATCAGCCCAACCCGCCTCGCCTCCGACTTCCGTTTGAATATCAGCTGAGAGCATACTGAAAGAAGTGGCATGGTCGCCAGTACTTAAGGCCTTCATGAATTTGTCGCCAAGTTGCCCAACATCTTTGAGCCCGCCGCAAGCAGTTAATGCCAGCATGAGCACCAGCGCGACCGATAAAACCAGTACAACATGTTTTTTCATATGAGTTACCTCCTCAGGTAAATATATACATATTATATCGAAATTGTACGAATATGTGTAAGAAAGTTTGATTTACAAATCGATGATCTGTGTTCCGGGGTGTTTGCGGCTTTCTTCCCA
>WPCH01014244.1_pt1 | contig 13886 bp, 15 predicted proteins | sample 5399881 | NCBI WGS metagenome assembly WPCH01 (sample SAMN12869468, study PRJNA574797) | sludge metagenome | isolation source: wastewater treatment of pH5 | place: China:Beijing | collected 2019-05-20
GGTTCGAGCAGCAGGGCCTGATCTCGGTACTCGATACGGTCAAGAGGGCTTAGTCGTTCTTCGTGAACCGCCGTGGTACGGAACCGTATGCCCGGTGGTGTGAGAGGACGGGGGAGGCGACTCCCCCTCCTACTCGATTCGCAGGACTCTCTGCTCTCCTTTCTACTAGCCGGGGCCCAGCCAGGCCTCGCGATCGTTTGAGGCGCCGTCGCCGTTGCGACGTGCGCCTCTTTTTTATGCCTCCGCCGCTGCCTCGGTGCCCCCTTCCGGCACCGCCAGCCCCGCCAGCAGGGCATCCAGGTCGTTGATGCGCTTGAGCGCCTCGAAGCGGCGTGCGGACTCGGCGTCGCGGGCGCGCATATGGTTGAGCCACTGCTTGATCAGGGAGGCGACCACGCGGGGTGGTAGCGTGCTACGCTGCCGTTCGGCGAAACGCCCCAGGATCTCGGCCCGTGCCGCCCAGGGAGTCTCCGGCAGGCGCTCGCCGGTGTTCTGCCAGTGGCGGATGCGGGGCGCAAGCCAGGGGTCGGCCAGGGCGCCGCGGCCGATCATCACGTCGCGGCAGCCTGACAGGGTGCGCGCGCGCCAGTAGTCCTCCAGGCTCCAGATATCGCCGTTGGCCACCACGGGGATCGCAAGGCGAGAGCGGATGCGTCCGATCCACTCCCAGTGGGCCGGGGGGCGGTATCCTTCGTTGCGGGTGCGAGCGTGCACGACCAGCTGGCGGGCGCCGCCGGCCTGGGCCGCCAGGGCGCAGGCCAGCGCCAGGCGGCGATCGGCGAAGCCCAGGCGGATCTTGGCCGTGACCGGGATGGCATCGCCCACGGCGCCGTGCACCGCCGCCACCACGCTACGGACTCGAGCCGGGTCGCGCAGCAGGGAGGCGCCGCCGTCGTGGCGGTTGACCAGCTTGGCGGGGCAGCCGAAGTTGAGGTCGATGCTGGTGGCGCCGAGCGTCAAGGCCTGGGTCGCGTTGGCGGCCAGCGCCTCGGGGTCCGAGCCCAGCAGCTGCAGGTGCACCGGCACGCCGCTGGGGGTGGTCAGGGCGGGGGCGAGAAGCTCCGGGCAGTGCTTGTGAAAGACCCGGGGCGGCAGGCGCGCATCCACCACGCGCACGAACTCGGTGACCGTCCAGTCGAAGCCCGGCTCGCGGGTCAGCAGGGCCCGGGTGTGGGCATCGATGACCCCTTCCATGGGGGCTAGTCCGAGCCTGCCTGGCGCCTCTTGTAGTAAATTAACAACTCTGACTTCCACCATGTCCCCATTGCATTTTGTCGACAATCTGGCAGGTTATAGCATCAGAAAAATTGCGCAAGGCGCCATGTTGATGAGTGATCGCCGCATGGTTGCTGAAGATCATATGGAGGCACCGCATGCAGGATTTCGAGCTGCTGGAGGAAGGCCTGGCCCTGATGGGGCTCGGCATGGGCTTTGTTTTTGTTTTTCTTACCGTCCTGGTGATTACCGTCACCCTGATGTCGCTGATCCTGCGGCGCTTCGCCCCTGAGCCCGCCAAGCCCGCTGCCTCCCCCTCCGCGCCGGTGCCCGCTCGCCAGGATGACGAGCTGATGGCCGTGATCGGTGCCGCCCTGCACCGCTATCGCCAGCGCCATCGCCGCTGACCCCCTTTTCCACCCTTCCTATCACCTACTGATTATCACAAGGTCAAACCCATGACTGACAACGCTCGCCCGCTCGGTATCACCGACGTCGTCCTGCGTGACGCCCACCAGTCGCTGTTCGCCACCCGTCTGCGCCTGGATGACATGCTGCCCATCGCCGAGAAGCTCGATCGCGTCGGCTTCTGGTCGCTGGAGTCCTGGGGGGGGGCCACCTTCGATTCCTGCATCCGCTACCTGGGTGAGGATCCCTGGGAGCGCATCCGCGAGCTCAAGGCGGCCATGCCCAACACCCCCCAGCAGATGCTGCTGCGCGGCCAGAACCTGCTGGGCTATCGCCACTACGCCGACGACGTGGTGGACAAGTTCGTGGAGCGGGCCAAGACCAACGGCGTCGACGTCTTCCGGGTCTTCGATGCCATGAACGACCCCCGCAACCTGGAGCGCGCCATCCAGGCGGTGCGCAACGTCGAGGGTCACGCCCAGGGCACGCTCTCCTATACCGTGAGCCCGGTGCACACCCTGGACGGCTGGGTCGAGCTCGGCAAGACCATCGCCGCCATGGGCGCCGATTCGCTCTGCATCAAGGACATGGCCGGCCTGCTCAAGCCTTATGACGCCTTCGAGCTGGTCACCAAGCTCAAGAAGGCCGTGGATATCCCCATCCATATGCAGTGCCACGCCACCACCGGCCTCTCCACCTCCACCATCGTCAAGGCCGCCGAGGCCGGCATCGACAACGTCGACACCGCCATCTCCTCCATGTCCATGACCTATGGCCACAGCCCCACCGAGTCGGTGGTGGCCATCCTCCAGGGCACCGAGCGCGATACCGGCCTGGATCTCGAGCTGCTCGAGGAGATCGCCGCCTATTTCCGCGAGGTGCGCAAGAAGTACGCCGCCTTCGAGGGCTCGCTGAAGGGCATCGACTCCCGCATCCTGGTGGCCCAGGTGCCCGGTGGCATGCTCACCAACATGGAAAACCAGCTCAAGGAGCAGGGCGCCGGCGACAAGCTCGACGATGTCCTGGCCGAAATTCCCAAGGTGCGCGAGGACCTGGGCTTTATCCCGCTGGTCACCCCGACCTCCCAGATCGTCGGCACCCAGGCGGTGATGAACGTGATGATGGGGGAGCGCTACAAGTCCATCTCCAAGGAGGTCCAGGCGCTGCTCAAGGGCGAGTACGGTGCCGCCCCGGCCGAGCTCAACAAGGAGCTGCAGGCCCGGGTGCTGGAGGGCGGCGAGCCGATCACCTGCCGCCCCGCCGACCTGCTGGAGGCCGAGATGGACAGGCTGGCCGCCGAGCTCAAGGGGAAGGCCAAGGCCGACGGTATCCGCCTGGCCGAGGGCGAGCGTGAGATCGACGACGTCCTCACCTATGCGCTCTTCCCGCAGATCGGCCTGAAGTTCCTCAAGAACCGCGACAACCCGGACGCCTTCGAGCCGGCGCCCCAGGCGCCCGACGCCAAGCTGCCGGCCGCTGCGCCGAAGGGCGGAGCCGCCGCCAAGGCGCCGGCCGTTCAGGGCGCGTCCGCCGGCCCCGAGACCTACACCGTCAAGGTTAACGGCAAGGCCTATGTGGTCGAGGTTGCCGAGGGTGGCGAGATCGCCGACGTCAAGGAGCAGGCGGCCCAGTCCGCCGCCGAGGCCGCACCGGCCGCCACCGGCGAGACCATCGCCGCCCCCCTGGCCGGCAATATCTTCAAGGTCAACGTGCGCCCGGGCGACGCGGTCAAGGAGGGTGACGTGGTGATCATTCTGGAAGCCATGAAGATGGAGACCGAGGTGCGCGCCGCGAGCGCCGGCACCGTCTCCGCCGTCAAGGTCAGCGAGGGCGACAGCGTCGCCGTCGGCGACGTACTCATCGAGCTCTGAGAGGCCGGTCATGGAGAATCTACTGACCCTCTGGGAGGGCTCGGGCGCCTATAACCTGACCCTCGGCCAGACGGTGATGATCCTGGTGGGGCTGGTGCTGCTCTACCTGGCCATCGCCAAGAAGTTCGAGCCGCTGCTGCTGGTGCCGATCGGCTTCGGCGGGATCCTGGCCAACATTCCCGAGGCGGGCCTGGCCATTTCGGCCCTGGACCAGGCCATCGAGGTGGCGCGCCCGGCGGTGCTCCACCAGATGGCGGCGGCCCTGGGGGCCACCCTGGACCCGCTGGCCAGTGAGGAGGCGTGGCGAGCCACCCTCAAGGCGCTGGTCGACAACGGCGCCTCCCCGGACCAGCTGCGCGCCGCCAAGGACGCGGCCATGAACGTCGGCTACAGCGACGGCCTGCTCTATGTCTTCTACAAGGTCGCCGTGGAGTCCGGCATCGCGCCGCTGATCATCTTCATGGGCGTGGGGGCGATGACCGATTTCGGTCCGCTGCTGGCCAACCCGCGGACCCTCTTCCTGGGGGCGGCGGCGCAGTTCGGCATCTTCGCCACCCTGTTCGGTGCGGTGGGCATGTCGGCCATGGGCTGGATGGACTTCACCATCGAGCAGTCCGCCGCCATCGGCATCATCGGCGGTGCCGACGGCCCCACCTCGATCTATGTGTCGAGCATGCTGGCGCCGGAGCTGCTGGGGGCGATCGCCGTGGCCGCCTACGCCTACATGGCGCTGGTGCCGATGATCCAGCCGCCGATCATGCGCCTGCTCACCACCAGGCGCGAGCGCGAGATCACCATGACCCAGCTGCGTCCGGTCTCCAAGCTCGAGAAGATCATCTTCCCGCTGGCCCTGCTGGTGCTGGTGGCGCTGTTCCTGCCGGACGCCGCGCCGCTGCTGGGGATGTTCTGCTTCGGCAACCTGATGCGCGAGTGCGGCGTGGTGGAGCGTCTCACCGACACCGCCCAGAACGCCCTGATCAACATCGTCACCATCGTGCTGGGACTGGCCGTGGGCTCCAAGCTGATGGCCGAGAGCTTCCTGGCCCTGGAGACGCTGGGCATCATGGCGCTGGGCATGGTGGCCTTCGCCATCGGCACCGCCGCCGGCATCCTCATGGCCAAGCTGATGAACCTGATGAGCCGGATGCCCATCAACCCGCTGATCGGCGCCGCCGGCGTTTCCGCGGTGCCCATGGCGGCACGGGTGGCCAACAAGGTGGGGCTGGAGTCCAACCCGCACAACTTCCTGCTGATGCACGCCATGGGGCCCAACGTGGCCGGCGTCATCGGCTCGGCGGTGGCCGCGGGGGTAATGATCAAGTACCTGGGGTGAGCCAGCTAGCCGCCACCATCGACAGCGGGGCGCCCTTGAGGCGCCCCGCTGCGTTTCGGCTTACCGGCACGGGGTCGGGGCTCACGCCTCGAGGAGGGTGAGCCGCCCGCGCAGCCGCGATTCGAGCTCGCCGAGGTCGACGGGGGTATCGCTGGGCCAGCCGACGGTGAGGGTGACCCCCTCGGCGCCGTAGGCGGCGTCATCCACCGGAATGTCGCGGGAGGCCAGCCAGGCGCGCGCCTCGGCCTCGCCGGCAAACTCGACGGCGAGGCCGAGGGGGTGGCGCTCGACCACCTCGCGACGGGGCAGCCCCTCCAGGCCATGGAGCACGGCCTGGGCGTAGGCCCGGGCGAGCCCGCCGGTGCCCAGCTTGGTGCCGCCGAAGTAGCGAGTCACCACGCAGCCCACCTGGCCGAGGCCGGAGCCCTCCAGGGCCTGGTACATGGGCCGGCCGGCGGTGCCGCCGGGTTCGCCGTCGTCGGAGAAGCCGATGGTGTTCTGCTCCCCCGGTGGGCCGGCGATAAAGGCGCTGCAGTGGTGGCTGGCGCCGGGGTGGAGGCGGCGCGCCTCGGCCAGCAGCGCCTCGAAGGCTGCCGGGGCGGGGGCATGGCAGAGCCAGGTGATGAAGCGGCTTCGCTCCACCTCGATCTCGCTCTCCTGCCACTGGCCGGCGGGCAGGTCGGGGACGGGGTAGCGCATCAGGCAGCCAGTTCCTCCTGGCGCACGACGCCCATCACCAGCCCCAGCACCTGGATGTCGCTGTTCCTGAGGAAGATGGGGGCCATGCGCTCGTTGGCCGGCTGCAGGCGCACGCCGGCGCGGTCGATATAGAGCTTCTTCAGGGTGACCTCCTGATCGTTGATCATCACCACGGCGGTTTCGCCGTTCTCCGCGCTCTCCTGACGCTCGATGATGATCACATCCCCGTCGAAGATGTTGCAATCGATCATGGAGTCGCCGCGTACCCGAAGGGCGTAGGTGTTGCGGCGTATCATGCAGCTGGGTACGCGGATGGTGGCGGCATCCGCACAGGCCTCGATGGGCAGCCCCGCCGAGACGTTGCCGAGCAGGGGGATCTCGATGAGGTCGTCGATGGCCGGCTCCGGGCCATCGAGAAGGGCCCAGGCCTCGGCCAGGGGGAGGTTGGGGCGGCGAAGCAGGAAGCGGGTCTGGAACTCTGGCATGGTGGCTGTCTCCTGTCGGCAGCCCCTGGGGGCTGCATACTGTCGGGATATACAGTACGTGAACAGCATAGCAGCGGCGGGTCAGTTCGCAAGGGGAAGGAAATTCGGCTAGCGGCGGAAGGCTTGACACCGGTCAACCGCGACTGGCTGACGCATCCGCTTGTCTGGCAGGAAAACGGCTTTCCGTGTAAAGTCTCGAGCCAAATTACCCATGCCGGAGTGTGCCTTGACCCTGAGCCTGCAAGCCCGAAAGCTGGCCTGTGAACGGGATGATCGCTGGCTCTTCGAGGATCTCGACCTGGACATCCACGCCGGCGAGATCGTTCGCATCGAGGGGCCCAACGGCAGCGGCAAGACCACGCTGCTGAAGATCCTGTCCGGCCAGCTGGCCGACTACCAGGGGGAGCTTTACTGGAACGGCGAGCCCATGCGCGAGTCGCGCCAGGCCTTTCTCGAGAGCCTTCTCTACCTGGGGCATGCGCCGGGGGTCAAGGCGGCGCTGACGCCGCTGGAGAACCTGGCCTGGTACCAGGCGCTGGCGGGTGCCCGCGGCAACGAGGCGGCGCGCCTGGCGGCACTGGAGTCCGTTGGCCTGGTGGGCTTCGAGGACGTCCCCGCCGGCCAGCTCTCCGCCGGGCAGCAGCGCCGGGTGGCACTGGCCCGCCTGGAGCTGACGCCCCGCCCGCTGTGGGTGCTCGATGAGCCCTTCACCGCCATCGACCGTGACGGGGTGGCGGCGCTGGAAGAGCGCCTGGTGGTCCACGCCCGCGCCGGCGGCTGCGTGCTGGTGACCACCCACCATGAGCTCCGCGAGACCGCCGAGCTGCGCCGCGTCCGCCTGGGCAGGGGAGGGCAGCCGCATGCCGGTCACTGATGCCCGCTCGCCTGCGACAGGACGCCGCACCCCCGCCGGGGAGGCAAGGGAACCCGGCGGAGGCCTTGCGGTCGCACTCTGGGCAACGCTCAAGCGTGACCTGGTCCTGCTGATGCGTCGACGCAGCGAGGTGCTCAACCCGCTGGTGTTCTTCGCCCTGGTGATCACCCTGTTCCCGATCGGCATCTCGCCGGACCCGCAGCTGCTGGCGACCATCGCACCCGGCCTGCTGTGGGTGGCGGCGCTGCTGGCGGCGCTGCTCTCGCTGGACAGCCTGTTTCGCGGCGACTACGACGACGGCTCCCTGGAGCAGCTGCTGCTGACCCCGCAGCCGCTGCCGATGCTGGCGCTGGCCAAGGTGGCGGTGCACTGGCTGCTGACCGGCCTGCCGCTGTCGCTGATGGCCCCGGTGCTCGGGATCATGCTGTCGCTGCCCGCCGGCAGCTATGTGACACTGGCGATCTCGCTGGCGCTCGGCACCGCCAGCCTGAGTCTGATCGGCGCCATCGGCGCGGCGCTCACCGTGGGGCTATCCCGGGGCGGGGTGCTGCTGTCGCTGCTGGTGTTGCCACTCTATATCCCGGTGCTGATCTTCGGTGCCGGCGCGGTCCAGGCGGCCATCCTCGGTGACGGAGCCGCGGCCCATCTGGCGATCCTCGGCGCCCTGCTGGCGCTGGCGCTGATGCTGGCGCCCTGGGCCATGGCGGCGTCGCTGCGTATCAGTATCAACGGTTGAGAGGTAGAGAGGCATGTGGGCCTTTATTAACAAGTTGCGTTCTCCCAAGTGGTTCTACGCCATCGGCGCCAGGCTGCAGCCGTTCTTCTGGGTCGCCGCGGCGACCCTGATCCTGGTCGGTACCGTCTGGGGACTCGCCTTTGCCCCCGCCGACTACCAGCAGGGCAACAGCTTCCGCATCATCTACGTCCACGTGCCGGCGGCCTTCCTGGCCCAGTCGATCTTCGTCAGCATGGCGGTGTGCGGCCTGGTCTTCATGGTCTGGAAGATCAAGGTGGTCGATATGGCCGCCGCCATGATGGCGCCCCTGGGGGCGGCCATGACCTTCGTGTCGCTCTTCTCCGGGGCGGTGTGGGGCGTGCCCACCTGGGGCACCTGGTGGATGTGGGATGCGCGGCTCACTTCGATGCTGATCCTGCTGTTCCTCTACCTGGGTGTCATCGCCCTGCGCGGCGCCTTCTCCAGTCGCGACAGCGCCTCCCGGGCCGCCTCGGTGCTGGCCATGGTGGGGGTGATCAATATCCCGATCATCAAGTACTCGGTGGACTGGTGGTACACCCTGCACCAGCCGGCCACCTTCACCATCACCGGTCGCGCGGCCATGCCCATGGAGATGTGGGCGCCGCTGCTGATCATGGTGCTGGGCTTCTACAGCTTTTTCATTGCCGTGACGCTGATGCGCACCCGCAGCGAGATCCTGCGTCGCGAGTCCAACAAGCGCTGGGTACGTGACCTGGCCACGGAGGAGCGCTGATGGCCTTCGAGTCGCTGCACGAGTTCTTCGCCATGGGGGGGCACGCCCCCTATGTCTGGGCCGCCTGGGGCGTGACCGCCGGGCTGCTGATCGCCATCGTCCTGCACGCCCGCGCCGAGCGGCGCCTGCTGATGCGCAACCTGCAGCGCCGGGTGCGCCGCGAGGAGCGCCTCGGTACCGGGCAGGGCGAGATGGCCGAGATTTCACATCAAGTGGGTAGTAATCATCATGACTCTTAGCCTGACCCCCAAGCGGAAGCAGAAGCTTTTCGTGATCCTGGGCCTGGTCGCCCTCGCCTCCGTGGCCGTGGGGCTGACCCTCTATGCCCTGCGCGCCAACATCAACCTTTTCTTCAGCCCGGTGCAGATCGCCGCCGGTGAAGCCCCCTTGGAACGGCAGATCCGCGCCGGCGGCATGGTCAAGGAGGGCACGGTCTCCCGCAATCCGGACAGCCTGGAGGTGGAGTTCACCGTGACCGACTACGTCGACGACCTGCGCGTGCACTACAGCGGCATCCTCCCCGACCTGTTCCGGGAAGGGCAGGGCGTGGTGGTGGTGGGCCAGCTGCAGCAGGACGGCTACCTGATGGCCGACCAGGTGCTGGCGCGCCACGACGAGAACTACATGCCCCCCGAGGTGGCCCAGGCGCTGGTGGATGCCGGCTACAAGCCCGAGGATTTCCAGCAGAAGGCCGAAGAGGCCGCCAAGCGTGCGGAGGCCAACGCCTCCAACGGCGACGGCGCCCCCAGCAGCTCGTACTGATCCGGAGTCTCCATGCTGATCAAGATGATTCCCGAAGTCGGCCACTACGCCCTGGTCATCGCCCTGCTGATGGCGGCGGTCCAGGCCGTGATGCCCCTGGCCGGTGCGGCGACCCGCCGCCCCCTGTGGATGGCCTATGCCCGGCCCATGGCGGCCGGGCAGTTCCTGTTCGTGGCCATCGCCTATGCTTGCCTGACGGCCAGCTACATGCTGGACGACTTCAGCGTCATGAACGTGACCAACAACTCCAACTCCATGCTGCCCTGGTACTACAAGTTCAGCGCGGTGTGGGGCAACCATGAGGGCTCGGTGCTGCTCTGGAGCCTGATGCTGGCCGGCTGGGGCTTCTTCGCCGCCCGCTACTCCCGGGAGCTGCCCCGGGACATGGTCGCCCGGGTGCTGGGCGTGCTGGGCATGGTCTGCGTGGGCTTCCTGCTCTTCATCCTGGTCACCTCCAACCCCTTCGAGCGGATCCTGCCCCACATGCCGGCGGACGGCTCGGACCTCAACCCGCTGCTCCAGGACATCGGCCTGATCCTGCATCCGCCCATGCTCTACATGGGCTACGTGGGCTTCTCGGTGGTCTTCGCCTTCGCCATCGCCGCCCTGCTGGGCGGACGCCTGGATGCCGCCTGGGCGCGCTGGGCACGCCCCTGGACCAACCTGGCCTGGGCCTTCCTCACCGTGGGCATCGCGCTGGGCAGCTGGTGGGCCTACTACGAGCTGGGCTGGGGCGGCTGGTGGTTCTGGGATCCGGTGGAGAACGCCTCCCTGCTGCCCTGGCTGACCGGCACCGCCCTGATGCACTCCCTGGCGGTGACCGAGAAGCGCGGCGCCTTCAAGAGCTGGACCCTCCTGCTGGCGATCTCCACCTTCTCGCTGTCGCTGCTCGGCACCTTCCTGGTGCGCTCCGGGGTGCTCACCTCGGTGCACGCCTTCGCCAACGATCCCTCCCGGGGCTTCTTCATCCTGGTGCTGCTGGGGATCACCGTCGGCCTGTCGCTGCTGATCTTCGCCCTGCGCGCCCCGCGGGTGAGCCACAAGGTGGGCTTCACCTGGCTCTCCCGGGATGCCCTGCTGCTGATCAACAACATCATGCTGGTGATCATGACGGTCACCGTGCTGATGGGCACCGTCTATCCGCTGCTGCTCGACGCCCTGGACCTGGGCAAGATCAGCGTGGGCCCCCCCTACTTCAATGCGCTCTTCGTGCCCCTGACCCTGATCATGTGCGTCTTCATGGGCATGGGGCCCGTCGCCCGCTGGAAGGAGACCGCGCCCGGCCTGCTGGTCAAGCGGCTGTGGCTCGCCGCGGCGGTGGCCGTGGTGCTGGGGGCGGCGCTGCCGCTGGTCTTCGCCGACCGCTGGAGCGCACCGGTGGCCATCGGCCTGATCGCCGCGCTCTGGATCGTGCTGCCGATGCTGCGCGACCTCTACGACAAGACCCGCCACGCCAGCTCCCTGGGCGCCGGCCTGAAGAAGCTCTCCCTGGCCTACTGGGGCATGCAGCTCGGCCACCTCGGCGTGGCGGTGACCATCGTCGGGATCGCGGTCGTCTCCAACTACGAGATCGAGCGCAACGTGCGCATGGGGCCCGGTGACAGCGTGGAGGTGGCCGGCTACACCTTCTCCATGACGGAGCTGACCAGCCGCCGGGGCGCCAACTTCCTGGCCGACCGGGCGGTGCTCGAGGTGCGGCGCGGCGACCGCGAGCGCAGCTTCACCATGACGCCGGAGAAGCGGCTCTACATCGCCACCGGCATGCCGATGACCCAGGTGGCGCTGCGCCCCGGCCTCTTCCGCGACCTCTACGTCGCCATGGGGGAGGACCTGGGTGACGGCACCTGGGCCATGCGCGTCCAGTACAAGCCCTTCGTGCGCTGGATGTGGCTCGGCGGCCTGCTGATGGCCTTCGGCGGCGTGCTGGCCGTCTATGACAAGCGCTACCGTCGCCTGGTCACGGCCCCCGACCCTGAGGAGGCCGCCCTCAAGGCCTCTGCCGGCAAGGGCAAGGAGGCAACCGCATGAAGCGTCGCCTGCTGCTGCTGCTGCCGCTGATCGGCTTCCTGGCGCTGTCGCTGTTCCTCTATCAGGGGCTGTCGCTCAACCCCTTCCACCGCGAGTCGGCGCTGATGGCGCGGGACTTCCCGGAGTTCGATCTGGCGACCCTGGAGGACCCGGAGCGCCGGGTCGACCGCTCGCTCTTCACCACCGGCGAGCTGACCCTGGTCAACGTCTGGGGGGAGTGGTGCCCGGAGTGCAAGCGCGAGATGCCGCAGCTGCTCGACCTGGCCCACCGTCACGGGGTTCGCACGGTGGGCATCAGCTGGAAGGATACCCGCGAGAAGGGGCTCGGCTTCCTGGAGGAGTTCGGCAACCCCTTCGAGATCAATATCTTCGATCCCGACAACGAGCTGGGCTTCGAGCTCGGCGTGTTCGGCGCGCCGGAGTCCTTCCTGGTGGATGCCGACGGGGTGATTCGCTATCACCATGTCGGCTATATCTCGCCGGGAGAAGTGCGCGACAAGATCCTGCCGGAGGTGGAGAAATGGCGCTGATACGAACCCTGCTGACGCCCCTGGTGCTGCTGCTCCTGGCCGGAGCCGTCCAGGCGGCTGCCATCGAGGTGCGCGAGTTCGACGACCCGGTCATGGAGCAGCGCTACCGCAGCCTGACCGCCTCGATGCGCTGTCCGACCTGCGAGAACCAGGCGATCAACGACTCCGACGCGCCGGTCTCCGCCGACATGCGCGACCGCATCTACCTGCTGCTCCAGGAGGGGGTCTCGGATATCGAGATCCGCGACCACATGGTGCAGCGCTTCGGTGACTACGTGCTCTACAACCCGAGGCTGGAGGGGCGCACCTTCCTGCTCTGGGGGCTGCCGGCCGGCCTGGTGGTGCTGGGCGCCATCCTGGTGGCCCTGATCGTGAGGTCGCGCAAGACCGCCTCCGCCCAGGCGCTCTCCGAGGAGGAGCGTGCTCGCCTGCAAGCCCTGATCAACCGCGAGAGAACCGAATGACCCTGTTATGGATTGCCTTCGCGCTGCTGCTGCTGCCCGCCCTGTGGCTGCTGGTGGCGCCGCTGCGCCGCGCCCGGGCGCTGCATGACGCCCAGCGCGACTACGAGGCCAGCGATCGCACTGCCGAGCAGAACGTGGCCATCTTCCAGCGCCGCCTGGCCTCCCTGGAAGCCGCTCTCGAGCGCGGCGATATCGATCAGGCCCGCTACGAGGAGGACCGCCTGGAGCTCGAGCGCAGCCTCCTCGAGGACACCGAGAAGCTGAAGCGCGCGCCGCTCAAGGCCTCGGCCTCCGGCCGGCTGGCTGTGCCGGTGGTGATGGTGCTGGTGGTGGCCGCCAGCGTGATCTGGTATCAGCGTGAGGGGGCCGAGGGCGACCTGACGCTGCTGGCGGTGCAGGAGGAGGTGCAGAACCACCCCGAAGCCTCGCTGCCGATGATGATCGAGCGCCTGGAGGAGCAGGCGGTCCGCCAGCCCGACAACCCCAACGTCTGGGCCGCGCTGTTTCCGCTCTATCGCGACATGGGCCAGGGCCCCCAGGCCATCCGCGCCCTGGAGCGCCTGATCGAGATCGAGGGGCGCCACCCATCGCTGCTCGGTAACCTGGCCCAGATCGAGTTCTTCGTGGCCGACCGCCAGCTCACTCCCCGGGTCCAGGCGCTGGTGGACGAGACCCTGGCGCTCGACTCCAGCCAGCCCACGGTGCTGGGCGTGCTCGGCATCGAGGCCTTCGATCGCAGCGACTACGAGGCCGCTATCGACTACTGGCGGCGCGCCATCGCCGGCATGACCGACCCCGGTTCCGGCGAGGCGCTGCGTGAAGGGATCCGCATCGCCCAGGAGCGCCTGGGCGTGGCGCCGGAGGCCGAGCCGGTGATGGGCGAGGCCCAGGGCGCCGGCATTCGCGTCCGGGTGAGCCTGGACGCGTCCCTCGAGGGGCGCCTGAGTGACCAGGCCACGGTCTTCGTGGTGGCCCGGGACCTGGAGGGCGAACTGCCGCCCCTGGCCGTGGCCCAGTTCCGCGCCGAGGAGCTGCCCGTGGAGGTGGTGCTCGACGAGCGCAACGCCATGTCGCCCCAGGCGAGCCTGGCCCAGGTGCGCGAGGCGCGCCTGATGGTGCGGGTCTCGGCCAGCGGCGATGCCACGCCCCAGGCCGGCGACCTCTTCGGCGACCGGGAGGGCGTGCCGGTGGGGGCCACCGACGGCGACCCCGTCGAGGTGGTGGTCGACCGTGTCTTCGAATGACGCCGACGGTTAGGCGCTGATGCGTCTCAAGTCGATACGCCTGGTCGGCTTCAAGTCCTTCGTCGACCCGGTCACGGTGCCCTTCGAGGGCAATATGACCGCCATCGTCGGGCCCAACGGCTGCGGCAAGTCCAATATCATCGACGCGGTGCGCTGGGTCATGGGGGAGTCCTCCGCCAAGACCCTGCGCGGCGAGTCGATGACCGACGTCATCTTCAACGGCTCCACCGGTCGCAAGCCGGTGGGGCAGGCCTCCATCGAGCTGCTCTTCGACAACCGCGACGGCACCCTGGGCGGCCCCTATGCCCAGTACGCCGAGATCGCGGTGAAGCGCCTGGTCACCCGGGAGGCGCAGTCCAGCTACTTCTTCAACGGCCAGAAGTGTCGCCGTCGCGATATCGCCGACCTCTTCCTGGGCACCGGCCTGGGCCCGCGCTCCTATGCGATCATCGGCCAGGGCATGATCTCGCGGCTGATCGAGGC
>WPCH01102853.1_pt1 | contig 13830 bp, 14 predicted proteins | sample 5399881 | NCBI WGS metagenome assembly WPCH01 (sample SAMN12869468, study PRJNA574797) | sludge metagenome | isolation source: wastewater treatment of pH5 | place: China:Beijing | collected 2019-05-20
TGATTATCCGAATACATGGAATCAATATTTTGGTCGATTGTGGATAGCTAGAACAGGAAATGTATGGGAAGCGTATATTTCAAAATTTCTTCCTGGAACAGAAAAAGATGATTCAGAACGCTTTGCAAGATGGACCGATAAAGACAATAAACATATGGAAAAAGCAGCTCAAATACAGATTAGTATTATGCAGTGGCAAGATGTTCCGCCAGTAGAAGCGATGACAGTTTCTGATTTGAAATTTTGGAAAGTAAATTTAAATAATCAAAATACACCGCCTTATATAGTCGATGTTGGTGATAAAGTCGTGATTGATACAGAAACCAGTCATGTCAGTATTGAAGGGAAAAATGCTATTAACATAAAAGATATTTTTAGTAATTTTCCTGTTATCAATAAAGGTACTAATAAACTTGAAATCATGCCTTCCGATATAGGAACAGCAAAGGTTAAATATAGGGAGCGATTTAGATGAGAACACCGAGTGGGTTACTTCATGTTGTTGATTTCAAAACAGATCAGATTATATCAGTTATTCAATCAAAAGATTATTGGGGGGATAACCGTCATTGGGAAATCAAGAATAACATTGATATGCTAGAGTTTAAAACTTTTGATGGTACTCCACATGCAATTACATTACAACAACAGAACTTAGTCTTAAAGGAAGTACGTGATGGCCGTATTGTTCCGTATGTTATAAATAACGAAGTTGAAAAAGACTCAAGGGATAGATCAATCACCGTACATGCTTCTGGTGCCTGGGTTCAAATAGCTAAAGATGGGATTATTAAACCTCAACGTATAGAGAGCGAAACAGTTAATACGTTTATCGATATTGCTCTTGTGGATTCAAAATGGCAACGTGGAATAACGGATTATTCGTCATTCCACACGATGACTATTGACGAGTTTATTGATCCTCTCACTTTTTTAAAGAAAATCGCTGCTTTGTTTGAGTTAGAAATCCAATATCGCGTTGAAGTATCCGGTTCTCAAATTACTGGATGGTACGTTGATATGATAAAGAAACGAGGGAGAGAAACAGGGAAGGAAATAACCCTGAGAAAAGACTTAGTAGGCGTTAGACGCATTGAACATTCCAGGGATATTTGTACTGCCTTAGTCGGATTTGTACGGGGCGAAGGTGACAAACTTATTACGATTGAAAGTATCAACAATGGAATTCCTTACATCGTAGATAATGAAGCATTTCAACGGTGGAATGAGCAAGGAAAACATAAATTTGGTTTCTATACTCCAGAAACAGAAGACCAAAACATGACACCGCAGCGATTAATGACTTTGATGAAGACGGAATTAAAGAAGCGTGTCAATTCTTCAGTTTCTTATGAAGTAGAAGCACAATCGATTGGACGTATTTTCGGACTAGCACATGAACTAATTAATGAGGGCGATACGATTCGAATCAAAGATACAGGATTCACACCTAAGTTATACCTTGAAGCACGTGTAATTGCTGGTGATGAATCTTTTACGGACCCTACACAAGATAAATATGTGTTTGGTGATTATCGCGAAATTACTGATCCAAACGAAGAACTACGAAAAATTTACAATCGAATCTTGGGCTCATTAGGTAATAAACAAGAGCTGATAGATCAGTTAGATAAATTAGTGAAAGATGCAAACGAAACAGCTAGTAATGCTAAGAAAGAATCCGAAGCAGCGAAAACACTCGCTGAAAAAGTTCAAGAAAATCTAAAAAATAATACTGTAAATATCATTGAATCTAAGCAGCCGCCCACAGAGAATCTTCAAATTGGTAATACGATATGGCGAGATATTAGCACCGGTAAACCAGGTATTTTAAAAGTATGGAACGGGAAAGATTGGGAGCTTCTTATTCCTGATGTGGAGTCAGTTAAGAAAGATACACTGGAGCAGGTTAATAAGGATATTCAGTCCACAAAAGAAGAATTAGATAAAAAAGTAGAAGAAGCCCAAAAAGAGACAAATGGACAATTCAAGGAAGTAACAGAAAATCTTCAGGAAGTTTCTCTAACTATTAAAAATGTAGAAAACTCTCAAGGTGAAATTGACAAAACTGTCTCTGAAATGAAACAGACCAACGAAGGTTTTATCAAATCTATTGAAACTTTAACAAAAAAAGACGGTGAAATCACTGAAAAATTAAATACAGTGGTAGAGACTGCTGAAGGTACGAAAAAGACAATCTCTGAGGTGCAGCAAACAACTAATAATCTAAAGAAAACCACAACTGAAATTACAGAAAAAGCTGGCCAGATTAGTGAGAAGTTGGAGAGCGTAGAAAAGAAAGTTAATAACGATAAAGCTGGAGGTCGTAATCTGTTATTAGATTCAAATACTAAATACGAAAAAACAGATTATCTAATCAATCCATATTCTCTAACTGAAAATTTTGTTGCAGGTGAGGAATATACTTTTGTAATTAAAGGAAGTGTCCCACAAGGCCAACAATTTGGAATTTGGCAGAATGGTGGTTCAAATAATGTTGGATATGCAACAAGTGTCTATGCTAACGGAATAACTTATGTAACTTTCAAAGCTGTTGCAACTACAAGCGGGAATGAACGAAGATTAAATTTATATAATTATCCAAATAATGCTACAAAGGCAACTGTAGAATGGGTTGCTTTATATAAAGGTAATAAGCCACAGGATTGGACACCAGCTCCAGAAAATCAAGTAACGAATGAGGAATTCACTAAAAAAACAACCGAGATTGAAAAAAGTGTGAATGGTATTAAAGAAAATATTAAAACGGTAGAAAAAACACAACTCGATTTTAGCGAGCGTGTGACTACTGTAGAGAAAACAGCGGACGGTATTAAAGAAAAAGTTACTAGTTTACAAGAGATACAAACTAAACAAGGTACACAGTTACAGGAGGCTAAAGCAGGTTGGGAAACTACTGCCAAAGCTTTGGAAGGAAAAGTTGAAATAAAAGATGTTGAAGATTATGTTGGCGGAATCGGTAATCAAACTGTATTACGGAATGTTCTTTGGAAGAATGATACAAAATATTGGATTCTTCAATCAGGCACAACAAGAGATACAACCGTTTTATATAAGGGTTGTAATACACTTCGTACAATCTCCACGGGAAATACAGCAGACGTATACAGAGGTGCTTCACATGAAGTTATAAATGCCGGACCTGGTTGGAATTACGTTTTTTCTGCATACTTTTATACAGATAATAAGTCTAGCATTGATAATGGTGCGAAAATGGAGCTGAAATGCTTAGATGCAAATGGAAATGTGTTAAAGCAATACGGACAAGAGATTACGTTAACACAAGGAATGTGGGTAAGACATCATGTGTTTGGTCTACTTGTAGAAGGAACGAAAAAAGTACAAGTACAATACTGGCTGCGTAGAAATGGAAAACTGTGGGTAGCGCAACCTATGTTACAGATCGGCGATAAACCTTCTTCATTTATGGAGAACCCTGTTGATATTGTAGATAAAGATAAAATCATGGAAGAAATGGCCGATAAGATAGCAACTGAAGATTACACTAAAAAAGTAACTGAATTAGAAAGAAGTATTAGTGCTACTGAAAAAGGCGTTTCAATCATCTCTGGAAAACAAGAAACGTTTATAAATGAGACTTATAATGCCTATGTAAAGAAAACGGAATCTAGGTTAGAAGTGTTAGATGAAGGGATCTTAGCACAAATTTTAAAAGACGGTATCATTACTTCTATCAATATGTCACCTGGTAAGATTACAATCGACGCTGAGAAACTGAATATTAATGCCGATACAATGGTCAAATGGTTAACAGCAAAAGGCATTGACACAAATCTTATTAGAATTGATGGTGATAAGATAACCATTGATAAAGATGGTGTAACTGTTAAAATGCTAGATTTCCTATTCCAAGACGAATGGGGTACAAAAACAACTGCGGTATCAAGACGAAACCTAATAGCTGATCCAGACTTTTCTAGTGTTACAAAGAAAAACATTGGCAATTCAGATTATTATGGGTTTGAAGGTGGATACGGCCTTACTTGGAAGTCATGGGGAAATGTCGTAATAGAAAAGAATACACATATATTCGATTACGAGCAAATGGTGAATGCTGCAAGGGTAGATATGTATAACTATCCAGAAGCAATCGTGAATAATGGGATACATCCTGGTAACGAATATACAGCATCCGCACACTTTAGAACTGCCATGATAAATGGCGTGCGAAAGACAGGAAAACCGAGAATACATGTATGCTGCGTTAAATTCCGAGACAACGTAAGTTACGACATATTGAGTGAACAAAAGATGGACTTCCCTGAGCCGTCTACATTTTATGGAGAAATCAGACGATATTCATTTACCTTTAAAGTGCCGAAAAACTATATTCCACAACAACATGCATTGATTATTAAAGTTTGTTCTGGAAGTGCTGACATGAGACAAGGGACAGCGATTTGTGTAAGTGGTGTAACGCTATACAGTGGCAAATATGCATCTATGTATAATTGGGATCGTGCTGCAGCAGAAAGAGCAGATGGCATTCAGCCGTTTAACGGACTTGCTATAGGTGGTGTGAATAATAATATAACTCCAGCACCAGACGGACAAACGTTTGATATAAGTACTGAAAAAGAAGTTAAAATCTTTAGGAATATACGAGCAATGCAGGGAGTTAACTTAGGTGGGGGTGGATTCCAACAATGGGGGCATATTCGTTTTACAGACGGTAATGCTGGAGCAGGTTTTTATGCGAGTACTCCAAGTGGTTGGAAATTTAATGCACTTGGATAGAAAGGAGAAGTAAGAATGGATGAGAATCAAATGATGCCACTTCAAGCAGGTGAAAGCTTTCCTTTTATGGGGAGGCTGGTGGATGCTGAGCGTACAGAGACAGGGATTTTTGTTCAAATACCTGCTGATATGTTAAATAATGCAGGTCTGCTAAACGGTGTTAGCAGGGTCGAAGTATGGAGAGAAATGGATGGGACAGTAAAGTTTCGAATTGCTACGCTGTGTGAAATATGTAAACGCGGAGCGCGTTTGTACCCACTAGATATGGGATTTGCGAAAAAGAACATTTGTTTAGAGTGTTATACATCACTTACAGGGAATTATCCATCTCAAGAACCGCCAACACCAACTAATGAAAATAACACACAAATAGAGCAGGAGCAGCCGTAAGCTGGTCTTTTTTTAATTGCCTATAAAGGAGGATGACGATGTTTATGCCGGAAGAAATTTTTAAATTAGCGTTATCACAAGGACTCTTAGCAGTCCTTTTTGTTTGGTTATTTTTCGATTCACGTAAAGAAAGTAAGGAGCGCGAAGGTAAATATCAAGCGGTAATCGAGAGGAACCAGGAGGTAATCGAAACGCAAGCCTCCGCATTCGGTTCGCTATCGAAAGATGTAACGGAAATCAAACAGATTTTAAATACGAAGGAGGACGTAAAGTGAAACGTATTAACAAACTATTAATCTCTATGGCTACCATACTGGTAGTTTTTTTTTCATTCACGGGTGGGGCGTTTGCCGAATCAATCAATCGTATGTTAATCCCAGATTTACCTAAGCAATCCTATCGATATGGAGTTGGTGCATACGAAGGTGTCGTTGCCCATTCAACCGCTACTCCGGAAGCGCCCGCTATTAATATCCGAAACTATGAAGCTAGGACTTGGCGGAATGCTTTCGTTCACTTTGCGGTAGACTGGAACGAAACGATTCAAATCGCTGATACAAAGTATATCGCATACGGTGCGGGGCCAGCGGCAAATAAACGATTTGTCCACGTTGAGCTTTCTGAATCTAGTAATCCAGCGAAATTTAAATCTTCGTATGAGCGTTACGTTAAGTTACTAGCGAAAATCCTGAAAGACAACGGATTAACAGTCGAACAAGGCTTATGGACTCACGAAGATGTAACACGTAAATTAGGCGGTACTGATCACGAAGACCCACGTGCATACTTAGCTTCACACGGTATCTCTATCGCTCAGTTCCGTGCTGATGTAAAGAAAGCGTACGGCAATAACGAAGTGTCTGTCGTAGTGCCGGAAAAACCTACTAAGCCAGAGGGCGAGAAAGCTAATGTCTCTGTAACGCCATCTAACGGTGTTGCATACATCGATGGAACTAACGTTAACTTACGAAAAGGCCCGAGCGCTGATTTTTCTAAGATTCGTAAGTTAAATAAACCGGAAGCATACCAAGTTTGGGGCGAAGTAAATGGGCCTAACGGTAAGTGGTTAAACTTAGGCGGTGACCAATGGATTAAGTATGATTCGTCTTATATTCGTTATGACAAAGGTAGTAATAACGAGAATACTAAAGTTGTAGGTAAACGTGTCGTATCGAAAGTAAACGACTTGAACTTCTATACGAAAGCTACGTGGAATAAATCATACCTAGCGGGCACTGTTGACGCAGGACTCGGCTTTACTATCGATGCTAAAGTTGATGTAAACGGCTATCCGCAGTATAAGGCACACAATTCGAAAGGGAATACGTACTACATTACGGCTAGTCCGACTTATGTGAATGTGAAGTAACATGTGCGTTTATTGAACATAGAAAAGACCGCCTATTACAGGCGGTCAATTTTTTTATTTTTTTACTACTCCACCAGCGACACCAGATAAGGTCATAGCATCCCCGATTGTATTTACGTTTGTTTCTGGGGTTCCATAGAATGCATCTAAAGCTCCGATAAACCAATCAGCACCAACTGTAACTGTATAGCCATTAGACTTCCAGTTACTAATTAGTCGGTTTGTTAATGTTCGTTTCTCTGCTTCGGATAACTTTAGCCAGGCTTCACCCTTACTGTTTGCATCAACAGTTGTAGTCTGAACTTCATTTTGTTTAGGTTGTTGTACTTCTTGTTGCTCGCGTTGTTCTTGTTCTTTTTTTATTTTAGCTCGTTCTTGTTGTGCTTCTTGTTCAGAAAAGCCGTTTTCAATAGATATTATATTTTTTGTGTCAATGTCAATTTTATATTTATCGTAAGAAATATTGTGAATTTTTACCGATTTATCTCCGCTATATTGTTTTTCTACTTCATATTTACTTCCAAGTTTATCAATGAGATGTTTATTTGTAGAAGTATATTCTGCAGTTGAAACATCAATAAGTATTTTCACATAGTATTGTCCGTTTTCGACAAGTTGTGACGGGGAAATAGTTGTTTGTAATTTACCATCTTTAAATACCTCACTACTTGTAGCGGTATAATTGTATTCATCTGATTTTTTTGAACTGTATACTTTTATGGTTGCTTTTGTAGAATCAGGAATATTGGTAGTTAAGGATAATTTGAGTTTATTTGTCTCCTTATTATAATCTAATGTATCTAATTGTGCGGATAGTTTTTCTTTTTTTGGTTCAGAGGTAGCATCTTTAACTTTAGTAGATGACTCTGTATTCGATGCCGGTTTATCACCGAATATTACTTTAATAGAGAAACAAAAAATTATAGCTATAAAGACAACTAATATGACAGTCCTAGTTTTAATCAAAACTTCATCTCCTTTTTAATATATAAAATACATAATTAATAAATATAATAATATAACGTTTTTTAATTGAAGTAAATATTTCCATGTGTTTTATATAAAGATATTTAAGTAATAATAAATTGAATTTTAGACAGTATTGAAAAAAACTTATCTAATATTTTCTTAAAAAGCCTTCTAAAAGAACGTAAGTTCGCATATAATAAGAACAAACGTTCTTGATGTTAGGAGTGATTACCTTGTATGATTATTCTCTTTTGCCTAAGCGGATTATATTATGCGTCGATTTGCGTAGCTTTTATGCAAGCGTATCATGTATCAAAAGAGGATTAGACCCACGGTATACAAAACTTGCCGTAGTAGGTGATGTAAATCGAAGCGGATCAATAGTACTAGCGGCAACGCCACCACTTAAAGCGTTAGGGATTAATAAAATGGCTCGGTTATATGAGATACCTAAACGACCAGATATAATTATCGTTAATCCAATCATGCATACATATATTAAATGTTCGAATTACATAACGAAACTAGCGCTACAGTACGTAGCGCCCGAAGACTTCCACCAGTATTCCATAGATGAATTTTTTATGGATATGACGGCTTCTTTACATTTATTTGCGGATAACCCGTATGAGTTTTCGCTGAAGTTAAAGAATGAAATTTACGCCCGAACTCGTATCGAATGTACTATCGGCATTGGTCCGAATTTGCTAATGAGTAAAGTAGCCATGGACATCGAAGCAAAAAAGAATGATGCCGGTATAACACAATGGACGTATGACGATATACCCGAGAAGTTATGGAGTATTAGACCACTCAGTAAATTTTGGGGTATATCGTATAAAACGGAGGAGAAGTTAAATCGAAAAGGGATACGGACGATAGGAGATTTAGCAAATTATCCGCTGAAATATTTGAAGCAGAATTTCGGTGTAATCGGCGAGGAACTCCACTTACATAGTAACGGTATAGATTTCAGTCGTATATCGGAAAAACACGTACCAACGGAAACTTCTATCGCTAAAAGTCAGATACTCTTACGTGATTATACGATAGGCGAATTCCCTATTATTTTGTTAGAACATATCGAGGAAGTTTGTTATCGATTGCGAAGACAACGTAAGCTCGCTCGAACCGTTCATTTTTCCGTTGGATACAGTAAAGGATACGGTGGAGGCGGAGGTATACGTAAATCACATACATTAAGTCGACCAACGAATCTAACGATGGATATCTATAACGTCTGTACATATTATTTACATACACTATATACTGGCGAACCGATTAGATCAGTCAGTATTTCATTAACGAATTTAGCAAGTGAAGGGGAAGAACAGATTTCGTTATTTGATAACGTAGTACAACGCGAAAAGGAAATGCGACTAACACAAGTCATGGACGAAATACGTACTAAGTTTGGTAAGAACAGCATATTACGGGGCGTTTCCTATACGAAAAATGCAACCGCAAGATATCGAAATACATTACTAGGGGGACATAAGTCGTGACTAACATGAGCAATAGTAATATGCCGAAGGGGAGAGGTATGGTCAAGTGGCAACCTTTCGCAAGCATGCCGGAACAGTTCGCTGGTATTCGCGATATTATTAAGAAGAACGCGAAATTACCTAGACCTATCGTTACAAAGGACGCACAAGAACGAATTGAAAATCGATTGCTCATTTCGTTACTAGGCGAAGAGGAGTTACTTATTACATATTACGAGGACGGTTACATACTTACGAATTACTACACTGTCATGGACATCGATCTTTTAGAAAAGAACGTTATTTGTACGGATGCTTTTCGTAACAAACGTACATTTAAATTTATCAATATCATTGACGTAGAGTAAACGTACGCTAAAATCCTTAATACTGACTTAACGGCTACTTAATGCTACTCTACTAAAATTAGTTGTGTAATTATTACATAACGAAAAAGGAGCCGAAATATGACACGTACCCTATACGAAATATCTATGCCAGGTTACGAAAAGTTGAAGTGGTATCCGAGGTGAGGCGAGGGAAACAGACGTATCAATTTGAGGTATATCGCTCAGATAACGAAATGTCCGTATTCTATATCGATGAACTAGGACGGAAACGTGCGATAACAAGTACGGAAGAGTTAGCCATGATGTTGGTAGTAGCCGAAGATAAGAAGCGTTTTTTAGATTACGTAGGAGATTCCGAATGGGTATTGTTAGACGGAGTGTGCGCCGATAGAGGGGTGACGAAAGAGGAGATATCCGCGTATTTACACCTGAAGACGCATGTGCTGGACGAGATGGAAGCGGGATGAATACGAAAAAAAAACCGCCTGTGAAGGGCGGTTTTCTTTGTTTATTTTGCTAAAGCAGGATGTTGCCAATAATCACTAACAACGGTAGGTAGGTTTTTATATAAGAAGTTATCGAAATTAATCTTATCTATTGTTTCACGATCAATATTCATTTTCACGACGGGATCAGTTTTTTTGTTTCCATATGTATCTGTAAGTTCGGCTTTCCAGACAAAGATGACTTTCTGAATTTCTTTTTCTTTAGCCAGTTCTTTTAATATATTAGTTGTATCATTCCACACAAGAATTTTATCAGTTGCATTTGTTAAATTAAGTAATACGACTTTATTGTTCGGTTCTGGTAAGTCGAAGTTTTTATTTATTTCAATCGATTCAACATCACTTTTCCCAATGGTCTTCTTAACGGTTTTCTCGATGCTTTCTTTGAACTTCACTTCTTTATTTTTCTCGTCATTCTTAGCCTTCTCTTGTGATTTCTGTTCTTTTTCAGCCTGTTTTTGCGCCTCTTTTTCTTCCTTCTCTTGTTGCTTACGTTGCTTCTCTGCTTCTTTTTCGGCTTGTTTCTGTACTTTTTGCTCCTCTTTTTGAGCTTGTTCTTGCGTAGCCGTTTCTTTATCTTGTGGAGTACATCCAGTAGCAAGTGCAAGTGATGCCCCGATAATGATTATTCCGAATCTACTCAAACATTTCTTCCCCATTTAGCTCACTCCCGTTTAAATATATTCTAATACAAGTATATCAAAGCAAACGGTAAATTTCTCCATAAAAAAGAACGCTTTACTTAGCGTCCTCCACAACGAATAAATCTTCGATTTTCAATTCTAACGCGTTACTAATACGAATCAATGTTTCGATTTCATAACGAGACTGGCGACTGAATCGACTAATTGTAGCCTCTGTCGTACCGGCCATCTCCGCTAAATCCTTTTGACGTAAGTTACGTTCCGATAAAATCTCCGACAAACGTGGTGTCACCTTCATAGTAGTACCTCCGTCCTAATTATCCTTAGTTACATCTTACAGTTTCGTAATTATTTCGTCAATAACTATTGACTTGCGAATTACACAAGTGTAAGATGAAATCATCAATAACGAATTACACATACGTAATGTGAAAGGGGATGAACGGAATGAATGAGTTTAAATTGTTAATGAACGCTATTCAATTCATAACTTTCGAGGAATTACCCGTAGGATTACAACATGAGATTACTAGCAGCGTAGATTCAAACGAGATAGAAAACGGAGTATTACTGTTCAAAGTACGTAGACTAAACGTAGGAGGATATCTACATACGATTGCTTATATCGAAACAGACGCAAATTATTACGTATATACCTATGTAGTACTTAAAGCAGGAACGTCAATTAAGAAACAAACGATAAGTAAAACGACTATCAGCATGTTTGAGTTACTACATAACGAGGATAGAGGAGGTAACGTATTATGTTCGAAAAGTTAAACCGTTACTTCGGTCTTGAGACGCTATCCGATCGTATCTACTACTATGGAGTCTTTGGTGTAGGTGGTACGTTGTACGCTATCGATATGTTTATTGCTTATGTACTTTAATACGTGAATTCACGTGTATGAAAGGCAATTGAATAACAGAAATTCTCCGAATAGCCTCATGTAATCATTCGTTTTTTTAAACGGAATACACGAGGCTTAGTTTCCTATTGTCTTTTTTAGGAGACGAGGAGGTAATTTCCGACCGTGGAATTGCCTGTAAACCACGTTAAAAACTGATGTTGGCTTGCTATCGGTCGTGCGAGAAGTACTGAGTATGCTTCTACAAGGATAGCGCCCCATAACATATTCCTATTCATGCGTTGCGGGTAGGTGAGAGCGGCCTATAACGGCTCGGGTGGTAGCCATTAGCATTACGGTGCTAGGGAACACGTTCAGCTTGTCGCACAGGGGTGGCTTTGTGTAGTGGACAAGCCTTAGACGAAGGGCGTGTGTGATGAAAGTCGCCAAGTGAATAGGGTCTATACATACGGAACACTGACAAAGCAAGGCATGGCAGGAACCGCGTAAGTCACTTGTCTCTCTTACGCGCTTCGTTTATTTTTTAACGTAGCGACGTAGGGGACCAGTTCGCCTGCCAGCCGTTTTCCTAACTTCGCTTCGGCATGATAAAAACCGTAAAACCTTAAAACCTTAAAGTCAAGGGCAAAAACGAAAGGTAACGCCCCTGACTACGATAGGCGGAGGACGGTGGCTACTACCGCTAAAACTAAGCGAAGGGAAAAACGGATCAGTAAGTAGTTGGGGACGGAGTAAGGCTAACGTTAAGTTTAAACGAAAATAACGAGATAACTTACTGATAAAACGGAGGAGGGGTTACGATAGGGAGTTAGAAGAAGAATTGATAGACGGTTTAATAAATCGTTGAAAGTCTACTGTTCTGAAGTTGAAAAGCGAGATATAATTCACCAACTATAAAATGAGAAAGAAACCAGCTCTGTAAAAGGAGGCGGTCTTTTCTTGTTCTTTTAATGTATTATTCTATTTATAATATAGTTATGTAGCTTATAGAGAGGAGGGTATTATATGTATAAAAATATATTTACAACTTTATTATTAGTTTTCTTTATTGTCGCTTGCTCTTCGACAACAGATGGTACTAATAAGACGGAGGAGAAGAGGGAAATTACTACTGAAAGTAATAAACCAGTTGGGCCGAAAGATAAGGAACAACCCTTGAAAAAAGAAATTGTAGAACCAAGTGAAAAAATGAAGGACTGGGGTTCCTTTACACAGCAAAAGAAAATAGAGGTTGTAAAAAAAGGTATTGAATATGAGAAGGAGCAACAGGCAATTAAGAGGTCACCAGTAAAAGTAGTTGGCACAACAGAAGAATTTGTAAAAATAATTGATGAACGCTATGTAGAAATTGAAGGGTTCGAAGGCTATGAAAAATATAGAATGATGGACTCAACGATTGCTGCTCAAGTCGGTATCATGGGGCATGCTAAACAACTTTTGGAATTTGATTATGGGGGCCAGTAGGTTACTACTGGTTTTTTTGTTTAAGGATAAATTAGATGTTAAATGAACCTTATTATCGCTTGAAAGATATCGCTTAGAACACATATCTATATCTCATCGTGTGATCAAATCGATACTTACTTAAAAACGAGAAAAAGCTAGCCCGTAAGGACCAGCTCAATCTTTTACATACTTAAATATCGAATAACTTCAAGTAAGGAACCACCTGCGATAACAGAGATGATCTTATTGAAAGCACAATGAAAATCAAAATCTAATTTATCGTGGCACTTTGAAAATCAAAATTTAAGCATGTTACCATCTGCCTTTCGACAGGCGAAACGCCTTTGATAAGCCATAGGGGCCTCTCTTTCTGCGTTTGTTTTCGTATATATAGAAGAAAGTGGATGTACAAGTGGTTGGTCAGTGATATAAAAGGGCGCGACCTAAATTATCGTTAGTAGTCAAGAAATAGACACTTGAAATTAGGAAAAATAAAAAGCGCGGGAAGCCTACACTAAGTTAATAGAAGATATAAACCCTTGTCTTGTAACGGTTTATTATATAAATTTTACTGTGTTAGCGGTCACACTAGCGGTCACACTCTGTATGAAAACCCTTATCAAATACCCTTCACAAAGCCTTTTATATAGCCGTTTCCGTGTACGATGCATATACTGGCCAAACACGCGATGTAAAAACACTATCCGGCGGAGAGAAATTTAATGCATCACTTTGCCTAGCGCTAGGAATGGCAGATGTCATTCAAGCATATGAAGGTGGTATTTCCATCGAAACGATGTTCATCGATGAAGGGTTCGGTTCATTAGATGAAGAATCATTAACGAAAGCAGTAGACGCCTTAATTGACTTACAAAAATCAGGCCGATTTATCGGTGTCATTTCACACGTACAAGAGCTGAAAAACGCAATGCCAGCTGTATTAGAAGTAACGAAGCAGAAGGATGGGTGTAGTCAGACTAGGTTTGTGGTGAAGTAAGCTTAGAGAATGGAGTAGGGAATCTAC
>WPCH01058083.1_pt1 | contig 13745 bp, 10 predicted proteins | sample 5399881 | NCBI WGS metagenome assembly WPCH01 (sample SAMN12869468, study PRJNA574797) | sludge metagenome | isolation source: wastewater treatment of pH5 | place: China:Beijing | collected 2019-05-20
ATTTTATATAAATTAAATTTAAAAAAAAAAATTATTAATTTACTTATTTAAAACTTATTAAAATTTTTGTATTACATATTACTTTTTACAACAAAAAGCATAAAAGTATACTTCGTCCTATAAAAATGTCTAAACCCAAAATAAAGGGTTTGGGATAGAAGGATTCGAACCTACGCTCACAGATCCAAAGACTGCCGCCTTACCACTTGGCTATACCCTTTCTGGCCTTACCCACCCTTTTACCAGAAAAATCTAACAGACATTGTTATAGGAACTTTTTTATTAAAAAATTTTCGTAACAGGTAAGGGCGATCCCGGCAGGGCTTGAACCTGCAACCTTATAGTTAACAGCTATGCGCTCCACCAATTGAGCTACGGGATGTTTATACACGCCCAGATAAATTTTTTTATAACGGCTGGCTTATTTAAGCAGATTTGTAGTACCTAGGTTCATTAGCCACAGAACCCATATTTTGATAACGGTACAAAGTAGAGGCTAAAGAATCATCTTCATACGGAAACCGGGGTTCATAATCTATGTAAAGCTTGTTCAAAAACACACCACCGTCAATATCCTCAACCATCCTATTATAGTACTTTTCATCGAAGTACATGTCCCTAATAGGAACTGAATCAACAAAATCAGCTGCTCTAAAATCTAATTCGGAAGTATCCATAAGATACATAACATGGCCTTGTCTATACGAATAGTAGGCTTCGGAAGCTGTAGGATCTAAAGATAATGTGTGTAAGAAATCAAGTTTATAGAACAGGCCTTGTCGTATATCAGAAGCCTCAATATTACTCATAGGCTTCTCCATAAACAATTCGTAGTCAGATCCTCTCATCTCGTCAACGAACCAATCACGGGACATGGGTTCTCCAGACAGACCAGTTTTATAGGAATCTCCAGGATGTGCCGAGTTAGAACCTTCACCATACTGAGAAAACACATAGTTAGATAAAACTGATCCAAAAGTTAGAAGCAATTGAACTGAATAAATGGAATTAAAATTATCTAAGTACCTAAAACCCATATACCTGCCCGAGGAAACCCCCCTATTGTCATATATGTAGAGGAATATGGGAAAAAATACTATGAAATAGAAATTCTCTTTTATGGGATCACGTATTTTAGGAAATACAAAATAAAGTGTCGCATACAAAACCCAAATCCTAAAATACCACCAATTTGACTTATACCAATGCCCTACAAGGCCGTGTGTTATAAGATCTAACTTACCCAACCCTAGATCATAATGGCTAAAGCCCATAAAAAAATCAGAACGATAAAAAAACAAAGAAAATATTGCGGTAATAACTAAAAAAGACACTAACCAAAAAAATACCGAATGGGCAAAATAAAGAATAACAATTAAATTACTGCGCATCATAAAAGAAAGTAACTTGTAGTACGCTAATTTAAAAATAGAGGCAACGGGTTCTAAGAGAAACTTCAAACACAACTGCAAGATATCAAAGAACAAAAATAATTGCGAGGTTATAAAAAAAAAAGAAAAAACAATAACATTATAAGTATATGTAAATAAAGTAATAACCGCACGAGGAATTATGCTAAGCAAATAGAGTATAAACTGAAAAAAAAGGAGTGAGCGCAGGGCTACTCTGGGCAATAATCGTATACAAAAATAGGCAAATTGAAAAGGGCTTCTTATCAGATAATACTTTAAACCCTTACTACCCAAGTACCATAAAATCAATCTGGATCTCAACGACTTTTTAATAGGCAGTGCCTTCGCAGCAATAGTGCGTAACCCCTTAACAAAACAAAACCTGCGGTAGCACTCACACAAAAAAACCAGACCAAACCGGCTCTTTAAAAAATTAGTAATAATAATAATAATGTTAATAGGCATTTTATTCCTCTTCTATTTGTCTGAATCATTTAAAAGCCATTCAATGAAGTCGTCTGTTTCTTTATGTAAGGCATCCATCTCGTATGCAACAAAAGATTCTAAATTCCCTTCTTTTGCACAAACAATTAAAAATTTCATAAAGTCCAGCGGCAACATAACAAAATTATAAATGCGTAGGATAGCGGTACACACTTTAATATAAAACCACCTTAAGACTGATACTAGAGCTCTAAACAAGCTAATACTAAAAACAGTAATGGCCCAAATAATAGAAAAGGGGGATACTTTAACAGGATAGCTAAAAAACTCATGCACGGGCACAAATTTACGTTTACCACGAACCGCTAAATTTGGTATCTGCAGAATAAGAAATACAAAAGAAAGATAAGCCCTAAACAAAAAATCACTCACGAATTGTCCTAGCTGCAATAGGAAAAAAATAAAAAATTTATAAAGAGTAAGCAAGGCTTTCATAAAAAAAATACATAAAGCAGCAATACCGCCAAAAAATCCAATAAATATAATTTTAATAAATGACTTAAGTTGTCGCTTATACGTTAAAGAATACCGATCAGCTGAAACTATCGGTGGTAACCCAAACCGATAATCCAAAGCCAGGCCAGAGTCAGGAAGTAGAACCCTTTTAAACCAGAAACGTTCCATCTTTGACTTATAATGAACACTCGTCTTAAGGTAATGATCGTAATCATCCACAAATTGGCTAAAATGGTTACCAGCAAACGACTTACCACTAATATCCGCCGATGATCTATAATCGTCAAACGAAAAGCGAGAACCCTCAGAAATCGAAAATTCACGAAATCTATTCTTAATAACAGACCTGTTAGTAAGTTTACTACCAAAGCGGGGACTAGAGTAATCGTAATTATTGTAGGAAAAAACTGGGTCCTTTAATAAAAGATTTCTGGAATACTCGAACCACGCCGGCTCTTGAACAGAATTAATAACAACCTTTCGATAATTAACCCAGAAATCAGGATTTTTATTTTTATTTCGAAGAGTACCGCTAAATATATTATAGAAAAAATTAACTGCCGGGATCAAATTAAAGCGCAGCAAACGACTAAAAAGCTTAGAACGGTAGTATTCGGGAAAACTAGAAAAATTAAAATTCCGCACCAACCCCATACTTATATACCTGTGGTACTCGAAAACTCTAACGGCGTTATAAGCCGGCTCTTCAAGGACTGTTTTTAATTTATTAGTGGGATAATTAAATCGCAATAATTTACGCTTTTTTTCAGGCTGGTAGAAAAATCTTGAATCATGAACTAGTCGGTGGACAGAATGAAATTTACTATGCTCATGGGCATGCCGCCCAGAAACATAAACACTATACGGAATAGACCCTAAAAAGTATTGATCTAAATCGAAAGTGTCAGAATTATAATAGTAATTACTAACCTTAGAAGAAGAAATATTACCAAACTGTTCAAAACGAAAGCGTTTAGCAACATTAAGTATAGCCTTCACTGCCTCACGAAGAACTAACTTCCTTCCATTCTTCGCCACGTACCGGCTAAGTAATTTAATTTCAAGTAATGCCAAGTAACTGCGTATACAGGCCTTTAGGGCCTTATAGAAGTAACCCAGAATCCCATAATAAAGAGTTTTTGCATAATAAATAAAAAAAGAACATAAATCATAGGCATACACGAACGGGGGAATAAAAATAGCAAAGCAAGTCACCTTTAAAAACCAAGGAAAAAAACTAAGCATTTTAAGAAAAAAAAAAAATAAATAAAAAAAAATCTTTAACACCAATAGAGGAACCGAAATTACCATGTACAAAGATATAGTAAAAAATTCCGATCGCGGTGTAGTAAAACCAATAAATTTAATCAACCCTTCTGAGACCCTTAGGTCTAAAAAATACAAAATACTCAACGAAGCCTCCAAAAATATGTAAGGTAATCTTATAAGCCAATCCAAAAAAGAAAAAAAACCTTTTACAGAGTTATGTAGTCCTATATAAATAATACAACCGAATATAAGAATGCCGGTAAAAAGCTTTTTAGCAAAAGACATAAATTTCGTCCAAATTGAATCCATATTACTATTCCGATGTGCCATGTTTTATTTTCTCTTCAAATGTTAAAAAAATATTATTTTGTCCATACGGGCAACAAGACTTGAACTTGCACCAAGGCAATCTTGATCAGATTTTGAATCTAACGCGTCTACCAATTCCGCCATGCCTAAGGACTTTTTTAGTATGGTAGAAATACAAAGGACAGGATAAAAAGAAAATAGATAACAAAAATTGTCAATGACGCTCCAAGCTCAGATTGAATAAAAGCCACTATACGAGTAGCCCCATAATTAAGAATATTTATAATACCATATGGACCTAAATACTCCAAATAACCTTTATCTACCTGAGTATATATAATACGAGAAACTTTTAATATGGTAGCTGAAACAAATTTATTGTAAACTGTATCGAACAACCACTTTTTACCCATAAAGTTATAAAAAACCTTTAAGAATCTGGAAGAATCAAAAATTTCATCAAATCTTTTACCAAAACGGGAATAAAAGTAATACGTCAAAACATAACCACCAAAACTAAAAAAAATAGGCAAAACTTTTATATATCCAGGCACAAAAAATTCATAGTACACTGAGTTAAAAGACATACTAGATATGAACATAGAAGGCCCCCAAAAAGTAGTACCCACCCCTGTAACCAATTGCTGTAAGGCATAACCAACAAAAATACTACCAAAAAATAACGGTAAAAGTATAACTAAAAAATACTTAGATATGTCATTTATAACTTGGGTCCGTAAAAATAAATTATTTATCCTATCATACGAACCCTTGTAAACATTTGAAATACGCAATTTGGAAAAAAAGGTATAATACAGAATTCGGATAGAATAGCATGCGGTAAAAAAAGCTGCCAAAGAACAAGATAAAAATCCATAATACGCAAAAGAGGAAGATCCGGAGTAAGCCAATTCAATAATAGCATCTTTAGAGTAAAAACCACTTAAAAACGGCATACCTGAAAGAGACAAAAACCCAACTAACATAAAAATATACGTTACTGGAAAAAATTTGGATAAGCGACCCATTTTACGGATATCCTGCTCGTTATTCAAATTGTGTATTATAACACCGGCAGTCAAAAACAAAAACGCTTTAAAAAAAGCATGCGTAACAAGATGATACATAGCAATATGGTAACCGGATAAACCGCACGCAACAAACATGTAGCCCAACTGACTTGTAGTTGAAAACGCAATAACCCTTTTTATATCAAATTGGAATAGCGCAACCATAGATCCAAATAAAGCTGTAAGGGAACCAATAACAATACACATATTACGAGCAGACGGAACATGTTCAAAAATATAGGAAAATCGAACAATAGTGTAAATACCCGCCGTAACCATAGTTGCTGCATGCAACAAAGCTGAGACAGGGGTAGGCCCCTCCATAGCATCAGGAAGCCAAGTATGCAATCCTAATTGGGCAGATTTTGCAAATGCCGCAATTAAGACCAACCAAGCCAAAATAGTTAATGCACTAGCATCATAACCTAAAATTGTAATAACCAGTGATTCTGGAGAAGTTCTCATAAGAACATCTACTGTGGTAAAAGCAACTGAGAACGAGGCAGTACCAAAAAAAGTAATAAAGGTAAACATAGTTAAAAATAGAGCAGCGTCCCCAAACTTATTCATTATAATAGCTTTCAAAGACGACTTATTAGCTTCCTGCCGGGTAAACCAAAAATTTATAAGCAAGTAAGATGACAGGCCAACCCCCTCCCAACCGATAAACATCTGAACAATATTACCGCTTGTTACCAGCAGCATCATAAAAAAAGTAAACAAGTTCAAAAAAGACATAAATCTCATATAGAAAGGATCAAATCCAAGATACTCAAAAGAATAAAGATGAACAATCAAAGATATGAATGTTATAACAAAAAGCATAACCGCACTAAGGGCATCAAATTGAAAAGTAACGTCTTGTATAAAAAAGTCACCAGAAATCCAACTATCAAGACCAGAGGGACAAAGTCTATAAACATGAAGTGATTCATTACCTATAGTTACATACAATAATAATAATGAGCAAACCCAAGAACTAAAAATAGCGGCAGACGACACTAAGTTTATAAGTACACCTGTAAATTGATAATAGAAATAAGACGCTAAAAGACCTTTGCCTGGGTACCTTCTATTTAAAAAATATTCGGCTACGTTAGAGATAACATTCTGCCCGAAAAAAATAAATATAAAGCTTACAAGAGGCAAAAAAAGGAAAAAAATGAAGTAGCCTGAGCTGATAAAGTTTAAAACCGGATCCGTTATTACAGATTGCTGCGATATAACTTCAACACCATAAGGTTTAAAAATACGTTGTAGGACTACAAAAAACGAATAAAAAAAATTATTATTAATTGATTCCATTACTTTTTCATTTTCTGTTTTTTATAAACTTCAATAACTATCCTTTAAGCGATACCAGAGAATCCACCGCAGCCGTATTACGCAATCTATAGTAAACAACTAGAATCGCTAAAGCAATGGCAGCTTCAGAAGCGGCGACAGTTAAAACAAATAGGGAAAATACCTGACCAAACAGATCATCTAAATAAGTGGAAAACACAATAAAATTAGCGTTTATTGACAAAAACATCAATTCAATCGAAATTAAAATCAAAATTATATTGTTACGTCTATTCACAATACCAAATACCCCTATAAAGAACAGCGAAAAAGTTATCGTTATTAAGTTTAGCAAACTTGCATCCAAATAGTTTACAGTGCCCATAATCTTATTTTTTTGTATAGTGTGTAATTATAAATTTTTTTATCTAGTTTTAGTCACAAGCGAGTAGTGTACACGATAAGGTAACACAAACTCGGCTCGACAGGACTCGAACCTGTACTTTCAACTTAGAAGGTTATTATTCTATCCGGTTAAATTACGAGCAAACCCCCCACCTTTCACCTTAATAGGTAGGTAGGGAGATTTCAGCCCAGTCTCTTTAGACATTAGCGTCAACCCACTCAGTCCAAAAAGTAAACGGTAAAGCCTTAATCATAATTGGCATAAATCCATGATTAACGCCGCACAACTCACTACACTGGCCGTAATATACCCCTTCTCGTTTTATAAATAGCGAAAATTGATTTAAACGACCAGGAACTGCATCAACCTTAAAACCTAGCGATGGAACCGCCCAACTATGTAAAACATCACTAGCAGTAACTAAAACATTTATATGTGTATTTATTGGAAGTATAAACGCTTTATCAACTTGAAGAAGTCGTAACTCACCAATATTTAATTCATCTTCAAAAAGCATATTACTATCAAATGCAACAGATTTTAAATTAGAATCCACAACATTTGCATACTCATACGACCAGTACCATTGATGACCAATAACTTTTAAAGTTATCGTAGGTTGGATAACCTCATCCATAGCATATAAAAGAACAAACGACGGAACCGCAATAAAAACTAAAACAACACTTGGTAAAATTGTCCACACCAGCTCAAGAACGGTACCATGAGTAACAGCGTTACCATCCAAAAGATCTTTACGAAAATATAAATCTTCTTTATTCGAAGGATATACGTATCTATAAAAAAAATCATACGATATATTTACCATCATAGCAAGAACAAGAAAAAATATCAAAAGTAAATACAAAAAGATATAATTATGTAAATCAATTATACCTTCCATTATGGGACTTGCAGGGTCTTGAAAACCTATGAAATTTGTAATATTTATAAATTTAAAAAACATTTTTCTATGCAGTACCTATCTATTATTCTAAAAGTATGACGGAAAAAAATCAAAACTTATAAGTAAAGCAGACGTGAATATAACAAACGCGAGCGACCAAGGTAGTATAACTTTCCAACCCAGACGCATAAGTTGATCGTAGCGGTATCGTGGGAACGTAGCCCTGACCCAAACAAACATAAACGCCAGCATAGAAATCTTAGCAGTTAACCAAACAGAGTCTGGTATAAAAGAAAATTCGAAAAATGGTAAAACAAACCAAGGCACTAAAAAAAAATCTAAAATGGATAAATAAAAAGACGAAGGTGCCAACCAACCGCCCAAAAAAAAAATAACCGACAGCGTACTCATCAAAAGTATATTAGCATACTCAGCAATAAAAAATAACGCGAATGATATGGAAGAATATTCTACGTTGTAACCTGCAACCAACTCTCCTTCTGCTTCTGGAAGATCAAAGGGAGCTCTATTTGTTTCAGCAACCGAAGACAAAAAAAACAAGAAAAAAACAGGAAATAGAGGAACAATAAACCATACATTCTCTTGAAACATAACAATAGTATGCAGATTAAGGCTACCTACACAAAGTATAACATTTATAAGTACTAGGCCTAAAGAAACCTCATAAGATATCATTTGGGAAGCAGAACGTAAGGAACCTAAAAAGGCATATCTAGAATTACTCGACCATCCGGCCATTATAATACCGTACACATTCAAAGAAGATATGGCAAATATAAGAAGAAGTGCCAGATTTATATCTGCATAAACAGAGTTATACGCTAACGGAACAATCGACCAACTAGAAAGGCTCAAAGAAAACGAAGCTAAGGACGAAGCAATAAAAATAAATTTATTTGAAGATGCTGGAATAACAAATTCCTTTAATATCAGTTTAGCTGCATCAGCTATAGGTTGAAGTAATCCTATGAATCCAACAAAATTTGGTCCTACCCTTTTTTGCATAGCGGCCAAAACCTTACGTTCCACAAGAGTCAAAAAAGCGACACCTATCAACACGGGAACCAATACAATAAGCAATTCTACAATTGTAGTAATAAAAAAATTTAAAACTGGCATATAATTGAATAATACAATTTGTTATTTATAAAACGAAGTTGACTGTTTAAAACGACTTTGAGAAAGGGCCATAATATGTGACGCACGTGTTAATGAATCGGAAATATAAAAAGAAAAGTATCGAGGATTCAAAGGGCGCCGACTAAAAGTAGGATAATTTGTATTAGTAAAATTTAAACAGCCATCCACCCTTAATAATCGCTTCATCCCAAAACCAAATCGATAAAAATAACTGTCTAAACTGTTTAACGGGTTACGCAGTAACCATGAACGAGAGTCTAAAAATCTATTATCCCGAGCTCTTAAATTTAATACAGCAGCTCTAAACGAATAATCATTAACAGTAAAACACTGAGGCATAAACCAAGAAGGATTTAAAACTTTAATAATCCCCAAACGTTCAGAAATATAACCCATAATATCAGCGTTAGACAAAACAGATTGGCCAAACGTTCTAACTTTACTAACAAACTGAAAATCGCCATATACATTAAGATAAGATGCAGTAGGGGATTCATAGGGATGCAGCACAGGAATTACTAAATTAGCGTTCGAAGCTCCAAAATCACCGTGATGACCTTGATAAGTAACAAAACTATATCTGTTTGATTCAAAAATCAAATTGTCATTACCGAAGTTGTACAAAGAATCAAACGAAAATCTCCGAATCAAATTAGGCACTGGACCATTCAAAAAATCCAAGGATAGGTCATATAACGAATTAGAAGATGCATCCAAAGACAAAAAGTTTAGGCCGCGCCACCCGCTATTGTCCCAAACTTTATTAAAAACCGAACTCGAGTTCGCTAACACTTTAACTGAATTTGTTAAATCTGTCAAGCCTAAATTAACTATAACACAAGGAAATTTCGATTTGTAGAAAACTTTTGAAAGTTTATGAGTTCCTTTAAAGAAACTACCCCAAAACAAACCGATATTACCTAAATTTATAATGGGATAAGTCGTAGACAAAGAAGCGGTAGATCCAGCCGAAAAAATCTTAACAGAAGGATTATTCCGTAAAACTTTTCGTATTTTTATATTAATCGAAGGAGCATCAAAACGTAAATTAGTTCCTAAAACAAGGAATGTATCCGATTCCTCAATACGGCTTGCTGGGGTATTAAAAAGATAATTTTCTGGTAAATCACTGCAAGACTCGTTAAAGGATGGATTTTTTACCAAGTTTCCTAAAAAATGCTTAACTCTCGATATTGTTTCAAAAGATGACTGATTACTAAATGAAAAATCCACCGAACTCTCTGAATAGGGGAAATATTTTTTAGTAAGAGTAAGCAACCTAGACCAACTAATTTTATTAAAAAGGCTACCCCTCTGCGCACGATACAGGGGAGTATTTAAACGCTGAGAAGATAAGCCATCATACGAGAACCGTACCTTATCCGTAATCCAAACTTCGTTTAAATTATCGTTCGTGCGAGGTAGGATCCTTAAAATATCTGACCCCCTAGTGTCTATCCTTATATTTGATCCAATAGAATCATTTAGATCTATTGAATCAAAACTTTTTAATTCCCAAGATCGGGCACTAAACGCGTAAGGTTTTGATGTAAGAGCGCCCATATAAGCTTTACCAATCGACAGCGTACGTCACAATTCCTATACCTAAGATAACAGTCAAAAAATCTTAAAGTATAGAGGCTTCTTAAAACCCAACTTCGTATTAAAAAGAGAGCCGCTAACAGGACTTGAACCTATAAAAATTGTTTACAAAACAAACGTTTTACCATTAAACTATAGCTTAAAGCTCAGTGGTGGGAGCAGGATTCGAACCTACGTAGACTTACGTCAATGGATTTACAATCCATCGCCTTTAACCACTCAGCCACCCCTTTGAAAATATGTGTAATTCATTTGTAGCAAATTACAATATAGCCAAATTATTATGGTCCAGCCGCAGATTCCTCTACGACTACCTTGTTACGACTTCACCCCAGTCCTTAACCCTACCTTCACATTGAACAGATCTTAGGCAACGAGGAGATTTATCTATTTGATTAGACAAATTAGCCTCCCAATTAACTAAACTATTCAAAATTTCGGATAGAGCTAATTTCCATGGCGTGACGGGCGGTGTGTACTAAATTTGGAGATTCATTCACCGTAGCGTACTTATCTACGATTACTAGCGATTCCATCTTCATGAGCTCGAATTTCAGAGCTCAATCTGAACTGCGGGAGTTTTTAAAGTTTAGCTAAGGTTTGCACCTTCGCATCTCATTGTAACTACCATTGTAGCACGTGTGTAGCCCAGCTCATAAGGGCCATGACGACTTGATGTCATCCCTACCTTCCTCATATAGTTAAATAGCAGTCCTTTTAACCATAAAATCTTCCTAAAAAGATTTTATGGTTAAAAGCAGGGGTTTCGCTCGTTACAGGAATTAACCAAACATTTCACAACACGAGCTGACAACAGCCATGCAACACCTGATTAGGGATCTTTGTTCGACTACTCGAACTACCGAACTTTAAATTCAGTTTAACACCGAGTTGCTAAACTCAGGCACATCCCCCACTGTCTAGAGCTGGTAAGGTTTTGCGCGTTATGTCGGATTAAACCACATGCTCCACCGCTTGTACAAATTTCAGTCAATTTCTTTGAATTTCAACCTTGCGGCCATACTACTCAGGCGGAGTATTTAACGCGTTAGCTAGAGCACTGGAAAAACTTCCAACGCTGAATACTCATCGTTGACGGCGTGGACTACCAGGGTATCTAATCCTGTTTGCTCCCCACGCTTTCGTCCCTCAACGTCAGTTATTGTATAGGTTGATGCTTTCGCCGAGTGATAGTCCCCACCAGTATCTACGGATTTCACCCCTCCACTAGGAGTACTTCAACCTTCCCCAAAACTCAAGCCTGGCAATATCAACTAACCAATTCGATTTATCAATTGATTAACCAAGCCGTCTACGGACCCTTTACGCCCAGTTATGACGAGTAACACTTGTCCCCTCCGTTTTACCGCGGCTGCTGGCACGAAGTTAGCCGGGACTTATTCTTTGAGTACAGTCATTATATTTCTCAAAAAAAGGACCTTACGGGGATTTTCCCCTTCTTATTCCACGCGGTGTTGCTGGATCAGGCTTCCGCCCATTGTCCAAAATTCCTCACTGCTGCCTTAAAAAAGTTTGGACCTTATTTCAGTTCCAATGTGGTTGATCATCCTCTCAGACCAACTAAGGATCTTCGGCTTAGTAAGCCATTACCTTACCAACTACCTAATCCTTATGCAAGCTCTTCCCATAGCGATAAATCTTTAATATTAAATCCAAAGATCTAAATTTATCCCGTATTTAACGGAACCACGGACTAAATTCTTGCACATTACTCACCCGGACGCCACTCAAACTTAAAGCTTGCGTTCGACTTGCATGTGTCAGGCACACCGCTAGCGTTCACTCTGAGCCAGAATCAAACTCAAACATGTGATGTTACACAAAAAATATCCAACATCTTAGAGAACCATCCGAAAAATTTAAGCTAAAAATCCTCAAACTAAAGAGGCCATTTGTAATCAATAAAGGCTTTTACACCATAAAGTACTATACCGCAAGCAACACATCTAGCAACAAACATTAAAGACCGTTGGCTTGTTAATGAAAGCCTATCTGGATCCAACCTTCTGTCATGCTCAAGCATATATAAATCTCTATATGCTTGAAAATCCTCCTTAGATTCAAAACCGGGGTAGCTAATACCTAGCATAGGCCTTATATCTCGCTGTTCTATGTAAAAACCTAAGTTTTCAGTATAAAATGGATAAAAATCAGGACAAAGGCCTGTTGGGCCTAGCGCAGTCGACACCATTACATTCGTAAGGGGACTAAAAACGGGGTAAGTTACCATAGTAAACACAAACAATCCGCCAAAAAAAATAAGTAAGTTCGTGAAAGTTTTCATAAGTTTAATAGCTTATCCCTATTCCTGCTTTACATAAGAAATTGTAATAAAGAAACTGCATTATCCGAACTTGTTGCAAAATCGGTAGAATTTCTAAAGAGAACCCCACCAATAAAGAAAAGTATAAACATAAAGCCAAACCACATCAACAAAATGCCAGTACCAGCTAGCAAGCTCGAACCCTAAGAACGTCCTGGTAGTATAAAAATATGCTGAATCATTAGTTTCGTATGTGTCAGTAGATGTTCTATATCTTAAGTAACAGAAAAAAATAAAAATCGTACCAATAATAACATGAAAACCGTGTAAACCTGTAATCATGTAAAAACAAGATCCGTAAACACCATCCGAAATTGAAAACGGACCATAATAAAATTCGTCAAATTGGACATAAGTAAACATTAACGCTAAAGCCAGGGTAATTACAAAGCCTTGTCTAGCCAATGAAACCTCTTTTAACATCATGTAGTAATGTGCACAAGTGATAGAAACCCCTGAAAGAAGAAGAATTAAGGTATTTAACAATGGGAAAGTAGTTGGGTCAAAAGTTGCGATTCCCAAAGGAGGCCAAATAGAACCCAACTCTACAGCAGGAGACAAGCTACTATGAAAATAAGCCCAAAAAAAACCCAGAAAGAACATAATCTCAGAAACAATAAAAAGTATAAAACCAACCTTTAGTCCTTTTTGAACCCGAATAGTATGAAATCCAGCGTAGCTCTCGTGAACCACATTAAACCACCATACGAACATTAAAGTAACTAAAACAACAATAGAACTAACAAACAAAAAAAGACTCGGAACCGAAGAATAAGTTTCAGAATGCATGTACAAAACACCCGTAAGAATCATACTTAGCGCCGAAAATGAAAGTACAAAAGGTAAAATACTTGGGTCCACAAGATGAAATGGATGAGTATTCTGATATTTAGTCGACAGCGAAGATCCGCTTGGGTTTCGTAAAAATTTTATAATAGATTTAACCATAATTTTTTTTTTATTTTCTACATATGTATTTTATATAAATATTTACTATTTATAATAACTGACATATCTCAGT
>WPCH01057818.1_pt1 | contig 13738 bp, 7 predicted proteins | sample 5399881 | NCBI WGS metagenome assembly WPCH01 (sample SAMN12869468, study PRJNA574797) | sludge metagenome | isolation source: wastewater treatment of pH5 | place: China:Beijing | collected 2019-05-20
GCTGAAACGGTTGGCACCTAGACTAGTCATGGTAACTATTGCTATTTCTTTGTCTTATCTAGCGATTGGGTTGGTGATAGATTTCTTTAATGTGCTGGGGTTAGGTATTGCCCAGATTACGGCTTGGGCGATGAAGGAGACTGGACAGCAGGCGTTGGTGACAGTCGATGGTGATTTAGCTTCAGCTGGGTTGATGGCATTCATTGCCGGAACAGGTGCAGTGGCCTTGGTGTCGGCTCTGATGTCAGGTTCGCTAGCCGCTCCACTGATTGGTATCGCAGCTGTAACTGGTATATTCATCGTCTTAGCGGTAGTCATTACCCTCGTGCTTCGACAGGTCGTTGTTATGGGTATGATTATTCTATCTCCGTTGGCTTTTGTCGCCCTGCTACTACCAAATACCGAAAAGCTGTTCAAGACTTGGTGGTCAATCATAACCAAAGCCTTAGTGATGTACCCACTGATTATGTTGCTGTTTGCGACTGGGAAGATATTTGGGGCATTGATCACAACCGATGCATTCGCTGGTAGTGGCACAATGGATGTTGCTATTAAAAGTCTGCTGAGCTTTATGGCCAACATAGCTCCAATGGCCTTGATTCCATTCACCTTCAAAATTTCTGGTGGTGTTATCGGAGGAGCCTGGGGAGCTATGCGTGGGGGAATTGGTAAAGGTCGCAAGGCAGTATTAGGTAGCGAGCATAATCCGAGAAGTCTGCTGAATAAATCACGCGAGAAGAGCTATAAGAATAACTCTGAGCGGATGGCAGGCGAAAGAAGCTGGCTACCGAGAGTGCCTGGCATGCGTAACCGGAGAACTCCATTCAACCAGCGCGCCACAAGGGCTCTGGCAGGAGCGCCATTAATCGGTGGTTGGATGGCTGGGAATGAGAGGATTGCTGGAGCGCGAGCGGATGCCCAAAAAAGGATTGATGAAATTGGGGCAACAGAAATCGGTGAAAAGCGACTAGAGGAGTAACATGTGGGTTCCAAAAAGAGAAACCCAGTTGATCCGAATGCGACTGACCGACGGCATAAAGGAATAAAAGGTTATGCGAGAGAAGCAGCTAGGAAACGAAAAGACCACCAGCGTCAATTAATGGTAGCCAACCATTTTGGTCATAAAGCATCATATGTTGGTAGCGATGAGCGTAATCGATTTTTCGCTCAGGATTTGAAAGAACGTGCCGACGGTGGTGAGATTACCCACGAACAAGCCGATGAACTATGGGAGGAATATGGACGAGCTGGTGAGCATATTAATCCACTGATTCATGCTTCGATACTTGGCACTTCGGCCCGGGAAAGCCGTGAAGCCTTTGCCACTGACCAGTCACTGGATGGAGCTACCAGAACCGGCGTTGCTGCAACTACAGTTGGGGGTGTGACTACCCACGCCAAGACTGATATTACCGGAACACCACAAGCTGCAATTGCCGAGAATTTACTGAGCAACGAACATGTCGTCCAGGAAATGGTCACCGGTCTCACAGCCAGAGTTGGAAACGCCGACCAAGTATCTCCGCATACGTTGACTGCAATGAACACCGTTTTTAGCGATCCAAGTAGTAGCGTCGTAAAGCATATTATGGAAAGTCAGACAAACCGCGACAACATCAAACAAGTAGTCGCTGACCTTCGAGGACGCACTCAGGCTGCAGGCTACAACGTGTCAGCCGAACAGCAAATTATTAACCAGCAAACAGCTGACACACTTGAAAGAGCTCATGATAAATACACTGGCATGTCGCCACCTGGTGGTACCGGACCAATTGCAACGACCCCGTTAATTCCAGCTACAAAAATATAGATTCCGTATTTATTCGAGCTTATCGCTGTTTCAATATAGTTTGACTATGATCCAATAAGTCTCATCGCAATAACTGTGTTCAGATTAGGTCTTGGACAAAACCGGCCGTTTATTGTAATATTTGAGCATTATGTTGAGGTCTTCCCCCAGACCCTTTGCTCAATATGCGCTTGCTGCTGTAGCTATGCTATTGCTTGGATCATTTTTCCTTGTCAGTCCCAAGCCCGTTAATGCCAACCCGCAGCCCCTGACGCCAACAATTTTGCTCGCGCAAGCTCAACCACCGACTACCGAACCTGACACTGGACCTGATGGAGTACAAAATTCTGATGACGACCAAACCGTAACTAACGAAGATGGTGATGTCAGCTTCGGACGATGTACGGTATCAACCAGTGGCGGTGTGGCCCAGTATCTCGGCTATATTCTTTGCCCGGTCATAGAAACAATACTGGATTCGATCGAGTGGACTGAGCAAAATATTGTCGTTCCTTATCTGTCGGTCAGCCCGCTTCAATCGGAAGACGACCAGCCTTTGTATGAACTCTGGAAAATAGTTCGCAACATCGCTAATATTGCTCTGGTTGTTGGATTCATGTACCTGGTTTTTACTCAAACGACTTCGCTGAATTCTGACGCTTATGCCGTCAAACGAATGGCGCCGAGATTAATATTGGTGACGATAGGCATCCAATTATCATTCTTTGGAGCAGCCTTAATCGTTGATATATTTAACTTGCTGGGCGTTGGAGTCGGCCAAATAACCAAAGGATTACTGCTGGCGTACGGTGACGGCACAATTGTCAACCTGAACATCAAAGATGCCTCAGACGCTGGAATGTTGCTGTTGCTTGGGCTTGGTGCCAAAGGAATGATTAGCGCCATCGGTAGTGGTAGCTTGGCGTTATCGCCGATAATTGGCTTCTTCATCGCAGCGTTCTTTATCATCATAGCTGTCGTTGTGACCCTGGTGCTTCGCCAAATCCTAATTGCAGCCTTGGTTATAGTCTCGCCAATTGCCATCGCAGCCGCCTTGCTCCCAAATACTGAAAAAATATTCCAGACTTGGCGGTCCTGGCTGACAAAATCGCTTATGATGTACCCGCTAATCATCGGTCTGTTTGCAATGGGGAAAATATTTGGCATGATTAGCTCCAACGTCACGACCAGCGGGCCCCAGGCCGATGGCGTCGCAAGCATCATTGGCTTTATGGCCAACATTGTCCCATTAGTAATCATCCCTTTTACTTTTCGGCTCGCGGGCGGGGTTATTGCCGGAGTTATGAACTTTGCGCAGGCCCGTGGCAAGACCCTGCAAAGTCAGACCAGCAACCTACATAGTCCGTTTATGCGACAGTGGAATGAACATGACGAATCTCGCTTTGCCGACTTCCAGCGTCGTAAAGCACATGGTACCGACGGCTGGCACCCAAAACATACTTGGTCAAAAGATATGTTGGCGCGATCTGGCCGAGCCGGTGAATACTATCGTCGACACCGAACCCGAAAAGATACACCAATGTACGGCTTGACGAAAGCTGGTCGCCATGCTGGACTCAAACGCTACGCCTCGACGCTGAAGGAGCAGCGCGAACTATTTAGTGACATGTTCACAACCCCCGGCTCGCACGAAGCGTCTATGCACTTTCTGAAACACGCCAGCAAGGGCGAACGAGGACTCAAGCAGGTCGCACTTGATATGATGAACAATTCCGACGACCCTTACAGCCAACAGATTGGTCGCAACTTGTTCACGATGGCAGGAGCAGTCCGAGAGCCTTTCTTTATTGAGGCGGCTGCTATGCACGCCACAAGTGGCTCAAAGATGGGGACTTTTTCAGACACCAGAGAGGCTCTCAATGAAGCTGCCAAGAATTATATGGTGAATACCGGCGGTGATACTTGGCGCTTTAGGAGCCAGGATTCATACCGTGAATACGATCGATTACTACAGGCTGTTTCAAAATCAGGTGGACGCAGTATGATCACAATGGGTAAAATTGGCGCCTTCAGGGGGGAGTCATGGGACTCGCCGATTGACTTCAGCCAGCAAGACGCCTTCAGCTGGGGCGGCCAGACCAAGGGTCTACAGAAAATGCCAGATCTAGACCGTAAGACTAATTACGGTATTTTAGATGCGATGGGCGATGTTGAACGATACGGCATGGGTCAGATTAATAACAATGCAGCTGCCGAGGTCATCCGAGGAATTTCTGAAGATTCATTAACTGGAAAGTTCGGTAAGGATCTCCAGGGTGGCACCGATGCTCAAAGAGCCGCGATGACTGCCAAGCATTGGTCAACAATGATGTCAGGAAGTATGTCATCGAAGACACGCTGGAAAGTTATGCAGAACTTAGCCGCGGTGCACTCAGGTCACCTCCAGTACAACAATGGTCAAGTTAATGTAGTAAATACTGCCAATCAAGCCGAGTTTGATAAATACCAGAAGTACGCTCATGATTTGGGTCCTTCGGCAGTCAGATTCCTCCAGCATGGCATCCCAACTGCTGGGCCAAATGGCGAGCAAGGCCAAATACAAGTCGCCAAATATATGTTCGACCAGCTATCTGGAACTGGTGGGCATGAAGGTGAGCACTATGCAGATGAAGCGGGTTGGGAAAACATGATTGATCACCCTCCAGAAAACCATGGCCCTTTCGGTTAGACTTTACCATTAGCTTTGGTGCTTTATATAGGACTTTCGCACTTTCTGGTGATTTCCAGAGGTTAGCTGGTGGTAGTGAAAACTGTTGAGATTCCTGAGAGGTAGCTGTAGTTACATCGAAGGAGAATCGACAGTTTGCAGCTCACCAAGTAAGGTCTGGGAGCGACAGAAAGTGCGAAAGTCCTATATACTTAAAGGAACTATGGCAACATATAAAATCCCCCAAAACGTCGAAGCGGAAGATAAGCTACTCGGCCCACTGACTTTCAAACAGTTCATCTATGCCATAATCACCGCCGCTATGGCGGCTGGGATCTTTGTTGGATTCCAGACGAATATCGCTATCGGTGTGCTGTTTATCCCGCCGACATTTATATTTTCTGTTTTGGCATTTTACAAACGTCCCGACCAAGATGTCGAAAAATATTTGATTGCTCTGTTGGGTTTCTGGTTCAAGCCTCATCTGCGAAAGTGGGACAACAAAGGCATCGCTGAGCACGTAATCATAACCGCCCCCAAGAAAATAGAGACGAATTTCTCTGATAGTCGTTCGAGAGTTCAGGTAAAGAGTCAGCTCAAGGAGCTGGCTAAAATTGTCGACACCAGAGGTTGGTCAACCAAGCATGTCGAAATTCAGCCGGACTTAACCCAACCCAGTACCCAGATGGATGATCGTCTGGTGGGGTTGGAAGAACTGCGCTACGCGGCCGCTCAAACGCCGGTTTCTGACGTGGCTGATGTTAATGAGGCCGACGACATTATGGACGCCAACGCAAACCGTGTGGCGCACGAGTTTGACACCAAGTCTCAGCAGACGGTTGATGATGCCCGACAGCATGCCATTAGAACCATGCAACAAGCCTCCATTGCGCCCCGAGAGCCTGCAACGAAGCAAGCCTCAAATACCTAGCTTGTATTGCTGAAAAAATGCATGCACATTATTCAAGAATTTTAATAATCAAACTAACGAGCGAATTAACCAATTTCGGGTATAATGGGAGTCATTATGCAGCCAACCCAGAGTAAATATAAAGCCGAGCCAGAAACTAAGAACCCGCCTGCAAAGACGATGAAGCCTAATAAAAACAGCACTCAAAATACCCTGAAGGTTGCTGAGATACGCGACGGACTGGTTATTATGCACGACGGTAGTTACCGGGCCGTAGTTATGGCCCAGAGTATCAACTTCGACCTGATGAGTCCTCAGGAACGAGAAGCCGTCGAGAATAGCTACCAAGGCTTCCTTAATTCGCTTAATTTCCCTGTACAAATACAGATCCGGTCCTTTAGGGTCGACATGAAAAGCTATATGCGAAAGCTCAACAAAGTTCACGACGAACAAGATAATGTGCTATTGGCAATTCTGATTGAGGATTATATTGCCTATATTGATTATCTGACCGAATCAAGCAATATCATGGACAAGCAGTTTTTCCTTATCATTCCCTACTACCCCAAAGCAGCGGGCATGAAAGCCAACGCTAAGAAAAGCAAACGAGTGGCTGGAGGGTTGTTTGGCAAGCGCAAAGGACTTATCTACATTAATGAAGCCGAGTTTAAACAGACCAAATTAGACATGAAACAACGAGTAACCTCGGTACTGGAATCGATGAATCAGATGAATGTCCAAGCGGTACCACTTAACACCCAGGAATTGATCGAACTATTTTACAATGCCTACAATCCCGACACCGCCACCGTGCAAAAACTGGCTAACTTTGCTGATTTGGACGCCGAAGTCATTACCCAAGGCGAAGGTGACGCACCAAGAGCCTCGCTGTCGGATATATAATCGGTATTGGATTCACTGCTAACTAACTGATTGAATAACAGGGTGCGCAACACGGATTAAGCTGATATACTAGAGCTTATTCCTAACAGAGGTAACGATGTTCGGCAAGAAGAAAAATAAACATGTTGATCCGATTACGATTGCGGAGGAACAACGCCAGAGAGAAGAGCAGGAAGTTGCTCAACAATTCCAGCAAGGCGTAGTCGAGCTCCGTGATTTTATTGCCCCAAGTAGCATCCAGTACGAGTCGAGTTATTTTCGTCTGGGATCGCGCTATTGTCGTAGCTTCTATGTCTATGGTTACCCGAGAGCGGTAAACACCGGCTGGTTGTCATCAATGATTAACCTCGATGAAGTAATCGACATCTCGATGTTTATTTATCCCGTCGAATCGACCATTGTTCTAAAGAATCTGCGCCGAAAGGTCGGTCAGCTAGAGGCAGATATGGCGCTGACGGCTGAAAAGGGGCGAGTCCGAGACCCGGGACTCGAAGCTTCATTAAACGACGCCGAAGAATTACGAGATTCATTGCAGGTTGGCGAAGAACGCTTCTTCAGATTTGCGCTTTACTTTACGACCTATGGCGAGAGCCTTGACGAACTAAGCTATATCCAACACAAAGTCGAATCATTGCTTGGCCAACAGTTAATTTACAGCAAACCAGCCACCTCCCAAATGGAGCAAGCATTCAATTCGTCTTTACCTCACGGAGTTGACGATTTAGACATCAAACGCAACCTCAGTACAACTGCCTTGAGCACCACCTTCCCATTTACTAGCGCTGATCTAACTCAGGATGACGGTATCTTGTATGGCATTAACATGCACAATAATGGGCTAGTCATCTTTGACCGATTTACGCTCGAAAACGCCAACGCGGTTGTTTTTGCCAAATCCGGAGCAGGCAAATCCTTCGCCGTTAAGCTGGAGGCATTACGTCATTTGATGATGGGTACAGATATCATCATTATTGACCCCGAAAACGAATACCAACGATTATGCGAAGCAGTTGGAGGCACCTATATCCGACTAAGCCTGAATAGCCAGACCAGGATCAATCCTTTTGATTTGCCGCATGTTTATGACGAAGAAGATGCCGACAACGCCCTGCGTAGCAACCTTATTACTCTGCATGGTTTGATGCGTCTGATGATGGGTGGTCGTCTCGATCCAGCCGCTGAAGCTGACCTCGACCAAGCCTTGATCGACACCTACGCCAAAGCCGGAATTACCAATGATCCTCTTACTCACGGATCGGTACCGCCAACTATTAGCGATCTATATGAAACACTTCTGCACATGAGTGGTCGCGGCCCTCAGCTGGCTCAAATGTTGCGTAAGTTTACTTCGGGAACTTTCGCAGGCATCTTCAGTAACCAAAGCAATATCGAACTCGATAACACGATGATCGTATTTAATATCCGGGATTTGGAAGAAGAATTGCGTCCGATTGCTATGTATATCGTGCTTAGCTATATCTGGAATCGAGTACGTTCAGAACAGAGAAAACGCATGCTCATTATCGACGAGGCATGGCAGTTGCTCCAGTATGAAGATTCGGCAAAATTCATGTTTAGTCTAGCCAAGCGAGCTCGCAAATACTACCTAGGCTTAACGACAATTAGTCAGGATGTTGAAGATATGTTGAGCAGTAAGATGGGTCGGGCAATTGTCAGCAACTCATCATTGCAACTTCTGCTGAAGCAATCGCCTTCGGCTGTCGGTCTGATTTCTAGCACCTTTCAGCTGACTAGCGAGGAGACTAAGCGACTGAGTCAGTTCCCGGTTGGACAAGGTTTGTTTTTCGCTGGGCTGAACCATGTCCATATCAAAATCGATGCCAGTCCAACCGAAGCCGAACTCATCACTACCGACCCTAAGCAATTGGCTGCCCTGAGGGCTAAGACTGCTGTTATCCAAGGAGAAAGCGAAGGAGACATCGGCGACGTGGCAATTGAGGCCACCCAAGCCGAGCAAGGCCTCAAGGATGCGATTGAGAATATCGTCAGAAGGCCAGCTCCAGAGGACGAAGAGCCAATCCCTCCTGTCACCACAGCCCCACCAACAGCGACCCAGCCGACTACAACGGCTACAGAACCAGCCATAACCCCGGCGACGGACTCCTCGCCAAGCGTTCCATTGGCTCCACAACCGACCATGCTGGCGCCAACTGAACCAGTTCAAGCAGAAATTACGCTGACTACACCACAACCTGTTCAGGCAACCGTGGCAACTACGCCCACCGCCGAGGAAGATCCTAACGCATTAAGGATTGAGCACTAATGGCCAGAGGAAGCAAAGAAACACCAATTACTCCCGCCGATCCCGCAAAGCTAGACCAAATGCAGGCGGGTTATCGAGATTCCAGACCGCCTGTCACACATGGCGACCCGGTCACACATGGAGATCCGGTTACGCATGGCGACCCAGTGACTCACGGTGATCCGGTCACGCATGGCGACCCTGTCACACATGGTGATTTCAATAACTCTCCGGCTGATCAAGCCGAGCGCGACCTATTGGCACAACAAAATGCCGTTACTGGAGGTCCGGTTGGTAGCAAAAGGAGTAACCGAGCCAATTACGACCCAGAAAGAATCAGAAAAGCCCAAGAAGCTGCCGGCATGTTCGCTTACCAGGAAGCCAAGCATGGTCGTGGTGGTCGCAAATTCTTACGAAGCAAGGAAGGGCTTAATCTTAAATTCAAGAAACGAGTTCAGCTCAGTATGGCTAGCGCCTTATTGACAGCCGCCTTGGGATTGGGTGGAGCTGGTGGGGTATTTCTGCTTGGACCTGGTCAACTGATTATGTTTGCCGAAGTCTTTGGCGACTTTAATTTCGGTGGACCGGAAGACCAAAATACCGAATGGAATAATCGCTTAATGCGGAGAATCCTATTTGACGACCCTCTGGACCGAAACACCCGGCGCTGGAATCAAAAGGCAGCCCGGAAAGTCGAATTGGCCATGCAAAGAGTTGGAATCGAACTCGAAGTTGACAATCGAGGTAATCTGATCGAGGTCAGGGACACAGCTACAGGCAAAATTCAGGATTTGAGACCAGGCGCTACCCGCATCAATAGCCAAGGGGTGGAGGTGCCGGTTACTCGTCGGTTCAAGCGCTTGGTAATGAAAGATTCTCTACAGCGGGCAGGATACAATAAATTCCAATACATCTCTCGCTACCGTCAAGTGATGCAGAAGCGTTATCGGCTTCAATTTGATTTTTTTGAAAATATTAAGGAAAAAGGCAGATACAGAGCGGGAGGGGTTTGGGATAAATTTAAAGCCAAAGTAACCGGCGCCGACATGAATAACCGTGCCCGCAGAGACACCCCTGATGATGGCGATCCTGATAATGACGCGACTCAAGACCCCGATAGAGCATCTGACCAAACGCGCTTAGACAATGACGCTGACGGCGTTGATAACGCCTATTCGTCTGGAACGAGTGACCGCCCGAGTGGCGGTGGAGGTGCAGCTCATTCGGCGGTGTTAAGCAACATCAAGAGGCTGGTGGGAGGTGCTGTTGGGATCGCCCTAATAGGCTGTACTCTTGCCGCATTAAGTAAGGAGGCCGACAAACTGGCTGAAGCCCAGAGGGTTATCCCGTTAATTCGCCACTTTAACACCTTTAGAATCGCGGCCTCGCAAGCGATGTCGGGAGATATTGCTGCCTTGGGAGAAATCGGCGAATTGTCACAAGAACTATATTCTTCCGCAAAGGTTGATTCTAATGGGGACGGAAAGAAAGAGGAGGATGAACCGCTGTGGATTAATACTGGGGTAGCTCGTACGGCAATATTTTCTCCAGCCGAGGGCTTACCAGAAGTCGGCAAAGAATTACTTCCGACCGAAAACGGCCTAAAGCAGGCTTTAGGCGTTGTGGGCGGTTTTTTTGATGACAACTTTGGTGCGGTTTGTGATGCTTATAACAGTACTTTTGGGCAAATTGTGTCAACCGCTCTTGATTATTTGGCCTCGCCAATGTCTTCGGCTGCCTTTGATTTGTTGATGAGGAGTCCAGCTGGAATCGGCGCTATGAACCTGCTGATGCAAACATTGACTGGAGGGGAGATTAACTTCGACATATTCAGGCCCCAAGACCATGCGGCAGCGATGATGATTGGAGGTGATTTGTCCAACACTGACAGCCAGCTCGAAGTTGGTGGCTGGTTCATGGGCGACGAGGCAACAAACGGAGCGCCGGAATCAAACGCCGTAATCGCTCAGCATATGGAGAAGCGACAAGCCCAGTTCGCTGCCTTGCCCTTAACTCAACGACTATTTGATTATACAAATCCCGATTCTGTCATTACTCGAGCTACTCTCTTTGCACCCAAGAGTCGAAGCCAAGTAATGACTGCAGTAGTCAACGCTCCTGGCGCCATCCTCAAGCAACTGTCGGCCTTAATTTTCCCTACCGTTAATGCTCAATATTTCGGAAGAAATGATGCCCTAACAGTTCTAGAAAACTATGATCATTTCGGCATTGAGCAAATCGGCTTCACTGTCGAGGAACACGAGAAACTCGGCACTTATAACGCCGACGATCTGTATATGTACTACGAGGAGCATCCTGAAAAAATCAAGTATGATGCTTGCTTTGAACCAAATGACCCAGAAAATCCTTTCCGCACCAGAGAAGAAGCTCGAGAACAAGTGCCACACTGTGAAGAATGGGAAAGAAGCGATCCGGTTAACTGGCTTAGATTCCGCGGTGGGCGGGCCCTGTCTAAGATTGTCGATGATTATGATTGTGCCGGACGGGATGACTGTCCGCTCGACCGCGGAAGCGGTGACCCGAGTGCTGCTGGCGAAATTCCAGCCGGGGCTGTGACTGAGGCCGACCTGGCAGACGTCACTGGTATGACAACAGGTTGCCATACCAGTATTGCCGGTCAAGCTAACGAGATGGTCGCGGCGGCGGCGGCGGATGGCATCACCCTTACTGGCAGTTGCTGGCGAAGCCCGGAGGAACAAATCAGACTTCGAACAGTAAACGGTTGCCCAGATGTCTATACTTCACCTCCAAGTTCTTGCCGGGTCCCAACTGCTATTCCCGGTACCTCGAACCACGAGAGGGGACTGGCGATAGATTTTGACAACTGTAACACGAGGTCTTCGGCGTGTTTCATTTGGTTGAATGCTAACGCAGCCCAATACGGTTTCTTCAACCTGCCGAGTGAGCCATGGCACTGGTCAGTGGATGGAGGCTAGAACGGTTATGGCTAATATTCTTAGAAAATCCCTGTACGCACTAATTATCGTAGTATTAATACCCACCAATATTTTTGCCTATGATCCTGAGACGGAAAGTGTCTTTAACCGCAATTCCTATCACTATGAGCCCGATGCCTGTGAAGACCTGGGAGCTGGAGGTGGGGATGGTAGTGGTGATGTGCCACTTGGCGGTACCAATGCAGAAAGGATGTTCCGTTTCTTTGTTCAGGAAGGACTCAGCGAGGAGCAGGCAGCTGGAATCACTGGAAATGCTATGGCAGAATCAGGTGAGACAATTGACCCTTTGGCACGCAATGGCAGCAGCTACCGAGGTATCTTCCAGTGGGATACCCGTGTCCGTTGGCCTCGTTTGGTTCAGTGGGCGTTATCACAAAGGCTAAGCGAAGACGACTTTGAGACACAGCTTAAGTTTTCGTTTCAGGAAGCTACCGAGCGAGGCAATATCGAAGGCATCAAACAACAAGACAGTTTGGAATTGGCTACATGGTATTGGGGGAGGTATTTTGAGGTTGCGATTATTGGTGGAAGCACTAGCGATACACCGCTCACCAACGTGCAGGGTCTGGAAACCCGAACCAGCAACGCTCAGAATGTTTATGATCAATTCGCAGGTACAACAGGTGGTGGTGGGGACGACGATGACCCATCAGCTGCTCCTGGGGGTATTACCGAAGCTGGCGCCACCATAGCGCTCGATCCTGGTCACGGAGCGGCAATCCCTAACTACACTGACGGCACAGGACTAGTCGACCGCGAGACAGCAAATTCTCCAGAGAGGGAAGATGTGTTAGATGTTGCCAATCGCGTAAAGACCCAACTTGAGGAGGCAGGTTATAACATAGTAATGCTTCGAACAACTGCTACCGAAGCCGTGACAAAGAGACAGCGAGTTGATTTAGCAACCCAAGCTGATGCAGTTATGGCGGTTAGTATACACACCACAGGCCCAGGTGTAGTCAATCAAGTATGGCCACAAAGAATGGGCAAGTACCGCGAGTATGGCAGTACACGTCTGACCTTTGGCAATGAGGCGGTGGCAACCTTGAGCGAACAATATGCCGGCGTCATGGCTGGCTCCAGAACCGAAACGGAAGGTCACGAAGTCACAACCGACCCAGACCAAAGCCAACAATCCGCTTCGTTCGGTAGAGCCGATTTACCGTCCAAAGGCAACATCTCTCTGCTTCAGCTTTGGTCAACCGACATCCCATGGGTATACAACGAAATAACCCATGACGGACCGGGAGCTAGCATCACTGACACCACCAAACAGGCCTATGCCGATGGAATAGCCAATGGCGTCATCGAGGCTGCCCCCGGACCTGTTGGCGACGGTGGCGACGGGGATGAATGTAGTGATTCAGCAGGTGGTGGGACTATTGACGGCGGACTAGAAGGTGCGGTCCTCGGCTATGCTTGGCCGACACATACTGATGCGCCATATGTAGAGAAAAAACCTGAGTATCAGGACGCTGTGGAACGAGCTCAAGCAGCTGGTCTATATGTCGGCGGGATTATTTATCCTGGCGTTGATTGTGGTGGATTTGTCACCAGAGTAATGTTAGATAGTGGCTACGAGCCTAATTACAATTCCGCTGGCCGAGGCGGTAATGTAGCGAGCGGGCAGACACCATGGCTACAGGGTAACTGGGAGAGCCTCGGCTATGTTGGCGATATTGCCGAGCTAGAACCTGGTGACGTTGCAATTAACAGCGGCCGTTCGCACACTTTCATGTATGTAGGCGAGGTTGAAGGATTTCAACATCCGGTTGCTTCAGCGTCTCTTGACCGAAGAGCGCCAATGGCAGGAGAAGAGCGACCGGGAAGTGATATAGAATGGTTTAGGAAACGCTAATGTATGAGTTAATTAACTTCATCCGAGACAACCTCAGACTAACAGTCATTGTTGGACTGATCGCTTTAGTAATTCTTGGGGTTTTTGGGTTAGGATTTGTTGAAGACCAGATTAACCCGCCTAATGTCGAGCTTGTCGGTGCGCCTGACGGTGTCAAGTTCGAAATCAAAGACAAGACATATTCCGAAGGTAAGGTGTTCCTAAAGCCTGGACTATACCGGATTAGGGCAACCAGAGAAGATTTCGTTCCATTGTCCCAGAAAGTGCGGGTTACAAAAGAGTTCAGAGTGGTGACTTTTGCCCTGCGACCAAGCAATAAAGCGGGCGAGGCAGTTGTCGGGAATAGCTATGAAATTTATCGAGATGTTG
>WPCH01062970.1_pt1 | contig 13701 bp, 18 predicted proteins | sample 5399881 | NCBI WGS metagenome assembly WPCH01 (sample SAMN12869468, study PRJNA574797) | sludge metagenome | isolation source: wastewater treatment of pH5 | place: China:Beijing | collected 2019-05-20
GGTCTTTGGCAGGCGAGTGGTGGCTGAGTGCCACAATCTCCGTCTCAGAGGCGTCATGACGATGGCTCCCCTCGTAGAAGCAGAAGCCACAAGACCCTTTTTTCGGGAGACAAGAATGTTGTATCAACACTTACAGCAGGAATTAGGTGTAACCTGGGACATATTGTCCATGGGTATGACGAATGATTTTGAAATAGCTATCGAAGAGGGGGCCACCCTAGTGCGAATTGGTTCGGCTCTGTTCTCGGAGGAGGATTTACTATGAGCGGTTTTGTCCATAAGTTGAAGGTTTTGTTGGGTGTCACGGAAGACTTTGACGATGAAGATAACATTGGCAAACTGCCCGACCCCGTGGAGGATGAGGTGGTGCCTTTGCGTCGGGAACGAAGCAAGAGGCAGGCCGAAGAACCTTCTAAGGGTAAGCCCGCCCTGGTTAGTCTGGCTGGAGGGCATAGTAACCAGGCCCAGAACAAGATGTTCATTATGGAGCCTAGGACCTATGAAGATGTGAGGGACTATGTCTCCCATTTGAAAGGCCGCCGTTCTTTGATTTTACGCCTTCACTTAGTGGACAAACGAGAGGCCCAAAGAATCGTAGATTTCATGAGCGGTACAACATATGCCCTTGAAGGGAATATGAGAAAATTAGGCGAGACGATTTTCTGTTTTACGCCATCCTCCGTTGCCATTGAAGGAGATTTGGAGTCCGATTTTTTTGAGATGATTAGAAACGAAGGTGAGTGATTGAGCGATGCGGATCATTGCCTGGGCGGACCTATTATTCGAACTCTACACATGGATCCTCGTGGCTCGGTTTTTGTTAACTTGGATTCCCAGCCTGGATTATTCGCATGCAGTCGTGCGCTTCATTTATAAAGCCACCGACTTTGTAGTGCGGCCCTTTAGGGGAATTATTCCGCCTGTAGGAAATATAGATCTGTCCCCGTTGGTCATGTTCTTGGTCTTACGTATGGCTTACTCGCTACTGCGCCGGCTATTGATATTGCTGATGTTAGGGTAGGAGGATTGATTAAATTTGAATAATGAACCATTGCTCGGTCATTTGCGGGGTGAAGATGAGCAGATCCTAGGTCGCCATGTCCTTGATTTGGCGCGCCGGGCCTGGGAGACCAACCGCCCGCAAACGACTGACTTTTTCGATCCTTATGAACGAAAAGTGGTCCAAAGTGTTTTGGGCAGCATTCCAGAGGTTGGGTCAGTATACCAGGGCGGCCATAAACTGGCTGAGAGGGCCCGCCTAGTGATCTATCCTCAGTTTTATCTTACAGAAACAATCCCCCCAGTTCTGCGGGTTCTGGAAGCGACAGGCAATTTTTCTTTTCATGAGGTCACCCACGGTGACTATCTGGGGTCCATTCTTGGAACGGGCCTCAAGCGCGGAAAAATCGGAGACCTCATCGTTCTTACTGGCGGTTGCCAGGCTATCGTAGCCTCTGAGGTAGCAGACTATTTGTTGAGTAACTGGGCACAAGTGGGAAGGATTTCCATTGCACTAAGGGAAATCGACGAAGAACAACTCGCTGTTGAACCAGAACGAATTAAGGAGATTAAGGGTACCGTGGCGTCCTTGCGTTTAGACGCAGTGGCTGCTGAGGGTTATGGGACTTCCCGCTCTAAGATGGTTCGGGAAATCAAGGGCGAACGTTTGAAACTTAACTGGAAACCTGTATCCAACCCTGCCCTGGCGATTTCTGAAGGAGATGTTCTCTCGATACGAGGTCGAGGTCGGGTCGTTGTTTCTCAAGTTGGAGGCCAGACCCGTAAGGGACGCACTACTATCGTGTTACATCGTTATTTTTAGGAGGTGGAGGATTTGCTCAAACCGATGGATATTCACAACATTGAATTTAAACGGACGTTTAAGGGATACGATCCAGAAGAGGTAGACAAGTTTCTAGCCAACATCGTGATAAAGTACGAAACGGTGTATCAAGAGAATCGCAAATTGCATGAAGAGATTAAAAAGTTGAAAGAGCAGTTGGAAGGCCACGGTGATCAGGAACAAGATATCTTGGCCCTAATTTCCCTGACCAAGCAAACGGTGCAAGAAGCTAAGACGGTGGCGCGGCAAGAAGCAGACAATGTCGTCAACGTTGCCCAATCAGAGGCGGAACGAATCATGGTCGAAGCCCGGCTCAAGGCGCAACATTTGTTGGCTGATGCAGAAGAGCGTCTACAAAAGACGGAAAGGGCAGAACGCCAGTTGCGAGAGAAAATCCGCATGACTATGGAGACGGTTTGGAATGTTCTCGTGGATGACATTGACAAGCCCGATGCGACTAGGCCCTATCGTGAGCTTGACGCAACCAAAGTGGAGAAACAAGAGTCAAAAGTAGAAAAGTAGGACTGTTGACTAAACAATGGTCCTTAGGTATAATAGCGATAATATCGAAAGATGATGAACGGGACAGTACCAACTGGGATTGGCTACAGAGAGTCCGGCTCGGTGGAAGCGGATGCCATGAATAGTGGGGGAAAATCACCTGGGAGTCGCCTGCTGAAAGACGCAAGGATATTGCGATCGTAAGTTGTGCCGGTGGTGCCGTTATAGCCGCAGAGTGAAGACATTTTCTGTGTCTTAACTAGGGTGGTACCGCGGCTTTCTCGTCCCTTTTTGGGGCGAGTTTTTTTATGATCTAAATGCAAGTGGATATAGGGAGGAATCGAAATGGAAAAAGGATCGGCCTATCAACAAACTTTGCAACTGCCGGTGACCGACTTTCCCATGCGGGGAAATTTACCGGCGAGAGAACCGGCAATGTTAGAGGTTTGGAAAAATGAGGATTATTACGGGGAGCTTCAAAGCGTGAGTAAGACGCAAGGTAGACCGTCTTATATCTTGCACGATGGTCCTCCATATGCCAATGGAAATATTCACATTGGGACTGCCCTCAACAAGATTCTTAAGGACATCGTAATGCGCTCGAGAAGCCAGGCTGGATTTCATGTACCCTATGTACCAGGCTGGGACACCCACGGGCTTCCAATTGAGTTGCATGTGGTGCGGTCGTTAGGCGCAGGGAGGCAAGGAATGTCGGCGGCGGAGTTCCGGGATCACTGCACTGCATATGCTTTAGGACAAGTTGATAATCAGCGTGAACAGTTCCAGCGGCTTGGGGTTTGGGGGGACTGGAGTAATCCCTACCTGACCCTTAAACCAGAGTATGAAGCAACCCAAATTCGGGTCTTTGGTGAAATGGTAGAAAAAGGCTATGTATATAAGGCTCTAAAACCAGTGTATTGGTGTTCTGATTGTCAGACGGCCTTGGCCGAAGCAGAAATTGAATACGGCGACCATCGTTCGCCCAGCATCTTTGTGAACTTCCCTCTCAGGGACGGTAAGGGTCTCATTAGTGAAGACGACGCCTACTTTGTCATTTGGACTACTACGCCCTGGACGATCCCCGCTAACTTGGCTATTGCTGTACATCCTATGTACGAGTATGTCTTAGTCCAGACCGAACGGGGCAAATTGATATTGGCCAAGGATCTGGCTAAAGGTGTGCTGGAGGAACTTGGCCTCACCTATGGCGAGGTTATTGCCGAGTATAAAGGCTCTGATTTGGAGGGCATGATTTGCACGCATCCCCTCATGAACCGTAATTCCCTGGTGATTCTCGGTGACCATGTTACTTTAGAAGCAGGAACGGGCTGTGTTCACACTGCCCCAGGGCACGGTCATGAAGACTATGTAGTTGGCTTACAGTATGGTCTGCAGGTCTTGTCTCCTGTGGATGGCCAAGGGAGATTTACGGAGGAAGCTGGACCCTACGTAGGTCTAACCATGGATGAGGGTAACACAGCGGTGGTCAGAGATCTTGAAACTACGGGAGCACTCTTGAAATTGACTCTTGTGGAACACTCCTACCCGCATTGCTGGCGCTGTAAGGACCCGGTCATATACCGGTCTACGGATCAGTGGTTTGTTTCTATTAACAAGTTCAGGGACCAAATGTTGAAAGTTATTGACGAGGTAGAGTGGATCCCTGGCTGGGGGATTGACCGGATTCGCGGCATGGTCGTGGATCGGGCCGATTGGTGTATTTCGAGACAGCGAATCTGGGGCGTACCAATACCGGTGTTTTATTGTGATTGCGGCGAATCCATCGTTTTCCCGGAGACCATTAGTCATGTGGCCGAAGTCTTCGAACAAGAAGGGGCAAACGCCTGGTTCAAGAGAACGGCTGCTGAGCTGCTACCGCCGGGATATGCCTGCCCTTCCTGTGGGGGGCAGAGCTTTACAAAAGAGACGGACACCATGGACGTGTGGTTTGATTCGGGTGTTTCCCATCGTGCAGTACTTACTACCCGAGAGGAACTATCCTGGCCTTCCGATCTCTATCTGGAGGGAAGTGATCAACATCGGGGCTGGTTCCAGTCTTCACTATCTACCTCCGTGGCCACGACGGGCAAGGCCCCGTACAGGGCTGTACTCACCCATGGTATGGTGGTGGACGGAGAGGGCAAAAAGATGTCCAAATCCGTCGGTAATGTCGTAGGACCCGAAGAGGTTTGGAATCAGTACGGAGCCGATGTCCTTAGGTTGTGGGTAGCTTCTTCTGAGTTTCGAGGCGATGTTCGCATTTCAGAGGACATTCTCAAGCAACTTTCTGATGCCTATCGACGGATCCGCAACACCTCTCGCTTTATGCTCGGCAACCTTCATGACTTTGACCCTGCCCGGCACAGTGTGGCCTATGAGGACATGGAGGAAATCGATCGCTGGGCTCTGATGCAACTAGCTAAGTTGAGTAGACGGATGCGCACTGCCTATGACAAATGTGACTTTCATATTGCCTACCATGCTGCTCACCGCTTTGCGGCGGTGGATTTAGGCGCTTTCTATCTGGATGTTCTGAAAGATCGTTTGTATTGCGACGGAGCTGATAGTCGCCAGAGACGTTCCTCCCAAACAGCATTCCTAATAATCATGAAAGAACTAACGCAGCTTGTGGCACCCATTCTGGTCTTTACTGCCGAAGAGATTTGGGGACATCTACCCAAGTCGGTCTGTCCCGAAAAGAGCGTGCATCATACAATTTGGCAGGAGCTACCTGCTACATTTTGGGATTCGGCCCTCGATGAGCGCTGGGATGCCTTTTTAGAGATTCGTCGAGTCGTCTCCAAGGGATTGGAACTTGCTAGATCTGACAAAGCCATTGGTGCATCGAACGAAGCTCAGGTGGTGATCCACGCCAACGAAGAACACCGTCATGTCTTGCAGTCGTTTGCTGAGGACCTGCGCCTGCTCTTTATTGTGTCTTCCGTCGAAGTCTTGCCGCTATCAGAGGAGATCCAATCCCTGTACAGTGAAGAGGGCATTGCGGTTGACGTAGCAAGGGCTAGTGGTGCCAAATGTGAAAGATGTTGGAAGTATTTCTCCGAGATGAGTGATAATCCCGAACATTCGGAAATTTGTCAGCGCTGCGCTGACGCCAGTTAGTGTGACAGACCCAAACCCCCTGTTGTGTATACAAGAGGTGGTTTTGCATACTCTAAGAGAGAAGGGGTGGCTGAGGGTGTCTGAACGTATCAACGAGAAGTTGCTACAAAACCTGATGGTAAGAATAGAAAAACTGGCACATTCCATGGAAAAGGCGAGCATTGCCGAGTATATTGAATTATACCAGAAGCCTAGGCGCATGCTATACTTAAGTTTTTTGTCTGGTATTGCCCGGGGCTTTGGTTTAGCCATTGGTTTCACCATTGTGGGGGCACTTTTCCTATATGTCATGGGAAGAATCGCTTCCCTCAATCTACCAATTGTGGGGGAATTCATTGCAGAGATCACTCGTATCGTTCAAAATGAGTTGGCCGTACGGCCGTAGGAGGTAGGCATGAAAGAGAAGGATTTACGCCAGTTGCAGGATGTCTTAAAAGCGGAAAAACAGGGATTACTGGAGGTAGAGGCCAGCCTTGCTGGACCCGGTGGTTTGGGTTCCCCTATGACTGAAACCATTGGGGAGCTTTCGGCATATGACAATCATCCTGGTGACCTTGGAACTGAAATGTATGAACGTAGTAAAGATTTGGGACTACTCGAAAATACTCGCCAACAGATCGCCGAAATTGAGGAAGCTCAAACGGCCATCATGGAAGGAAATTATGGATATTGTCGCAATTGCGGACAATCTATTCCCAAAAAACGTCTATTAGCTTTACCTGGCACGCTTTTGTGTGTCCAGTGCAAGCGGGAACAAGAGGACCAAGACAAAGACAACCGGCCTATAGAAGAAGGGGTCCTTGCTCCGCCCTTTGGGCGCACCTTTACCGATGGCGAAGATAGCGTGATTTTTGATGGGGAAGATTCCTGGGAAGCAGTCGAGCGTTACGGAACATCAAGTTATGAAGAGGAACGTTGAATTTGGCAGGGAAATCCTTCCTAACGAAGAATGATCTAGCAATCGATATGGGAAGGGGCCATGCTCTTGAGATATGCAATTGTAGCGGTTCTAGTTCTACTAGTGGATCGCCTATCGAAGTACGTGGTACTAGCCAAGATGGCGGAAGGGCAGAGTATTCCACTCCTCCCTCCTTTTTTGTACATAACCTATGTGCAAAACAGGGGGGCTGCTTTTGGATTTCTCCAGGGACAGGTAGTTCTGTTATCGACCATTGCCGTCATCGCCTTGCTTTTCATTCTTACTCAATGGAACAGGATCATGAAGAGGAGTACTTTTGTCCGTTGGGGTGTGTTGATAGCCCTAGCAGGGGCTGTAGGTAACCTCATCGATCGTCTGCGCTATGGGGCGGTAATCGACTTCGTGGATATTCGGATTTTTGTGTTTAATGTGGCGGACGTGGCTATTGTTGGTGGAGTTGCGTTATTGTTCTGGGAGGTTCTCGTCCATGATCGCAAAGCCAGGTGACAGGCATCAGTTTACCGCCTTGGATGATCTTGATGTACGCCTTGATACTTGGCTCGGGGATCGCCTGGATATCACGCGTTCTCAACTGAAACGACTTATTGATGAACATCACGTAACGGTAAATGGAAATACGGTTAAGGCTGGCTACCTGGTAAGAGAGGGGGATCAGGTGAGCGTATTGGTTCCCCCTAAGCCTAGCGCCGTGTTACGCCCTGAACCCATTCCCTTGGAGGTCATCTACGAGGATGCGTCTTTGGCAATCATCAATAAGCCCAAGGGCCTTGTAGTTCATCCGGGTGCTGGTAATCTTCAAGGTACGTTAGTAAATGCACTGTTGGCACACTTTGACGAGTTGGCTGACGGCTCGGGCGAGGATAGACCGGGTATTGTGCATCGCTTGGATAAAGACACCAGTGGCCTCTTGATGGTGGCCAAAACCAATGAAAGTTATTCTTATCTGACAGAGCAGATCCGAAATCGTTTGGTGGAAAGGCATTACTTGGCCTTAGTGCAAGGGGTAATGTCTACTTCGGAAGGGTTGATTGACGAACCCATAGGACGACATCCTAAGGAACGCAGAAAAATGGCTGTACTGCCATCAGGCCGGGAGGCACAAACGTTCTTTAGGGTGGAGGAGTATTTTGCTAAGCACTCTCTAGTCGCATGTCGTTTGGTGACAGGACGCACCCATCAGATCCGTGTCCATTTTGCAAAGATCCATCACCCCTTAGTGGGTGATACACTCTACGGCTTTAAACACAACAACCTAGGTGCCACTAGTCAGGTACTCCATGCCATTTTTCTTGCTTTTCGGCATCCCGACGGTCAGTATCTTGAGTTTGAATCTTGCCTCGACCCTACTTTTCTCCAAGTGGTAGAAAAAGCGCGTCAATTGAATTGACAAGCTGTGGGTTTTGGTATACTCTACAGTCAGTAGATGGTCCTTTAAGTTAGCACAGAGAGGCTGGCAAGGAACGGGGTTTGATGCTTCTTGCCGCGATCGATGTGCAAGGAGTTTTTTTTTGAAAGGGGGAAAGAAAGATTTTCAAAGAGAAGGCAAGAATTCTAGACAACACGCAGATCAGGCGCGCATTGACGAGGATTGGCCATGAAATCGTGGAGAGCAATAAGGGGACCAAAGATCTACTATTAGTGGGAGTTCGTACCAGAGGTGTGCCTTTAGCTAGACGTTTGGCTGAGATCATCGAAGAAATTGAGGGGGTCTCTGTTCCAGTAGGTGTCTTGGATATCTCACTTTATCGTGATGATCTTACCACAGTGGCTGAGCAACCGGTGTTGAACCACACCACGATGCCCGTTGACATAGCAGGGAAGATCGTAATCTTGGTGGATGACGTACTCTTTACCGGTAGAACGGCAAGAGCTGCACTTGATGCAGTGATGGATCTTGGGAGACCGGCTAGAATTCAATTAGCTGTACTGATTGATAGAGGCCATCGGGAACTGCCCATTCGGGCTGATTATGTAGGCAAGAACCTGCCCACGTCTACAAAAGAAATCGTAGCAGTTCGTTTAGATGAAACAGATGAAGAGGAACGCGTTCTTATTTTGGAACGCCCAGACCTTTAAACGAGTCCAGCGAGACTTAAAAGGAGGAGCACTATGAACGTGCAATTAAACAGTAATAAACAGTTAGGCACATTACAGCACACGGCCCTTGGCTTACAACATCTTTTTGCTATGTTTGGTGCAACAGTATTGGTTCCGCTCTTGACAGGTATGGATCCTGCAGTCGCTCTTTTTACATCAGGTACAGGTACACTTATATTTCAACTACTCACTAAGGGCCAGGTTCCTGCTTATCTAGGTTCGTCCTTTGCTTTCATTGCCCCGATTATTGCTGTATCAGCTCAGTATGGACTACCCTATGCCCTAGGTGGCGGGGTTGCCATTGGCCTTGTGTATGTCATCGTCGCCCTAGTCATTAGCAAGATAGGTACCAATTGGGTTGAACGTGTACTACCACCGGTTGTGATTGGGTCAGTTATTATTGTCATTGGAATGGGGCTCGCTGGTACTGCAGTAGGTATGTCCGGTTTTGTTGACGGCGGCTCCTTAGCTAGTCCTGAAGTGCGCGTAGCCTTGTTTACTCTCTTGGTGACAGTGGTTGGCACCATGTTCTTTAAAGGTTTCCTCGCTGTAATTCCTATCTTGATTGGTATTATCGCTGGTTATCTCTTCGCACTTGTGCAGGGAGTCATAGACTTTACCATGGTTAAAGAAGCTGCTTGGCTTGGCTTGCCCCAGTTTATGGCCCCGAAATTCAATCTGGCCGCATTGTCAGTGATAGTCCCAGTGGCCTTGGTTTCCATAACTGAGCATCTCGGCGATGTCTTAGTCCTAAGCAAGATAACCGGGAAGGACTATTATCGAAATCCAGGTTTGCACCGTACACTCTTGGGTGATGGGCTTGCCACATCTTGGGCTGGATTGTGGGGAGGACCTCCTAACACCACTTATGGTGAGAATGTCGGCGTATTGGCAATTACAGGAGTCTTCAACGTTTCTGTAGTTCGAATAGCAGCCATTTTTGCAGTTGCCTTGTCGTTTATTCCGAAGATGGGTGCGCTGATTTCCACCATTCCTACAGCAGTTATGGGTGGGGTATCCATCGTGCTCTTCGGCATTATTTCCGCTTCGGGTCTAAGGACCCTTGTGGACAGCGGTATAGACTATGGTGACAAGCGCAACTTAGTTATTTCCTCTGTGATTCTAGTTCTGGGAATTGGCGGGGCTGAACTTAGCCTAGGAGGTTTATCCCTTCAGGGTATGGGCTTGGCTGCCATTGCTGGAATTATCCTGAACCTCGTTCTTCCTACAAGGGACCAGAAGTAAAGACGGTGGGAGTTTAAAAGCAAAGAGGAGCAGATTGCTCCTCTTTTTCACGTAGACTAGGAAAACGATGGCTGTGGACTTGCCCAACTGGCGTCAGATACTGGCACATCTGAAAGTTTGTCGTTGGTCACCAATGAGGAAACAAGAGGCGAGCTCAGCCAACGTTGGCCGTTTGTCCTTGTCTACGTTTCAGTCGCTTCCCCTTGGTTTGCTGAGCGAATCCGCGAACCCGAGCCCTACCTTGATGGTATTATGGGACACGGAGGGGGAAAATATACTCACCCTAGCATGATCTTCGCGATACCAATGCCGAGGACAATGGCCCCGGGAAGCCAGCGAAGGTCACGCCTGAGAACAGAAGACGTGGCTATGGCGGCTCCAGCCTTTATCCCTTGCGAAATAAATAAATAACTCCCTAGCATAACTGCTATGGTAGTTGGCCAGAGGGGCAAGGTAAGCATAGCGGCGCCGAAACCAGCTACTACTGCATCTAGTGCTAATGCTCCCCCGAGAACGACCGCCTCCTGGCCAGAGATAGTCTGAGAATGATCTCGGTCTGCTAGAAGTGGCTCCTGGCAAATTTGAATGATTAGACCTAGAATTGGGATACGCCATTTGAGCAAGGTGCGAGATTCATTGGGACGATAGTTGCGCCACAAATGATAGAGACCAAGAAGAACGAAGAATCCCCCGCCTATGGCACTTGCCGATTCTGGACTAATGAGTTGCTCGAGGATCCCGCCCAAGGCCATCGAGACTGCAAGCGAAAGGCCAGAGACCATGCTTAAGACAACTTTAGACGCCAGGGGAATGATAATGCGGTTCATCCCATAGGTAATCCCCATGGCCAACGAATCAAAACTTACCGCCACGGCAAGAAGTAGCACAGAAATCCAGATCATTAGCAACGACCTCCTCTAAGTCACATTGACATAGTATGGTTGTTTGGCGTAGGATGTGAAATCTGTGAAAGCCCACCTCTTGACATGGGCGTCCAAGAATGGTAATATTTTAGTTGGCTCGAGGCGGCATAGCCAAGTGGTAAGGCAGAGCTCTGCAAAAGCTCTATTCCCCGGTTCGAATCTGGGTGCCGCCTCCAATTTTTTGCATATTACTGAAGGGGGGAGTCAATTCATGGCTAAAGCAAAGAGAGGTAAGAATATCAAGACGCTAGGCTGGAGAGGGACCTGCCCCTCGTGTCAGAAGACTGGGGTTAAATTACTCTGGGAAAAAGAGAAACTTCATGTCTGCAAAGCATGCGGAAAATAGTAAAACGGCTAACGCCGTTTTTTTTTTGCCGTGAAATAAATAAGACCCGGACATTATCCGGGTCTTCTGTAACTTATTTCGAGTAGAATTCAACAATTTCAGCTTCGTTAATATCCGGGTTAAGCTCATCGCGACGTGGAAGTCTGATCAACTCGCCTGTGCGGGCATTCGGGTCGAAACCGAGATATTCAGGGACGTTCGGGCGAACCTCTAAAGCATCCTCAACAACGGCTAGATTACGACTCTTCTCTTTAAGGCCCATGATTTCGCCGACGCCAACACGGTAGCTCGGAATATCCACTTTCTTACCGTTTACCGTAATATGGCCGTGCGTAACGAGCTGTCTTGCACCCGCTCTGGTGCGAGCAAATCCCAAGCGGAACACCAAGTTGTCCAAACGGGATTCAAGAAGAACCATAAAGTTCTCACCGGTGATCCCTTGCATCTTCGATGCCTCTTGGAAAAGGTTTTTAAATTGTTTTTCGCTTAATCCATAAAGGAAGCGCAACTTTTGTTTTTCTTGTAGTTGCAATCCATAGTTGCTTTGCTTGCGGCGCTGATTTTGTCCATGCTGCCCTGGGGGGTAAGGACGTTTGCGCAGTTCTTTCCCAGTCTCGCTGAGAGAAAAGCCTAAACGGCGACTTACTTTCCAGGTTGGTCCTGTATAACGTGACATCTACTTCTCTCCAATCTCAATCAAGTGTTCTTGCTTTACCAAAGCAGCCGCGCCTTGTTAAATCTTCCTTCCTAGAATACCATATTCCCTAAGATTTGCAAGGGTAATTTCTCTATGGTGTATCAAACTAAGAAAAAAGGAGGCATTCCCTTGAGAAGCATGTGGAACGGCTCTCTTTCCTTCGGTTTAGTGAATATTCCGGTGAAGATGTACGCGGCGACCCAAAGCAAGGACCTGAGTTTCAACCAACTTCACAGAGCCTGCCATACTCCGATTAAGTATGAAAAAGTCTGCCCGAATTGCCGACAAACTGTGGATAATGCAGATATAGTCCGGGGCTATCAGTACGAACCCGGTCGTTATGTCATCATTCAAGACGAGGAATGGGGGAATTTTGCTGAGAAGTCTACTCGTACGGTAGATATCCTACGCTTTGTGGATCTGCGAGAAATTGACCCAATATACTACAATAAAACGTATTACCTGGAGCCGTCCGAAACAGGTGGCAAGGCCTATGCACTTCTGCAAGAGGCATTGTCCATTTCTGGCAAGATTGCTGTTGCTCAGATCACCATTCGATCTAAGCCATCGTTAGCAGTAGTTCGTGTCTATCATGGTCTCATGGCCTTAGAAACCATCTATTATCCTGATGAGATACGGGATCAGGCTCAGCTGATGGGAAAAAGCGTCCCTGTTCAAGAACGGGAGTTGCAGATGGCATTGTCTTTGATTGAAAGTCTGACAGAACCCTTTGAACCAGAGCAATATAGCGATGAACGGCGATTAGGACTTCAGGAGTTAATTGCCGCAAAAGTTCAGGGTAAAGAGATTGTCATGGTTGATCAAGCGGAGGATGCTAGTGCCCCTGTCGATCTTATGGCTGCTTTGCAGGCCTCCATTCAAGCCCAACAGGCTAAGCTCGGAGATGACTCGGGCAGGGTAAGACATTGATCATACCCCCTTTGGAGCCCATGCTACCTGTGACCCAATCCACGCATACAGGTGAAGAGGAATTCATCCATGAAATCAAATGGGATGGTTACCGTGTCTTGGCCCATCTTCAGGACGCGACGGTTAGTTTACATAGCAGGAATGGTCGAAATCTCAACAGGTACTTTCCGCAAGTTGTGGAGGAACTAAGAAAAAGCGGGCTACAGGCGATCTTCGACGGTGAGGTGGTGGCATTAAACAAAGAAGGCCGAGTAGATTTTTCACTTTTGAAGGCTTCTCTCAACTCTGCTGCCGCTATCTGTTACGTCATTTTTGATCTGCTGTACCTACATGGCGAAAATTATTGTCCCCGTCCGTGGGTAGAGCGCCGCAACCAATTAGAATGCTTAATTCAGAACCAAGGGATCATTTTTCTTTCTCCCATACTACCAGGTTCTGCTTCGGACGGGTTAAGTTTTGCCGTGGAGAATCAATTGGAAGGAATTGTATCCAAGCACAAACAATCTCCCTATCTCCCTGGGGTTCGTTCTCCCTACTGGCGCAAACAGAGGGTGACGAAAAGTCTTGACTGTGTTTTAGTGGGTGCTAAGGTGGAACGTAAAACTATTCGCTCCATAGCAGTTGCTTTGTACACCGCCGATGGGTCTTTGTTTTATTTGGGTAATGTGGGGAGTGGCTTGACCCAGAGGGATCTAGACTTCTTGCAGGAGGCCGGGGGAATGTTAGAAAGTTCTTCGGATCAAAGCCCCTGCTCGAATCCGCCTTGGAGCAGTGTTGCCTGGATTTGGTATAAACCCCTTGTAGTTGTGGAGGTGGAGTATTTTGAGCTTACTTCCTCAAAGAGGTTACGTCATCCGGTTTTCAAACATTTTCGTTTTGATAAGGATCCTCATGATTGTGTAATGGAGGCGAGTTTCAATGACGACTAAACAGGCCGTCCAAGTGGAGGGCAAGTCTCTCCAAGTATCCAGTCTAGATAAAGTACTTTGGCCGAAATTGGGTTTGACCAAGGCAGACTTATTGGACTATCACGCCACGCTCTCAGCTCTCACCAACGCG
>WPCH01233060.1_pt1 | contig 13690 bp, 10 predicted proteins | sample 5399881 | NCBI WGS metagenome assembly WPCH01 (sample SAMN12869468, study PRJNA574797) | sludge metagenome | isolation source: wastewater treatment of pH5 | place: China:Beijing | collected 2019-05-20
TGCACCAGCGATGTCATCTGAATCAAGAGCAAGAGTGAATCAAATGAGAGGATGTTTTGAAGCTGAAATTATATTACCAGATGGGAAATTTCAATACTTTAAACCAGATACTCTTAATGAAAAGGTGGCCATTCAAGAAATCGCTTTATACATTGAAGGCATACAGGAAGCAAAAGAAGGCTACGTAATCTTATGGCGCTTTGTCGGGCAACAAAGTTTTTACCATGGTACAAAGATCGTAGCTGAACCGAAGATTCGTACATTCCTACGTAAACTGAAAGACTATTTTTTTGATTACGAAAAAGTTGTATATGAACCTGAAAAATAAGAAGGATAGAGGGAAATGAAAATGAAAAAAGATAACACTTGGACAGAATTAGATGATCTAAAAGAGCAGGAAACAAGAAAGCAATCCCAAGAGCCGGATGATATTTTTGCTGGTATGGATGAGCTATCGGAGATTAAAGATGAAGAACTACCATTATGAATACCATACAGATTGAGATTCTTAAAATTGTTTATAAATTTAAGAATCTCAATGGTTTATCATAGTTTAATAGTGTGTAATCCTCAACTGCAAACTTAGGTTTAGAATTATACATTATTACTACTGTATTAATATGTGTAATTCTAAATCTAAAATTTGACTTATATTTCTGAATATTTGTTATAATATGTGTTGTTAATATCTTTAGTGGGAGTAGTCATATTCTGACTACTTTATTCTTTTTTATTTGAGACAAGGGAGAGGAGAATGTTCGGTGAAGATAGAGAGGACTTTGAATTCCATTGTATTAGTAGATGATAATATGAGGATTGTTCCCGAGGTTTTAAATTTTACAAATCATTTAACTCAGCAAGGGAAATCCATTAATACAATAAGAAGTTATATACGGGATTTAAAGACTTATTATGAATGGATGGAGTTAGAGGATTTGCAAGTTTATGCAGTGAAACCACGCCATATGCCTAGCTTTATAAAGTATGTGGATTCTAAGAACGTGAGGGGAAAAGTATCCGCAGCAACATTAAATAGATACTTGGCTACATTAAGTACATTTTATCGGTACTTCGAAGTAGTGGAAGGGTTTATTCAAGAGATTGATATAAAAAGTACATCTAAACTTAAACATAATTTATATAATAAGGGATACTTGAGGCATGTTACAAAGAATTGGAATGGATCTGTTTATTCTTTTTTTAAGCGGAAGAATCCTAAAAAAGCTGATAAGAAGAGAATATTACCTGATGTAGCAAAGCAATTTTATCATACGATTGAGAAGAGATGGCTTAATAATGAAAAATTAAGGATACGAAACAAATTGATATTCAGGGTACTGTATGAAACAGGTATGAGGATAGGTGAACTCCTACACCTTAGAGTAACTGATTATGATTATCCTGATTCTTTTCAAAAGGTAGGGAACATATATCTTGTTCATAGAGATAATGATGACGGAGATAGGCAACTAAAGACGGGTGAGAGAACAATTCCGGTTTCAACATCTCTCCTAAAAGAAATTGATGATTATATTATGTATCATCGTCCTTTTAATAAAGAAGTTGAGTATATTTTTGTTTCTCATTCTGTGGGAAATGAAGGGGAAGCACCTACTAGACAAGCGATGGGAAAATTTTTTTGTGAGGTTTTTGAGGCTAGTGGCATAAAAAATGTACGTATTACACCGCATTCCTTGCGCCATACGCACGCTTCAAACTTACAAGATTTAGGGGTTGATATAAATGTCATTAAAGAACGTCTTGGTCATTCAAGTTTATTAACAACAAGTAGATATGCAAAACCTTCGGTCGAGACTCTTACTATGGCTTATGAGCGTTATTTACATAGTAAGAAGGGTAGTGCATTTTAATTATGAGTGTGATTCCTTTTATTGATTTTGAGAGTGATAAATGGATAATTCCTGCAAGAGCAGATATGCCCGATTATGTTTTTAGGTTTGATTTTCTCCCGAACGATTGGTTTAATCAAACAGTTAAAAAAATTACTTTAGAATCATTTACGATTGCAAGACTTAGTGTGGGTACTTTGCATCGATACAATTATGGGCTTGAAATGTTCTTTAAATTTGTGGATGACTGTAAGATTTGTTTGAATACGTTTTCTGACATAACGCCAATGACGATTGAACAATATATATCTTATTTATTATTAGAAGTAGATAAGCCATCTACAAGAAGTGTTAAAATGGCAGCATTAAAGCATCAAATAAGACACGGACAAATGTTGGGGTGGGATAAATTTCCCTCAATCGAAATATTTGACGGCACAGAGAATCGAACACTTCAAACGGAAGATACGCTAAAAACTATGGTGATTGATGATCGTGTGATGAAACAAATTGATGTAACACTTATGAAAATAAAACAGGAAATGAAGTCAGTTAATCAAATATGTTCCTGGGGGCTCATCTCTTTGATTAAACATACGGGAGTAAGGATTCACGAAGCTTTAAGGTTACAAGAGAATCATCTCTCGCGAGATTTTGCGGGAAAGCAACTTCTTGAGATTGTGAGTGATAAAACTTTAACAGACAGATATTTACCGGTTAGCCAAGAAGTAGTTAATGTGATAAAGCGTGTTTCAGAAGCTACTAGAGAAGGAAGGGGACAAATTGGTACAGAAAGAATTTTTATTAATGAACAAAAAGGAAATAAAGGATTCCAGCACCTTTCTCAGGTTATTGCGAGACAACGTCTAGCAAGTTTTATTACTACCAATAAGATTGTTAATCCTGATGGCAGTTTAATTAAATTAACATACCATCAGTTTCGACATACAATTGGTACAGATCTTTTGAATAATGGAATGAGTATGTCAGAAGTTATGGAGTATCTGGGGCACACTTCCACGCACTCCACGAGGTTATATGCAAAAGTTCGAAATGACAGGTTGTCAAGAGAATATAGAAAACTAGGGTTTATCGGTGTTATCGAGGAAAAAGTGGATAATGTTATTAATGAACAAAGGGGAAGTATTAATAAAGAACAACGCTTAATGGCCCAACTACCAGACGGTGTTTGTGCAAGACCAGTTAAAGAAAAGGTTAATCATTGCAAAAAAACCAATGCTTGTCTCTTCTGTCCTAAATTTATAACGACTCCCGAATTTTTAGCTTTTCATACAAATCATTTGGAACGTATTAGAGAAGATAAACAACGGTATATGCAAGAGCATTTGATTGGCACTGATTACCTATTGTTTGAAACAGAACAAGCCCTTGTAGAGATTATTTCCCGGCTTAAAAAATTCTAGTTGAAAAAGGTGTAGCGTAATGGCGAGAGCAGATTTGTTTTTAGCGAGTAAACTGGTTAATTATGATACTTCTAATTTGCAACATGACTTTAGATGTGGAAATAATATGTTTTCTGATAATGTTTGGGATTTCAAAGGAATCATAGATGTTCCTCATTGGAACGACGCTCAATATCAGTTGGATTTTGAAGTGTTTTCTTCTCCTATTATTCGAGAAACTGTCAAATTATATATAGTAACGGAATTGCAGATGAATGCTTTTAGTTCAGTAAAGCGGAAGCTATACGCTTTTAAAATGTTGAGAAATTATCTGAAAATCACTCCAGAAATGACGTCTTTTGCGGATTTTACCAAACACTCACTCCGGGGTTTCTTTAGATATATTCTAAATGCTAAAAAAGAAGATGAGAAACCTTTAAGTGCGGTTTCTAAAAAAATTGCAGCACAGGTTGTTAAGGAGTTATTAATTCGTGGTGGGACAAGAGGTTGGAATGTTCCAAAGGATACTTCTTACATCAATGGTTTGTATCAAACAATAATTACTGATAACAAAAAGATTAAAGAAGGTACAAAATTGGGTTCTACAAATAAGGTTCTACCCGAAAGTGAGATTATTGATAAACTAATAAAATTATCACTAGATGCCTTGGGGAATGATACGGATATTCTTGCAGCAGCAAGTATTCTTATTATGAGTCAGGTGGGTTGTCGGATTTCTGAAACCCTAAGTATAAAATCTGGTTGCCTAAGTCCGATAGATGATGAAGTATTTATTACCTATACAACTTCTAAGACAGGGAAAGAACCTGTGGAAGTAACCAGGCCGGCAAATGAATTAATCGTTACAACGATTGAAAAGTTAGAGAAATACACTTCTATGCTTCGCAAAGAGTCAGGGTTTTCGAATCTTTTTTTGACAAGGAACAGAGTAAAAAAAGGTCGTCCGGTCTGCCTTGCCAGCTCCTCAAATTGGACAAAGAATCGGTTGATGCCGTTTATAAAGAAACATGACTTGCGTGATGAGTCAGGAGATTTATTACAATTAACCAGCCACTATTTTAGACATATCTTTGCAACGTACGCTTTTAAAAGTGGGATGAAGGTATATGATGTAGCTGAAATGATGAATCACAAGTCTATTTTAATGACAGAAACCTATGATCATACAAAAGAACAAAAACAACAAATTATCACAGGGATTTTATCAGGAGAAATCCCTGTGTCGTCAACCAATCGTATAGCGCTACAATCCATTGAGGGATGTGAAAATCCTTTTAAGGGATTGACTGTTGATCAAGTAGATAAAATGCGTCGAGCAATGAAAATAGAGATTTTACCCCACGGTATATGCCTACACCATCCAATGCGTGGAGAACCTTGTGAGCAGGATGGAGTTTGTTTGGGATGTAATAATTTCTTAGCATCAGCAAGTTATTTGCCAATCTATGAAAGACGATTAGAAAAAATAAATGTGGAAATTGGATCTCAACTGAATGATAAGAGCATTTACAATACGAAATTACACTACCAAAAAGGAAAACTTGAGAATTATATACAAGAATTAAAAAGGAAGTTAATTAGGATAGATTTTCAATAGATTTTATATGATGATGTAGAGGTGAATAAAAATGAGTAGTATTTCAAATTCTAATCCAATCGATTTGGCAGCTGAAAAGAATCGACAGCGAACCACTACAAAGGTTATAGAGGCATTAGAGCGACTCAAAAAGAGTGGTGGCATTTCTATTCAAAAAGTTGCTAAAGAGGCGGGGATTTCCCGAAAAACACTGTATAACCGCCCTGATTTGAAAGCAATGATAGAGGAAGTTAAATCCCTTATGAAGGATACGAAAAACAGCAAGGAGAAGAGGGGAAACGTTCGATCTCTTCAAGAGGAGCGCATCATAAAACTCAGGGATAAAGTAAAAACTCTCCAACAGGAAAAGCAGAAGATTTTGGAACAAAATGCAGGGTTGACTGAGACGGTGTTTGAATTGAAGCAAGAGGTTTTAGAATTACAAGAGTGTCTCTATCAGGAAAAAAGGATTACCTCAGTAGAGAGGAAATAACTATTAAATATTTCTCTATTCTATTATTTACTTATAAATTAATTTTTAGTTTTTTGTATAGAGTGGATAAAGATGTTTCTGTAGTGTTTAAAGAAATGTAAGTACTAATTTAATAAATTACATGTTATTAAATTAAGTCTATAATTTATAGTTATAAGATGAATAAGAAAAGTAATTAATATATAATTTAATAAAAAAATGTTGAATTAAGCATGAATTCTCTTATGAAAAATTTAAAAGGTATTTGGACATGGGTTTGTAAATTCTGTTAAATGTGATATTAATCCTAACTTACATACGGGGGTGTGTAAGTTTGTTTGGAATACAATATATAAGTGGACTTTAGTTTAGTAAAGATCTTTCCGAAAAATGGCGCTTTCCTACTGCAAGGAATAGCGCCATTTTTTTATATTCTAGAGCCAGATTAACTATATTTTTGAACGTGGATTTTTACATCAGTATTCTTGAAAAGCTCCTCAAACAACTGAATTCCTTCCAAACATTTTTGTTCAATATGTTCAAAAAAATCAGTGTAACTATTAAAAGAATAGTCACTAAAATGCTTCTGGGCTGTTTGGATAATGTTGTCTAGTTGTTCTTTATGTGGCCATGACATTCTTACGATTTCCTCAGAAATCTTATAAGAATAAATACTATACCCCAAATAATCTTTGCATAACTTTTGGTACTGTGATATTTCACTTTTTGTGAGATTGCCCAGATAGGCAGAAACATCTAAAGGATCAGTGTAAATATGCAATGGTTTTGCTGTTTGATGTATATTTCTTATTCTGTTTTGTAACCAACGATTTTCAAATGATGATAAAAATTCATTCCAAGAAAGCAAACGTATATTTGTGTTTTTAATTGCCTCATGTGCTCCTGATTGAAACCCATTTCTTGCAATGATTAGACCGTGCTGTGCACCATAGTCGTTAACAGTCGTTCTTAAGGAATGAATAACCGTTTGAGGTATATTAGTTTTCCAATATTTACATTCGATTAGGTATTCTGATGAAGGTGTGCTATTGTTATCCTTTGCGAACACATCGATATCGACAGTACCTCTTACTGTTGATATCTGTTTGCCACGCTCAGCATCAAATCCGCATTGATTTAATATTTTTGTAACTATTAATTCTAAATCTTGCCAACTATTGGGTGGTTCGTGAACAATTTCCAATACAGAATCCTCCATAAACTATAATGTTAAATAGATTTTATTAAATTATAAGATATTAATATTATGTTTTCAAATAACTAATGAAATCTTACTCAGATATTCAAAACCATTACAAAAGAATCAAATTAAAAAAAACGAAATTTAAATCTGCTGATAAAGAATCCATTTTGATTAAACTTTTTTCAAACTAAATTCTTTTTATATATTGTAAGATGCTGGTTTGTAGGATTTTTTTGATCAAACTTTATTTCAAAGCAACAAATCAAGTTGTTTTTTTCGCTTTAAGCCTATTTAAATGTCAAAAAATCTCTTCTTTTCAAATAAAGATAGGGATTTTTATATTAGGAAGCTGCAATTATATATTTTTAGTAAACGAAATGGTAATGACCATATATCTGTTTTTTGTAGTTAAATTAAGAGGATTTTCAATTTTATGTAACAGATGAATTAGTTCATTTACCCTTTTTTCTTCTGGCAAAAATCTTATCGTAATATAAGTTATAATCAAATTGATTGGCTAAAATTCTATTTTTCGTTATATGTATGTATTTTAGATGCCTTGTTTATTCATTTCTGAAATAATATAACTGATTTTATACTCAACACTATATTATTCCCATTTTATGTTCAATTGTTACGTAGGTTGGTTTAGAATAAAATATTTTTTAGATTATAATTAGTTCACTTTAAATAAATTTATTTATATATTAGAATAAAAAATAAATACAAACTACTAGGAGTCTTATTGTGATGAATAAAAATATTTTTTTAGTGAAATCAAACAAAAGGTGGGCTGATTATATCCTGGGATCTTATCATTATGAAAACTTTAAGTGTATGGAGGATTATGTTGAAAAAGAAAAAGAATTATATGAAATAGATGTACAATTGCTAAAACAATATATTGCTCGTATTGAAGCGATTCAAGAATCTTATGATGTTGCTAAACTGCAACCTTTAATTATTATGTACGTCACTATTTTATTTAGTGTTTTTACAGCGACTGTTACTTTTTCAAAAGAAATTTGGGGGTTTATTGTTTTAATTATTTTGATTTCAATTATACTGCCGTACGTAGTTAACATTATAGTTTTTGCTAGAAATAGGTGGACAAAATTAGTTTATCTAAAAAAACGTTTTGAGCAAATTCAAGATGAAAGAGAAAAGTAACTCTTTTTGGAATTATAAAATAAGATGGGATTTATTTAAGAAACTTTAGCATTATAGAGATTAATTTGTGTAAAGAAACGTAGGGATGAAAAATTTCTACGTTTCTTTTGTTTTTTGAATTTGAATAATTTACAGGGGTGGTAACCTTTATGTAGAATCTCTATTTTAGATTAAATAAGGTTGCGTGGTTTTCTCCGGTTGGATATGATTATTTACAAGGGGGAAGTCTAAAAGAGGAGGAATCTCTCAAATTGATAAATAGACTACGGAAGGTTGCTGTTCAGGAATTGGCGGAAATTAAATATTTTGCATAACGAACATAGAATGAAACTATTTTTATTTAAAGAGTATTACTAATTAATTTTAAGGAGTTTAATAGTTAGTTCAAGCGATGGGATCAAGAACTGTTAAAATTATATAAGAATAAAGTATTGGTTTTAAGCATAGAACCAAGTTAATAATATCAATGGCCTTTAGCCAATGATAAATCCATGAATAAATATTTATTTTAGATTAGTGATGTTAAGTTTGCATTTTACTGTATATAAAAAGAGGTCTATATCGTAGTATTTTAATAAAGTAAATTCGAATTTTAAGAGGGAGAAAGTATGGCACATACTCTAAAAAATATTTTTGACGAATATATAGCTAAAAGAAATAATATTAATCCTATTGATCCGGAAAGAGAAAAAGTTATCAATCAATATTTTCGGAATAAAAAAGGGGAGGAAATTGTACAGAATTTAATAACCGCTGAAGTTAGTGAAACGGGTGGATTGACAGCGTTATCAGGATTTTATTATCAATTTTTAGTTACAATTGAATACATTATAGAGATGTTAGAAAACAAATGGGATTTTGTTATTATGGAGTACCATGATGACATTGTAGTTGGTAAAGATAAAAAAATCCGATTTATACAGGTCAAATCTAGTCAAAAAATCAAGTTGGATGTTACAGAGTCACCAGCTTCAGGTTTATACAGAAGGTCTGATAAAGAAATTAATAAACAAAAATTCCGTCAAGCTAATTCATGGGTAGATAAGTTATTATTGAATGCAGCTTTAGCAAAAAAATCTGATGGATGTGAAACAGAATTCCAACTATATTCAAGTTATCATTTCCTTAGAACTTCAAATTATAATTTTGATTTCTATACAGATAACAAAATATTTAATAAAGAGATTCCCGTAGATGATCATTTGCTAAAAGTGTTATCGAAGCAAATTTTTAATGATAAAGGACAGGAATTAAGCTTTGTTAATGAATGTGAAGAAAATATAGAGGAATTGCTAAAACGCTTTTATTTGCATACCGGATTATCCTTACAAGAAATAGATAAATTTCAAGATCATTTATGTATGAATCTTAATAGAATTATTTTTAAGGGATATGGAGAAAATGTATCTATTGGAGTTTCAGATTTGTATTATATTATAGGTTATCTATTCGAAGAATGTACGGATAAAAGTAATATAGAACGTCTAGTTATTACAAAGGATAAGATAGTAAAGTTATTAGAAAATCTTAGAAAGAAGGCTTTGTATCAAGCTAGTATAATAGTCAATCAACATGAAAGTATCACTCTTATTAATAGAGTTATTGATGAAATATTAACTAATGTAAAAGGATCTAGAAATTCAGAAAGCATTAATAGACTAATTTATCAATATAGGGATTACTTAGAATCTTGGGTATCAAATGGAAATGGAGATATTAAAAATCTCTTTGAACGTTTATTTGATGGTACTACTAAAACGCAAAGATATTCAAAATTAACCACTAATATTAAAGAGAATAGTTTAGTAGAACTATTTACTCTAATAATAATGCTTACAGTAATTAAAAATCAAAACATGAAGTTTGCAGAAAATGAATCATTGGTAACAAAGAAAATTGAAGGCATGAAAGAAATTTATGCATTTTTAAGATTGGAAGCTCCTAAAAAGAAACCAGTAGCTATTGAAAAGTTAAATGTAATTATAAAAAATGCAAGTTTAAAAGAACAACTTTATTTAATGGGAATAGATTTAAATGTAATTATACAAAATTATAATGATAGAAGGTTTAATAATATTGAACCCGTGAATATATATGTTAAGGATTCAATACATGTTGAAGAGTTGGAAGATGATCAAAAGTTGAATGAAGTTCCTATTACAGCTAAACTGTTACCTGGAAATATTATGAAAGATGATTTTTACGATGCTTTGGACGAGGAAGATATAGAAAAGTATTTAATTGAAATGTTAGAAGAATTAGTTGAGGAGGATATTGAGTGAGTAATTTTAATAGAGTACATAATAGACTAATTCAAAAGAACTTTACAACGTTAGAAAATGAAGAAGTTGAGAGAGAAGGATTTTCGTTATATGTAAATGAAACAATCAGTGTGTTTCTAAAACAAATACATACAGAATTAGAGCTTGAAAATATCAAATTTTACTCTAATCAAATAAGGCTAATATTATTGGAACAAGGTAAAAATATTTATAACAGTTATCTAATTATTTGTGCAGATAAAGAAATGGACTATGAAAAATTTTACATGATAGAGCGTAATAATATAGTGCTAAGAAAATATGTAGTTAGAGACGAAAATGATTTAAATCGGATTCCATTTTTAGATAACACTATAGATGAAGGTATAAATAAACCAGACGCTTTACAGGAAACAGAATGTACTGAGGAAGTAAAAAGAGTTCTATCACTTGTAAAGCAACATGATGGTGAAAATATCAAATTAAAAGATAATCAAATTGAAGAAATAGTAAATTATCTAATGCAAGGGATGGATATTAATTATGAAAATTGAAAGGTTGATAATAAAGAATTTTAAAAATTATATGGGCGAGGTCGAATTTGATTTATCTAAGGAGGTAATACTGCTATACGGTGCTAATGGATTTGGTAAAAGTTCTTTTTTTGATGCTATAGAATGGTGTTTAACAGGAAAAATAAATAGGTTTGAAGGTTCGGAAAGTGAACTAAAATACGATGTTGCCAATAAGAGAATTAATACTGAAGTGAACTTTGAAGTAGCAGTTACTATAGTTTTTGATGGTAACACCTTAATTAGATACTTTAATGTAACAAATGGGAATGTTAGAAACTTACAAGTAAGAATTAAATCAAATGACGGCAATGTTCATATTGGGCAAGAACAAATAGAATCATTTCTAAAAATGCACACAGCAAGCACTATTACATATGAAAAGGGAAGTTTTAGTCAATTATTAAAGCAGGCCTATATTCTATCTCAAGATCAAATAACAGATTTTATTACGAGTGAAGACGCTAAAGAACGTTATAAAGCTTTGGCTAATATAATGGGCTTAAAATCAATGCTGATTGAATTTGACAATTTTAAAAAAGTATTGAAGAATTTAGAAAAAAAGAAAGATAAGTTTTCTGATCGAATTATTGAACTTAATAAAGCTATAGAAAATAAGAAAGAAACAATGAATTCTTTTGAAAAAGAGGAATTAGATAAATTAGCGAGTTCCTATGGCATTGGATTATTAGAAAATAACGTGAAAATTAGTGTGGAAAATGAAATAGCTAAGAGATTAGATTCAAAAAATCATTTAGGAAAATATATGGAATTTTATGAAGAAATAGAAGATGAGAAAAAAAATATTAGTTTTAATGAATTAATGAATCTTTCTAATGAGAATGAATTGAAGAAAGAATGTCTTTTAGATAAAAGAAAAAAAGCTGAAAATCTATTAGAACGTTTAAATAATAAAGTAACTAGTTTATCCAGTTTAGAGGAAAATTTAGAAAAAGTTAATGGATTAAAAAATGAGCTAAGTAATCTACAGATATTATTGAAAGAGTTAAATATTGAAGAAAGTAATATTGATGAATTAAATGAAAAGCTGGAATTTCTAAGAAATGAGAATGTGAAACTCGAATATAATTTAGCCGCTGTAAAGTTTAAAAATAAAAATATCCCTATAATTGAGGATACAAAAGATTTGAATGTTTCTATAAGAAGAAAGTTAACAAGCATAAGTAATCGCCTACAAAAAAATAATGATGTATTAAAGATAATACAATCAATAATAGAGGAAAATAAAGATCAGGTATTAGCTAAGTTAATATCAGGTATTAGAGATGTTCAAGTATATACGAATCAATATGATTTGAATTATTGTCCTGTTTGTTCTTCGCAAACTGATAGTTTGAACAATGAAGTTGCTAAAAATTTAAATTATTATTTAAATCAGCTTAATGAAGAAAGTAGTTATTATGAAAAAATAATAAGTCTATCAAAATATCTTGAAAATAGAAAGCAAAAACTAACTGAAGAAGCTAGAAAACTAAAAACAAGGCAAGAAGAAAATGAAATTAGAATAAGAAATTTCGAGCAAGAGTTAAATGATTATAAATCATCAGATTCATTTGATGAGGTACTATTTTTAGAAAAACAACCACTTCTAGAAGAGCAGATATCTAAACAATTACAAGAGATAAATAAAAGAAAAGAAGCTGTTGAAATAATTTTAAAGATGGAGAAATTAACAAATGATATATCAGGATATGAAAAAACTTCAAAAATTACATATAAACAGAAAGATGCTAAAGAACTAAAGGAAAGCATTAATAAGAATAAATTAAGAAAAGACTTAGTGAATAGGAAATATTTAGGTATTATTTCATCGATTGAAAAAACAGAAAAGGTCATTGCAAGGGTAAATTTAACAGTTCTTAAAATTAAAAATTTTTTACATGAGAATCAATATAATCAAAAATTCATAGATATAAAAGATTTTGCCTCGGAATCCATAAAAAGAATTGATCTTGAGATAAAGGAATTAAATTTAGTTAAAGAACTCTTAGTAAAACAAGAAGTTAATACCTCTGTTTTAAAACAAATCACTAGCATCAAAAAAGATGAAAAAGATTTAAATTTAAAGATAAGTAAATTGGATTCTTATATGGGGATATTAGAAAAATATAAACATCAAAAACAAAGCTTTATTGGAGAGGGAATCTCAGACTTTCTTAATCAAAGTCATTCTACTGTACAAAGATATTTTAGATATTTAGATCCGATTCCAAGTAATTGTGAGTTGCTTTTTGAGGGGAGTGAAGAGCAATTAAATGTTAAGGTTGCATATAATAAAGAATTATGTGATAAACCTTTTGGAAAAAGTAATGCTAAAAATATTTTAAGTTCTGGACAATTAAATGTATTAGCTATATCTATATTTTTAGCGATTAATCAAGAGCAACAAGTGCATTCATTAAATTTCGTAGGTATAGATGATCCGATTCAAAATATGGATGATATCAATCAATATACTATGTGTGACGTTCTAAATAATATTGAAAAGCAACTCATAATTTCCACACATGATTTTAATTTTTTAAAATTGTTTATTAAGAAAAATGAGCACAGAAAAAATAAAATGATAATCTATAATTTTAAAAGTCCTTACATTAGTTCTCATAAATTAGAAATGATTGAGTTTGATTCTCAAGGACAAGTATAATCAATCTTTTTTAAAATTGATAAAAAAATTAAAACCATGTAATTTGAGTGATTTTTGTTCAAAATACATGGTTTTTTTCTGTTATCAAATCAATATTCAAAGCATATTTTTGATCAAATTGTATTCCAATCTAACAATCGCAAAATTCATTCCTAAATAAAAGAGAATTACACATAATAAGGGGAAGGATTCTATTCATCCCTTGAAAATAAAAGAATTACACAATTTAGATTTCTATAACTACCATTTTAAAAAAGTCGAGGTAGTTTATAGAGGGTAAAAGGAAGAACTAAGTGATGTATTTACTTGGATCTTCCTTTTTTTATTCTAAAAAAAGAACTTGGAGGGAACTATTATGCGGTGCGAGACGTTCTCGAGTAAGTAATGCGGGAGCATAGGCGACAACGAGGACTATTCTTAATTGTAGAAACATCGAAAACAATAAAGAGTAGGATAACTGTTCAGGCGAGTGAGAGGAATGAAGGAGTAACGC
>WPCH01126817.1_pt1 | contig 13663 bp, 16 predicted proteins | sample 5399881 | NCBI WGS metagenome assembly WPCH01 (sample SAMN12869468, study PRJNA574797) | sludge metagenome | isolation source: wastewater treatment of pH5 | place: China:Beijing | collected 2019-05-20
TGAAGATGAAGAGAGTTATGTGAAAATGACCGTAGATGAGTATGAAACCATAAGGCTTATTGATTTGGAGGGCTTCAACCAAGAAGAGTGTGCGAAACAGATGAATGTCGCCCGCACGACCGTTCAGGGAATTTATATCGAGGCCAGAAGGAAGCTGGCCGAATCATTGGTCAATGGTCAGGTGCTTATGATTGAAGGTGGCGAATACAGGCTTTGTGAAGAAGTTGGAAGTGGTTGTGGTCGGGGCTGTCGTAGGCGGAGGCGAGGAAGGAGTTTTACAAGGGAAGATGTGGACGACTGATTCCCTATCGTTCTTTGCCATTCTCAGTTTGGCTCATGATAGCCAGAGCAAAAGGAACGGAGGGTTCTTATGAAAATAGCAATTCCCGTGGATGAAAAAAGAATGGACTCTAACATTTGTCTATCCTTTGGTCGTACTCCCTATTTTCTCATCTATGATACCGAGACCAAAGAAAGCGTATTTATGGATAACAAGGCCGCAGCAAGTACAGGTGGGGCAGGGATTAAAGCCGCGCAAACGATCGTAGATAAAGAGGTTGATGTATTGCTGACTCTCCGATGCGGAGAAAACGCTGCTGGTGTCCTGAAGACTGCTGACATAGAAATCTACAAGACCACAGACGGGCCAGCTAAGGACAATATCGACTCTTTTCTTGCAGGTAAGCTTTGTTTGCTAGACAAAGCCCACGTTGGATTTCACGGCCAAGAAAGAAACCTATGAGGATAGCTGTGCTCAGCGGCAAGGGCGGTACCGGGAAAACGCTGGTGTCGGTGAACTTAGCTGCGGTAGCGAAGTCATCAACGTATATTGACTGCGATGTGGAAGAGCCAAATGGCCACTTGTTCTTTAAACCCATAGATATTCAGGAAGAAGAAGTATCAATTAGAATTCCCCGGGTTGATCATGAGCTTTGCAATGGATGCAGAAAGTGCACTGACTTTTGCAAGTTCAATGCTTTGGCCTATATCAAACATAAACTGATTGTCTTTGATGACCTCTGTCACTCCTGCGGTGGTTGCATCATGCTTTGTCCTGTACAGGCCCTACAAGAGAGTCAAAGGCCAATTGGGCGAGTCCAAAAAGGAGTTGCAGATCAAGTATTAGTACATACCGGAATACTGAACACAGGTATCGCTTCTGGTGTCCCTATTATAAAGAAACTTCTGGTGGAGGACGAAGCTGAGGCAGAGACGTTGACGTTTATTGATTGCCCTCCTGGAAGTGCCTGTGTCGTAATGGAAAGTATTAGAGACGCAGATTACTGTATAGCGGTTGCTGAACCTACTGTGTTTGGAGTTCATAACCTGAACATGATCTATGAGCTTGCCAGGCTGTTTGATCTGAGGTTGGGCGTGGTTCTTAACAAATGTCTTGACGGAGAAAATCCAGCGGAGGAATTTTGTTTAGAAAAGAACATCAAAATCTTGAGCCAAATTCCATTTGACAACACACTGGGAATGTTAAATTCAAATGCAAAAATAGCCGTGAAAGAAAGCAAGAAGTATAGGGATCTCTTTTCGTCTTTATTAAAAACCGTGATAACGGAGGTGCAGCATGAAGCAACTTCTAGTTCTTAGCGGGAAGGGGGGTACAGGAAAAACCACGATAGCAAGCGCGTTTATAAAACTGTCAGAGGCTAAGGCTTATGCAGATTGTGATGTCGATGCACCGAATTTGCACCTAATCACAGGACAAAGTGTAGAACCGAAAAAAACAGAGTATTATGGTTTGCCAAAGGCTGAAATAAACCCTAGACTGTGCATTGAGTGCGATCGGTGTAGACAAGATTGCAGATTTGATGCAATTTCAGTAGACAGACTGTACAAGGTGGATCCCTTTGCCTGTGAAGGATGTGGAGTTTGTGAGGTGGTTTGTCCTGCTGATGCGATTACTCTAAAGCCAGCTGTAGCTGGCGAGCTGATGCTCTACGCAAATAAAAAAGAGGTTTTTTCAACAGCACAACTGAAAATGGGTAGCGGTACCTCGGGTATGCTGGTCACTGAGGTGAAAGAGCAAATGAGGTTAGCATCAAGCGGTGTTGACCTGGCCATTATAGATGGATCTCCTGGCATAGGCTGCCCCGTCATCGCGTCTTTAAGTGGTGTGGATATGGTCTTGATCGTAGCGGAGCCTTCTATATCGGGAATTAGCGATCTGGAGCGAATAATAATGACTGCAAGAAAGTTTGGAGTCCAGACGGCGGTGTGTATCAACAAATGGGATACCAACATGAGTATTGCGGACAGGATCCAAGAATTTTGTGAAAAAGAAGGGCTCTCCTTCGTGGGTAAAATACCTTTTGACTCAGACGCAGTAAGGGCGATTAATAATGGGCAAACCATTGTGGAGATAGACTGTGCATCAGGCACCGCAGTGAGGGCTGTATACAACAAGGTAATACAACTGCTTTTTAGCGAAGCAGATCGTTTACAGCATTCTAAAAGCAAAGGAGCCAAATAATAATGGAAAATGGCCATGAAAGCCACAACTTTTTAGAAAAGTCGCATGCAATGAGCAGTATAAAGAAAGTTATTGGTATTGTTAGCGGCAAGGGGGGTGTAGGTAAGTCTCTTGTCACCTCCATGTTGGCAGTCCTCATGAACAGGCTGGCCTATCAAACCGCCATTCTTGATGCGGACATTACGGGTCCCTCGATTCCAAAAATGTTCGGTATCAAGGACAAGGCCAAGGGTAGCGAATCTGGGCTATTACCGGTTAAAACCAAGACTGGCATTGACATCATGTCTGTTAATTTGCTTTTGGATAGTGATACCGACCCGGTTGTCTGGAGGGGTCCGATTATTGCTGGAACGGTCAAGCAGTTTTGGACCGATGTTATCTGGGGTGATGTGGATTTCATGTTTGTTGATATGCCGCCTGGAACAGGGGACGTGCCTCTTACCGTGTTTCAGTCGATTGCCGTCGATGGGATTATTGTTGTAACATCCCCGCAAGAGCTTGTATCCATGATTGTTTCCAAAGCGGTTAAGATGGCTGAAATAATGAATATCCCCATCATTGGTTTGATCGAAAATATGTCCTATTTTACATGTCCCGACAACGGCAAGGATTACCACATCTTCGGCGAGAGTCACATTGACACGATAGCCCATAAACATGGGATTAAGGTCCTTGCGAAAGTACCCATTGACCCGGCAATCTCAGAAGCATGTGACCAGGGTGTGATCGAGTCCTTTGAAGGCCATTGGCTAGAGCCAGTGGGAGAACGGTTAAGGCAGTTGGAGGAGAAGGAAATGATCAAGATTGCTGTGGCCAGTGAAGGCGAAAGGGTAGCAGAACACTTTGGACATTGCGAGAACTTTACAATTTTTGAAGCTGAACAAAGCCAGATTGTTAAGGGCGAGTTAATACCAAATCCTGGACATAAGCCAGGTTTTCTTCCTGAGTTTCTTAGTGATCAGGGCGTGGATGTGATAATCTCAGGAGGCATGGGTAGTAGCGCGATTGATATTTTTAACGAAAAAGGTATTGAGGTAGTCGTTGGTGCAAAGGGTAATGCCAAAGCAGCGGCAGAAGCATATTTGGAAGGGTTGCTTAAGTCCAGTGGTTCTGTCTGTCATGAGCATCAGCATCATGATGAGTGTGGTGGATAGAGTATAAGAAAAGCAAAAGAGTCGACTAGCCTCACGGCCAATCGACTCTTTTTTTAGTCTTGCTTCTTTTCAGCAATTTCCTCTTTAATTCTATTTAAGAAATCTTCCACAGTAAGGGACCCAAGATCTCCACCGCGCCGATGTCTTACTGAGACTTGGCCCGCTTCTTGTTCCTTTTCCCCTACAACAAGCATGTAGGGAATTTGTTGGAGTTGTGCTTCGCGGATCTTCTTGCCAAGTTTTTCTCCTCTGCGGTCTACTTCCACCCTAATACCGGCTTTAAAGAGGGTTTCTTCTACTTGGTTTGCGTACTCTAGATAGTCATCGCCAACTGGAATCACCTGTACTTGAACTGGTGCCAGCCAAGTGGGGAAGGCCCCTGCAGTGTGTTCCACTAAAATGGCCATAAAGCGCTCTAAAGCACCGTAGAGTACCCTGTGAATCATAACAGGTCGTTTACGTTCGTTGTTTTCGTCAATGTAGGTAAGGTCGAAGCGCTCTGGCATGGCAAAGTCGAGTTGAATGGTTGCACATTGCCAGGTACGTCCAATGCTATCCTCAAGATGGAAGTCGATTTTCGGTCCGTAAAATGCTCCATCACCTTCGTTAACGACATAGTCGAGTTTCTTGGCCTCTAAGGACTGTCTAAGTGCATCAATGGCCACATCCCACATGGCATCTTCACCAATGGCGTTTTCAGGCTTTGTAGAAAGCTCCACATGGTACTTAAATCCAAAGACTCGATAGACTTCGTCAACGAAATCAATGACGCCTTCAATTTCTTCCTGGATCTGAGAAGGAAGCATAAAGATGTGGGCATCATCCTGGGTAAAAGCACGGACACGCATGAGTCCATGGAGGGTTCCGGATAATTCATGGCGGTGCACTAAACCCATTTCGGCCATGCGAATGGGTAGATCTCGATAGGAGTGGAGTTTGCGCTTGTAAACCAGCATGGACCCAGGACAGTTCATGGGTTTAATGGCAAAGTTTTGCTCATCAATTTTTGAGAAGTACATGTTGTCTTTGTAATTATCCCAGTGTCCAGATCGATGCCAGAGATCCTCATGGAGCATGATGGGAGTTTTAATTTCCACATAGCCGTGTTTACGATGTTCCTCACGCCAATAGTCCTCTAGGCAGTTGCGAAGTACCATGCCCTTGGGGTGGAAGAAGGGAAAACCAGGACCTTCGTCTTGGATGCTAAACAAATCTAGCTGGCGTCCTAATAATCTATGGTCTCGTTTGGCTGCTTCTTCAAGCATGCGGAGATGGTTTCTGAGATCCTTACCGTTTAAGAAAGCCAAACCATAGATGCGCTGTAGCATTGGTCGCTTCGAATCGCCTCGCCAATAAGCGCCCGCAATGTTTTGCAGTTTAAAGTGCTTTACTTTGGAGGTGCTTTCAAGATGTGGTCCCCGACAAAGGTCCATAAAGTTGCCCTGACGATAAATCCTTACATCTTCATCAAGACCCTCTAAAAGCTCTAACTTATAATCTTGGTTCTGGGTTGCAAATAGTTCTACGGCTTCAGCATTGCTGAGTTCTTGCCGGACGATGGGTAGATCCTCGGCAATAATTTTTTGCATCTCGGCCTCAATTGCTACTAGGTCTTCTGGAGTAAATCTATGCTCCAAATCAAAGTCATAATAAAAGCCGTTTTTGATCACAGGTCCAATGGCTATTTTCGTTTCGGGCCACAGCCTCAATACGGCCTGCGCCATAATATGGGCAGCTGTATGACGCATGACCTCCTCTTGATTAATCATTCCTAAGTTTTCATCCACAATTCTTCTCTCCTTTCTTGGCATATAAAAAAACCTCCATCCACATGGGACGAGGTTGTCGCGGTTCCACCCAAATTGACTGTCTCAGACGGTTCTGCCTGAGATGAGTCCACCTTTGTTTGCATATAACGGTGCAACCGGCCTAGCTTACAGTCGCAATGTCCCATTGCGCCTCTCAGCAGGCAACTCCCAGGTGGTATTCGCCAAAATGCTCCTGAGGAAGTTTCCAGCTCAAGCACGTACGTTGCTCGACTTCCATTCTCTGTCAGGTTAATGATGGTTACTTATCCTGTTCATCGTTATTGTCTATTGCCCTAAGAATAATTCTCTTTAATCAGTTTGTCAAGGGACAATTTTCCCAAAAGGCTTGACAAACACCGGGCGGGACTTCTTTAATGGAGATACAAGGAGCGGATAACATGAGACTTGAAGGGAAAATCACTGTCCCAGGCGATAAATCGATCTCCCACAGGGCTGTGATGTTGCTTGGCATCAGTGAAGGTCGGGGAAGCGTGAAGAACTTTTTAAGGGGAGCCGATTGTTTAAACACCATGGCCTGTTTAAGAGAGTTAGGGGTTGAAATCGAAGACTCGGGAACTGAGCTTATTGTTCATGGACGGGGTCTACATGGCTTAAAGGCACCTAAAGAACCTTTGGATGTAGGTAATTCAGGAACCACAATGAGGCTTATGGCAGGGATTTTGGCTGGTCAAGGTTTTACCTCCACCATCATTGGCGATGATTCTTTAAAACGAAGACCCATGGATCGGATCGCTATCCCTTTACGCAAGATGGGAGCTCTGATTTCCGGCGTAGATGGGGACTATCCTCCCCTTACGATTCAAGGGGGAGCTCTTGAAGCGATTGACTATGCACTTCCGGTAGCCAGTGCCCAAGTGAAGTCCGCTATTTTACTGGCTGGTTTGTACGCTAAAGGAGAGACGAGAGTCAGGGAGCTTATTCCAGCACGGAATCACACAGAACGCATGCTAGAGTTTCTAGGTGCCAAGATAGTAGTGGAAGATAACAACGTGACCTTAGCTGGATCAAAGCTTGAAGCTCAGGATATTGTAGTGCCAGGGGATCTTTCGTCAGCAGCCTTTTTCATCGCGGCCGCTGCAGCCCTTCCAGGCTCCCACTTGGTGATCACTGATGTGGGACTCAATCCCACTCGTACTGGAATCATCGATGTTCTAAGGGAGATGGGAGCCAGTATTAAACTGGACAAGGTGGTGCAAAGGGGCGGAGAAGAACAGGGTGATCTGGTGATTAGAGGTAGAAGGCTTCAGGCAACCACCATCACCAGGGAGATGATCCCCAGAGTTGTAGATGAGATTCCAGTTTTGGCAGTGATTGCCGGGGTAGCTGAAGGCATTACGAAGATCACTGGGGCAGAGGAACTCAGAGTCAAAGAATCGAATCGTCTTGCCTCTTTGGTAACAGAACTAAGCAAGCTTGGTGTCAGAATTCGAGAACTCCCTGATGGTTTAGAGATTGAAGGACCTAACAAAATCTTGGGTGGTCAAGTCGAAAGCTACGGAGATCACCGCATGGCTATGGCCTTGTCCATGGCAGGTCTCTTTTCTGATAGCCCTGTGAACATTCGGGGCAGTCATTGTATTTCCATATCGTTTCCAGGGTTTGATCAAGTACTGAAGACCATCGTTAAGTGAGGGGGGTATGACCATGGAGCAAGTTTTCATAAACCTAGGTGAACGCAGTTATAACATAGCAATTGGGGCTGGCCTACTCACAAACATCCAGGACTATGTAGGTGCCTTTGACACTTTCGCCTTGATTACAGACGACATTGTGGATACTCTCTATGCTCCCGTATTATACGAAGCTTTAGGTGATAAAAAGGTTTATAAAATTCTGATTCGCCCGGGCGAAGGGAGTAAAAGCATCCAAGTCGTGGAGAGAGTCTTAACTGAAATGTTAGACTTTGGACTAGACAGATCCTCGGCAGTAATTGCCCTTGGAGGCGGCGTCGTTGGGGATGTGGCAGGCTTTGGTGCGTCTGTTTACATGAGAGGGATTCCCTTAATCCAAGTGCCAACCACCTTATTGGCCCAGGTGGATAGCTCCGTAGGAGGAAAAACCGGGGTCAATTTGCCTGCAGGAAAAAACACCGTGGGCTGTTTCTATCAACCCCAAGCCGTTGTCATCGATACGACGACCCTGAGAACCTTACCAAAAAGGCATCTGGTGAGCGGTATGGCTGAAGTCATTAAATATGGAGTTATCTACGACTACGACTTTCTAGTGTATCTACGAGACCACTTCTCCGATTTGCTGGATCTGAAGGGAGACGTTGTCACCAAGGTGATCAAACGTTGCTGCGAGATTAAAGCAGAAGTGGTTGCCAAGGACGAAAGGGAGGCAGGTCTCCGTAAAATTCTTAATTTTGGTCATACTATCGGTCATGCCTTGGAAGTTGCTACTCAATACCAGACATACACCCATGGAGAAGCGGTCTGGGTAGGTATGTATCTAGAGACCCTATTAGCCCATCGATTAGGGCTCATTGATCAAGTCTATCTAAGAGAGATTCGGGATCTAATCATAAAGAGCGCCATCGATCTCGAAATCGATGACGCCCTGTTGGCCCATTTAATGAAAAGTATGTTAAAGGATAAGAAGAACAGAGATGGAAAAATATCATTCATTCTTCCTGCGGGAAAGGGAGTTATCAAGGAAGTGCTTCTTACCCAGGAAGACCTAAGCGTTTTGTTTGCTTCTTCCAATACTGTCTAAAACGCAGACTACCCTTGATCTCTCCGGCATTAGGTCTGCTGCTCACAACGGCATACTTGATGAGCTTCTGCTCATCTCCCCAAGCCCTGGTCATGATGGTGTGGAGCTTTTTGGGGTCCACTGTAGGATCCAAGGAGGCCACCTCGTGGAGGGCTTTTTTCTCGATTTCCTCTCCGGCCTTTAAATGTGATTCCAATTTAAACACCTTGTTTTGTAGAACTAAACGGTGGAACTCTTCCCGCAGCATCCAAAACTCAAGAGCATCTTCTTCTTGATCAGGCTCGACGATCAAATCATTTTCCGTCATCCAGTACGGCTTAAAAATCGATATACATGGTGTGGAGCTTCCTGTGACCCAGAATGTATCAAGACTGTCGTTTAGTTCGGCCACAAAGCTCCCTGTTGTGTGATCCCCAACCACTCCTCCTCCGTGCATACACACGCTGCCCAGTGCTGGCCGATCAAAGGGTCTTTGGTCTCCAAACTTAGGGGCATGGGAGCGAAGAATCTCCATCATAGTTTCTACTGTAATCTGCCCTTTGTCGGAATGCAATCGCGTAGAACAGGCACTATGTCTACTTAGAGAGCCACTGAACCTTGTCACAAGTTGATTGGTGTAACAGCGGGCAAAGTCAAAGTCCTCTGGGGATTTACACCACTTCTTAGAAATGGCATGGTTAACCAGCTCTGGGTGTGCTAAGTCAAAGTCTTTACCGATGCTGAGACGGTTAGAGATGGCTCGTACGTCCTTAACTTTTTCTGCAGCCCAATAAGGTCCAGCTGTTTCTAATACCCAAGCAGAATCTCGATCTGCAATCAAAAATGAATTGTGATAAAAGAACTTACTCTCATAACCGCAATTCCCGCCTTGACCATATTTCTCTAAGAGTTCCGTGATCAAGTGAAGGGCTTCTGTGCTGGTCTTGCAGCGTTCTAGAGCCAGGCGCACCAAGTCCATTCCGAGGAGGCTCTCTGGCCCCTGTTTTATCTTAGTGAAGACCGCTTCATTACCGATAGTGAGCCCAAATTCATTGGATCCCATCTCGGCTCCCCACATCCAGGAGGGTTTCAACAGCAATACTTCGTGCGTCTCCTTGGCCTGATCGATGGTAATGTAGGTGCACTTAAGCTTAGATCCCTCTCTGTAGCTTTGCCGCGGAACGCGGATCATAAGCAAGGGTTCATTGGGTTGACGATCACTGTTTTTGGCAAAAACGACCTTTCCACTCCTAGTAGAGTTGCCTAGAGCTACCATAGTATCGCACATAAATATTCCTCCTTAGTCAAAAATTATTCTAATCACTTCTCTTTATCGCACCGATTCCCCTCTAGAAGGGGAATCATGGACTCAGGCCAAGGATTTGAAAGATAACTGACGATAACTGTCGAAAATGGTCTATAAGTCCGTTGATTCAACATTAAATGATTTTGATTAATGTTTCACAAACCGATATAGTGATAAACGTAATACACATAGTATTTAATGAGGTGAAAGTGATGCGTAAACGCCAGATTGTTCTTTTTATTGCCTTGTTACTTTTCTGGTTGCTGCTGTCTTCAGATTATGATGCACAGCATATTATTACGGGTTTAGTATTATCAGCACTTGTGACTTGGTTTTGGCGCGATCTTGCGGATTTACTCCCTAGTCGCTCGCTAGTGGGTACACTGCCAGTGACGATTCTCTTTGGTTTAACTCTACTCTGGGAGATTATCTTAGCCAATCTTGCAGTAGGCAGAGCCGTTCTGTCCCGTAGCTCTAAGCTAGATGCGGGTTTTGTATCGTTTAAGCCCGATCTTCAAACCTCCTGGGGAAGGGTCCTTCTTGCCAACGCCATCACGATTACTCCAGGCACCGTCACAATAGACGTGAACCCCGATACGGGGTACTTTATGGTTCATGGGCTGACCAAGAGCCTCCGTGAAGGTTTGGGTGAGGGCCGGATAATTAGGCTGATTCAGCGTTTAGAAGGGAGTAGGCCAAAATGAGTGTGGTTTTAATCGTAATCATCCTGATTGGGTTCTTAGCACTCGTGGATTTTGTACGAGCTGTCCTAGGTCCCACTGCTGTGGACCGCCTTCTGGCATCATCAGCCATTTCGACCAAGGGCATGGCCATCATTCTGTTATTGGCATACTCCAATAATAATATGAGTTATATTGACGTTGCTCTAGTCTTGGCACTTTGTGGTTTTGTAGGTCTGTTAGCTATGTTGCGTTCGCTCCTTCCGGCTGATGCGGCAAGCCTAACCGAGGAGATAGAACACAGGCCAGGACAACTCGTTCATTTTGTAGGTAAAGAGGAGGAGAAATAATGACCCTAGCTTATGTTTTTTTCATAGTTGGTGTAATTTTTTTCGCCTTGACCAGTCTAGGTCTCTTGCGGATGCCCGATGCTTACAGCCGTCTGCATGCTGCGTCTATTGGAGACACCCTCGGCTTTGGGTTTGTTGTTCTAGGTCTGATCCTACTGGTACCTGGGTTGGCCAATATATTTAAGCTTATTCTGGTCTTGGGAGTAGTCTGGATCATCAACCCCACTACATCTCACTATGTGAGCAAGGTTGCTCTATTGCGCGGTAACTGGGTAATTCTTACGCATCGCCAAGGCTCAAAGACAGACGAAGAGGAGGTCGTTGGCTTGTGAGTCCTCAAATCGCTGATCTTATGAACGTTGCGTTTTTGAGCTTTTTGGTTGTGATTGCCATTGCCGTTTCGCATGTGAAAGATTTGCTCTATGCCGCAATCCTCTTGGGAGCGTATAGTGTGACCATTGCTTTGATCTGGCTTTTGATGAGTGCGCCGGACTTGGCTATTACGGAGGCAGCTGCCGGAATTGGCATGACTACACTTATGATTGCTGTAATTAGCAAAATCGGGCGAAAGGAGGAGTAAGCTATGTCGAATAAAATAGCAATTGTCCTTCTAGTCTGTATCGGTATCGTGATGCTCTTGGCTATTTCCGAGTTACCATTATATGGCTCGCCTGATACCCCCGCCCAAAACTACGTGGCAGAGCGATATATCGAAGGAGCCTTGGGGGATACTGGTTCCTTGAACATGGTATCTGCCATCGTCATTGACTACCGTGCCTACGATACTTTAATTGAAACCACCGTTTTGTTCACCGCCATTATTGCGGTCTTTATGGTATTAAAAAAAGGAACTGATAGAGAGGGTGAGCATAAGTGACTGACTTTGTCTTAAAACGCATGGTAGCGCTGATGCTACCTTTTGTGCAGATGTTGGGCTTCTACGTTATCTTTCATGGTGGAAGCTTTTCCGGAGGAATCATTACGGCCCTTTCTCTCATCGCCTTCAGCTTAGTATTTGGACTGGAACGTAGCCATGAGAAGATCTCTGAACGCATGATGGGGCGCCTCATCTCCTTCGGAGCCCTCTGGTATGGGGCTGTGGGATTATTGGGAGTCTTGCGGGGTACCACCTTTCTAATGAACAAAGGAGCCGGCGTGCCTTTGGGTGAACCAGGTAAGCTGTATTCAGGGGGATTGATTTTCCTAATTACCCTTGGTGTGGGTTTTTCGGTCGCCAGCACGATGGTGACATTATTCACAACTCTAATGGAGGAGGACTAGAATGGGCGAGTTTTGGAGCCGTATAATACAGAATTATCCCTATGTTTTTGCCTTAGTCCTTTTTGCTATCGGTATTTATACTGTCTTGACCCATTCTAATCTATTTAAGAAGGTTATTGGGATCAACATTATGGAAGGTAGCACCTACATCTTGTTTATTGCCGCAGGCAATGTTCGAGGCGGAGTAGCTCCTATTTTAGATATGAACGATCCAGGACAGTTATATGTACATCCCTTGCCCCAGGCTTTGATGCTGACAGGTATTGTTGTAAGTGTGAGCGTAACTGCTTTTTCTTTGGCCTTGATCGCCAAACTATACAAGTTCTATGGAACCGTTGACGCTAAGGAAATTATGCGAATTAGAAGTGAGGTGAGGGCAAATGGCGGGCGTAATTCGTGAGAATATTTCGGTTTTGATTGTGGTAGCCTTGCTCTCCACAGCTTATGCCATGCCGCTTTTGACTAAGATTCGGCGGTTTAAAGTGGCAGAATATTTTGCCGTTTTCATGTTAGGCCTGGCTCTGTCGGGCGGTGTCTATTTAGCACGAGAAATTTTGCATAACGGAGCATTTTCGTACGCTGTGGGCGGTTGGCCTGCTCCATGGGGAATCGAGCTTTCCTTAGATGCCATATCGGGTCTCTTCCTAATTACTATTGGTGTTGTGGCCATGCCAATCTTGCTCTATGCCTCCGTGGACTTGGTACAGGAGGTAGGGAGCAGAGGCAGGGCTGCCTGGTTTCTAACACTCTTTTTGCTCTTAGTTGCGTCACTTTGCGGCTTGGCCATTACAGGTGACTTGTTTAACATCTATGTCATGGTGGAAGTAGCCACCATCGCCAGTTGTGCCATTGTGGCGGCTCGCAACAACGCAACTTCGGTAGAGGCTACGTTTAAGTACCTGATGCTGGCCACCATCGGTTCTGGATTTGTTCTTCTGGGCATTGGGTTCCTCTTTGTACTTACCGGAAACCTAAACATGAACTTTGTCGCCCTTGAACTCAGTGGATCCTGGCAGAATTATCCTACCGCTCTTTGGGTTTGTTTGAGCTTCTTCACCGTAGGGTTTGGGGTAAAGTCAGCCTTGTTTCCACTCCACGTCTGGCTACCTGATGCGCACTCTACGGCGATTTCGCCCTCCAGTGCCATGCTCTCTTCTTTGGCCGTTAAAGGCTATATTATAGCCTTACTAAAGGTATTCTATGTTGCGGTGGGGGCCGATATTATTACAAGCCTTCCCATAACCAATATCCTCTCTCTTTTGGGTATGATCGCAATCCTAGCTGGAGCGTTATTTGCCTTGGCCCAGGATGAACTCAAACGTCGTTTAGCCTTTTCAACCATTTCCCAAATTGGATATATCTTTTTAGGTATTGGCCTAGGAAACATTCAAGGCCTTACCGGGACATTTATGCACATCTTCAGCCATGCGGCAACCAAGGCTCTACTCTTCTTGGCCGCCGGTGCCATTATAAAACAAACTGGTAAAAGCAAAATTAGTGAAATGGCTGGAGTAGGCTTTCAAGTACCTGTCACCTTAGGTGTCTTTGCCGTTGGTGCACTATCTATGATCGGTATTCCGCTATTTTCGGGATTTGTCAGTAAGTGGCAACTGTTACTTGGTAGTCTGGCCAATGGTAACTACTTGGCCGTGGCCGTCTTGGTGTGTGGTAGCTTGTTAGCTGCAGCCTATTTGCTGCCAGTTTTACGTACGGCTTTTTTCCAACGTCCTGAACAAGGTGTTGTTTCTGAAGTGCCCTATGTGCAGTTGGTTGCTATGCTGTTCTTGGCCGTTGTGATCATCATGGTGGGTATGTTCCCTGGCGCGGTCCTCCAATTAGCTGAACAAGGTGCCACGACACTTCTAGGACTGGAGGTCTTGCCATGAG
>WPCH01113724.1_pt1 | contig 13627 bp, 9 predicted proteins | sample 5399881 | NCBI WGS metagenome assembly WPCH01 (sample SAMN12869468, study PRJNA574797) | sludge metagenome | isolation source: wastewater treatment of pH5 | place: China:Beijing | collected 2019-05-20
AGCTCGCGCACCAGGCTGGTCTTGCCGGCACCGGAGGGGGCGGAAACGATGAAGAGGGTACCCTGTGGCATGGTCGGCATCCCTGTATGGCAGCTGGATGAAGCGGCATGGGCCGTCGCGGAGCGCGAAGTATCGCATGAATCGTCGGCGTGCTGCAGGCCTACCAGCGACTAGCATCGAGTGCTGGCCTTCAGAGTCGATCTCGTCATACCTACCGCGATCAGTGACAGGGTGACGCTGCATCGAGACGTCTACCACCTGCCAGGCAGGGCATGCTCTCCCAACGAAAACCTCTTCAGCTGAGTCTCAATGGCTTGGTACAGCGCTCTGGGGATGGAGTGGAACCCGAGAAGCTCTGGACTCCTGTTCCTCAGAACCCGGCGTACTGGAGCAACCGAGGTGATGTCGAGAGCTTCCGGCATGCCTTCTACCGTGCATCGTATCTGTGCAAGGCCGACATGAAGAATTGGATTCTTCGCAGGCTGGCGTGACATTGCCCAGTAGGAGCTCGGGTTCCCCGAGCGAATGGCGCCGCAGGCGCCCCGGCGGTATTGAAGGCGCTGCCCGTCATTGCCGCCATCAGCTAGGGCTCAACGGCCTTAGCTCCAACAGGAAAACCTGCGCATTAGCCGGTACTCTTGGGGTAGCACCTTTTCGACATGTGGCGCCGCAAAGCGCTGAGCAAGGGCTGCCGGCTGATCAGGGCCGCCAGGGAAGGGCTGCCAGAGCAGACGTGGGACCACCCACGCGATGACCAGGGAAAGAAGGGGAACGCTGTGCAACAACCGGAAGAGCAGGCCAGGACCCGAATCGACCAGCTGCTGCGCGATGCCGGCTGGGTGATTCAGGACAGAAGTGACTTCGACCGACAGGCGGCGTTGGGAGTGGCCGTGCGGGAGTTCCACCTGCCCGCCGGCTACTGCGACTACCTGCTGTTCATCGACGGCAAGGCAGCAGGCGTCATCGAAGCCAAGAAGGCCGGGGTGACGCTCAGCGGCGTCGCCGAGCAGTCCGCCAAGTACGTGGCCCAGTTGCCCGAGCACCTTGCCCGCTGGGAGCAGCAGCTCGTCTACCACTACGAGAGCACCGGCGACGAGACCTTCTTCTGCAACCTGCGCGACCCCAAGCCGCGCTCTCGTCGGCTGTTTGCCTTCCACCGCCCGGAAACGCTGCATGAGTGGCTACGCCAGCCGGAGACCCTACGTGCCCGGCTCCGGCAGATGCCCCCGCTTGAGACCCAAGGCCTGCGTGACTGTCAGATCGAGGCCATCGAGGGCCTGGAGGAATCGCTGGCTGAAGACCGCCTGCGGGCGCTGATTCAGCTGGCCACTGGCGCGGGGAAAACGTTCACCGCCTGCAGCTTCTCCTATCGCCTGATTCGTCATGCCGGGGCCAAGCGCATCCTGTTCCTGGTCGACCGTAACAACCTCGGTGACCAGACTCTCAAGGAGTTCCAGAACTTCCAGCCGGTGGGCGCGGCCAACCGCTTCACCCACACCTACATCGTTCAGCACCTGCACGGGCACCACATCGACCCCGATGCCAAGGTGGTGATCACCACCATCCAGCGCCTCTATGCCATGTTGCGCGGCAAGCCGTTGGAGGAAGCCGACGAGGAGGCCTCGGCCTTCGAACAGTGGGAGGGCGAGCAGGGGGACCCGCTGCCCCTCGGCTACAACCCTGAGATCCCTATCGAGACCTTCGACTTCATCATCACCGACGAATGTCACCGTTCGATCTACGGACTGTGGCGACAGGTGCTGGAGTATTTCGACGCCTCGCTGATCGGCCTGACGGCGACCCCTTCCAAGCACACCCTGGGCTTCTTCAACCAGAACCTGGTGGCAGAGTACCCCTACGAGCGCTCGGTGGCCGATGGCGTCAACGTCGGCTACGAGATCTACCGCATCCGCACCCGGGTCACCGAGGAGGGGGGCAAGGTGGAGCCCGGCGACGTGGGCTACCAGGTGCCGGTGCGCGACCGGCGCACCCGCAAGATGCGCTACGAGACCCTGGACGAGGAGTTCGAGTACACCGGCAAGGAGCTCGACCGCTCGGTGGTGAACCCCAACCAGATCCGCACCGTGTTGCAGACCTACCGCGACCGGGTATTCACCGAGCTCTTCCCGGAGCGCACGGGGGAGTGGCTGCCCAAGACGCTGATCTTCGCCAAGGACGACAACCACGCCGAGGAGATCGTCCACGCCGTGCGCGAGGTGTTCGGCGAGGGCAACGACTTCGCCAAGAAGATCACCTACCGCAACAGCGGCGAGGACCCCAAGGCGCTGATCAAGGCGTTCCGGGTCGACCCCATGCCGCGGGTCGCCGTCACCGTGGACATGATCGCCACCGGCACCGACATCAAGCCGGTGGAGGTGCTGATCTTCATGCGCGACGTGAAGTCCGAGGGCTACTACGAGCAGATGAAGGGGCGCGGCGTGCGCACCATCCCCAATGCCGACCTTAAGGAAACACTGCACAAATCCCGCCGTAGCTGCCGGATCGACACTGGCGGGGTAGAATCTGATCATCCCGCCACCGTCTGACAGAGCCGTCCTATGAAGCAGATCTCGTTCGCCCAGGCAGAGCACCAGAACAAGAAGAAGGTCACCCGCCGCGAGCGGTTTCTGGCCCAGATGGAGTCGCTAGTGCCTTGGCAACGGTTGATCGATGCGTTGTCGCCATCCTACTTCCCGAACGCGGCGGGCAAGCGGGGCCGGCCGCCCATCGGCCTTGAGCGCATGCTGCGGATCTACTTCCTGCAACAGTGGTATGCGCTTGCTGACGAGGCGCTCGAAGATGCCATCTACGACAGCCAGGCGATGCGCGACTTCGTGGGGATCGACCTGGCCATCGAGAGCGTGCCGGATGCGACCACACTACTGCGCTTCCGCCATCTGCTGGAAAAGCATGCCCTGACGCAGCGGATCTTCGAGGAGATCAATGCTCACCTGGCCGAGAAGGGGCTGTTTATGCGTGAGGGCACCATTGTCGACGCCACCATCGTCGCGGCCGCGCCCTCCACCAAGAACAAGGCCAAGCAGCGCGACCCCGAGATGAAACAGACCCGCAAGGGCAACCAATGGTACTTCGGCATGAAGGCTCACATTGGCGTCGACGCGGTGACCGGGCTGACGCATACCGTGGTTGCCACCTCGGCTAACGTGGCAGATGTCACCATGGCAGACCACTTGGTGCGGGATGATGACAAGCGAGTCCACGCTGATGCCGGCTACATCGGTATGGGCAAGCGCCTGGGTGAAGAGAAGGACGCGGAGGATTCCCGTTGCTGTATCGCGGCCAAACGGGGCGGCATCAAGAAGATGGAAGAGAGCCCGATGAAAGAACTGCTGCTGAAGATCGAGAGAACCAAGGCCAGCATCCGCGCCAAGGTTGAGCATCCGTTCCACGTCATCAAGAACCTCTTCGGCTACCGCAAGGTGCGCTACAAGGGGCTGGCCAAGAACCAGGCGCAGCTATTCAGCCTGTTCGGGCTGGCCAACCTGGTGCTGGCGACGAGATGCGAAGGACGAGTTGACGGGGCCAGTGCGCCTTGAATCTGCCCTGCCAGCCGAATAATCCGGCTGGCAGGGGAAATAGGCCATCTTTACTGGTCAGAAAGCGACCGCTGATGCGGTGAAAGTACCATTCTGAGCGCTTCAGCCGCTTAGAACCGAATTGATCAGCGGTTCCCTAAGGCGGTGACGCCCGATGCCGAGACCAAAACCCGCTTCATCCTGATCGATGCCGTGGGGGTGACGGAATCCAAGAAGAATGCGAGCCAGCCCCTGGAGCGCAAACCCACGCTCAGCTTCGATGCCCTGCTTGAGCAGGTGGCCATGGGCCGGCGCGACGAGGACGCTGTCTCCTCCCTGGCGGCTCGCCTGGCAGCCCTGGATCGCAAGCTGACCGATGAGGACCGCACCCGCCTGGCCGAGGCCAGCGGTGGCCAGGCGCCTCGCCAGCTCGCCAACCGGCTGCTCGATGCCATCGACCCGGACAGCCAGCAGGCCGCCATCACCGAGCGGCATGGCCCGGCCCCTACGCCGGAGCAGGAGCAGGCCGTGGTGCAGGAGCGGCTAGACGAGGCCTGCCGGCCCTTCGACAAGCCGGCGCTGCGCACCCTGCTCAAGGAGATCAAGCAGAAGCGCGATATCGTCATCGACGAGGTGACCACCGATGCCCTGGTGCACGCCGACTTCGACCATCAGCGGGCCGAGCAGACCATCAGCAGCTTCAAGGCCTTTATCGAAGAGCACCGCGATGAGCTGACCGCCTTGCAGATCCTCTACAACCAGCCGCTGGGCCAGCAGCGGCTCACCTATGCCGCCATCCGCGAGCTGGTCAACGCCATGCTGGAGAAGCCCCCTCACCTGGCGGTGGCCAACGTCTGGCAGGCCTACAAGCGCCTGGAAGCCTCTCAGGTGCGAGGTGCTCCGGTAGATGAGCAGCTCACCGAGGTGGTCAGCCTGGTGCGCTATGCCCTGGGGCAGACCGATACCCTGGAGTCCATCAATGCCGTGGTGGAGCGCCGCTTCAACCTCTGGCTCGGCCGCGAGAAGAAGGCCGGGCGCGAATACAACGCCGAGCAGGAGGCGTGGCTGCGGTCCATCGCCGCCTACCTCGCCGCCAATGCCGAGATCGCCCCGCGGGATTTCATGGAAGTGCCCAGCCTGGCCGACCAGGGTGGTATCCTCCGCGCCAGACAGGTGCTGGGTAACGGATTGAATGAGATGCTAAATGAACTGCAAGAGGCACTGGTGGCGTGATGGAGAAAATTGAGCTCCCAGCGGGATGGTCTTGGACTAATCTCCAAGCGGTATCCGATACAGTGTTTGGACAGTCACCTCCTTCCTCTTCGTATAACCAAGACGGTCATGGGTTGCCTTTTTTTCAAGGTAAAGCGGAGTTTGGTGAGCTAAACCCCACGGCCAGGAAGTGGTGCACCGAGCCTACTAGAGAAGCTATGCCGGGGGATATATTGTTGTCAATAAGAGCTCCGGTTGGGCCAACCAATGTGGCTGATTGTCACTGCGCAATTGGCAGAGGATTAGCTGCCCTTCGTCCGCGCATAGACCCTAAGTATGTTCGATACTGGCTTATTAAGAGTGAGCCGGACTTGGAAAGCAAAGGGACTGGAACAACCTTCAGTGCTATTTCTAAGGGTGTGGTAAATAGCCATCCAATACCCACAGCACCGCTCTCCGAGCAACTCCGTATTGTCGATAAAGTCGAGTCTCTTTTCGCCCAGCTCGACCACGGCGAAGCCAGCCTGCGCGATGTGCAGAAGCTGCTGGCTCGCTATCGCCAGTCCGTCCTCAAGGCCGCTGTCACCGGCCAACTAACCGCCGACTGGCGGGCCGAGAACGCCGACCGCCTTGAGCCGGGGCATGACCTGCTGGAGCGTATCCTTCAGGCCCGCCGAGAGAACTGGCAGGGGCGGGGCAAGTACAAGGAGCCCGTGGCGGCGGATACCCGCGACCTGCCGGAGCTGCCCGAGGGGTGGGTGTGGGTATCGGTTGAGCAGCTATCATCACACCAGCCGAATGCCCTGTGTATTGGCCCTTTTGGAAGCAATTTGAAGGTTGAGGATTACCAAGATCAGGGCGTCCCACTTGTCTTTGTAAGGAACATTAGAGCTAAAGATTTTGATGGACTATCTCCGAAATTTGTGAGTAAAGAAAAGGCAAGAGAGCTATCATCTCACTGTGTTTTTCCCGGTGATATTTTGATTACCAAGATGGGGGAGCCACCCGGCGATGTGTGCATCTATCCGCATGGAAGACCGGTGGCAGTAATAACTGCTGATTGCATACGATTCTCAGTCAGCAACGTCGATATTTCAGCTGAATATCTTGAGTGGGCGATGTCATCGACTGTCGTGAGAAATCAAATAAAAAAAATTGCTAAGGGGGTGGCCCAGCAGAAGGTTACCTTGGCCAATTTTAAGAAGGTTGCTATTCCACTTCCTCCGATTGAGGAGCAGCGAGCCATTGCTGAAAATGTAGCAATGCAATTGTCCAGGGAGAAGGCCATTGAGGTGAGTTGCCAAGCCGAACTCACCCGTTCCGCCGCCCTGCGCCAGTCTATCCTCAAGGATGCCTTTGCCGGCAAGCTGGTGCCCCAGGACCCCGACGATGAGCCCGCCAGCGAGCTGCTGTCTCGCATCCGCGCCGAACGTGACGCCGCCGCCCCCAAGAAACGCACCCGCAAGAAGGTCACCGCATGAGCAACGAACAACTCGTCTCCAAGGTCTGGAACTACGCCCATGTGCTGCGCGACCAGGGGGTCTCCTACGGCGACTACATCGAGCAGATCACCTACCTGCTGTTCCTCAAGATGGACGAGGAGCGGGTGGAGTTGCTGGGCGAGGAGACCTGCATTCCCAGCCAGTGGCGCTGGGCCAAGCTGGTGGAGAAGGACGGCGATGACCTGGAGCTGCAGTACCGCCACACCCTGGAGGGCCTGGCCCGCGAGAGCGGCCTGATCGGCACCATCTTCCGCAAGTCCCAGAACAAGCTCTCCGACCCGGCCAAGCTCAAGCGTGTGGTCAGCCTGATCGATAGGGAGGGCCCCTGGATCGGCCTGAAGGTCGACGTGAAGGGCGAGATCTACGAGGGGCTGCTGGAGCGTAACGCCTCCGAGGTGCGCTCTGGCGCCGGCCAGTACTTCACCCCGCGCCCGGTGATCGACGCCATCGTGAAGTGCGTGAACCCGCGGATCGACGAGACCGTCTGCGATCCTGCCTGTGGCACCGGGGGCTTCCTGCTCTCCGCCTTCGAGCACATGAAGACCCAGAGCCAGGACCGCGAGAAGCTGCGTCAGCTCAAGCACAGCGCCCTGCACGGCGTGGATATCGTCGATGAGGTGGTGCGGCTGTGTGCCATGAACCTCTACCTGCACGGCATCGGCAACGGTGGCAGCCCCGTGCAGCAGGGGGACGCCCTCTCCGGCGACGGTGGCAAGCGCTTCGACGTGGTGCTGACCAACCCGCCCTTCGGCAAGAAGTCCAGCTACAAGGTGGTGGGGGAAGACGGCTCGGTGAGCACCGAGCGGGAGAGCTACGAGCGCGAGGACTTCAAGTTCTCCACCTCGAACAAGCAGTTCAATTTCCTCCAGCACATCATGACCGTGCTCGACACCCACGGCCGTGCCGGCGTGGTGCTGCCCGACAACGTGCTGTTCGAGGCTGGCCGGGCGGGAGAGGGCATTCGCAAGCGCCTGCTGGAGGGTTTCAACTTCCACACCTTGCTGCGCCTGCCCACCGGCATCTGGTACAGCCCCGGGGTGAAGGCCAACGTGCTGTTCTTCGACAAGCGCCCCGCCGCTCGCGAGGCCCAGACCCAGGAGCTGTGGGTCTACGACTACCGCACGAACGTCCACAAGACCCTGAAGACCAAGCGGCTGACCCACGCCGACCTCGATGATTTCGTAAGCTGCTACCACGAACGTCAGGAGACCGAGCGATTCCGCCGCTTCAGCTACGATGAGCTGATCCAGCGCGACAAGCTCAACCTGGATATCTTTTGGCTCAAGGACGACAGCCTGGAGGACATCGACAGCCTGCCGGAGCCGGACGTGCTGGCTACCGAGATCGTCGAGAACTTGGAGGCCGCCCTGGAGCAGTTTCGCAGTGTGAGCGCGGAGCTGGCGGGGGAGGCGGAGTAAGCCAGATTGCAGGCGCCTGGTTGCCGCTTGGCAATCCGGACGCCTCAGCCGTTTGAAATATCCACAGGGAGTTGCTTGATGAAGAAGGTAAGGACACCGCTCTTTCCCACCTATGCGCAGGCTGCGGCCTTGATGAAAGCGTCCACAGGCACGCCGCCCAAGGCCGTGCGCGACATGATCACGGCGATCCACGACCAGACCGGGACGCCTCAGAATCCAGTGGACTGGTCAGACCCCGACACCTGGATCATCGAGCGGTTGCAGGGGGACCATGAAGCGCTGGCCCTGAAAATCTGGCAAACCGACGGCCATGTCATGAATCCCCGCCACAGCTATGGCAGCTGGATGTTCATCAACAACTACGCCTTGATGGAGGTTGATGGTGAGGGAAGCTGGCGGCCATCGGAGCGAGGTGAGAAGTTCCTGGAGGGTGATGAGGCGACCTTGAGGCAGGTAGATGATGAGGAAGGCCTACTGGCCGTTCTGGAGCTGCTCTCTGGCTTCGAGATGGCGAAGCGCAGCGACCTCCTGCCTGAATGGATGTCGTACCTGCACAAGGTGTCCAACTTTGCCTCCGAGTCGTCCTGCAAGACCACCCTGCATCAGCGGCTGAGTAACCTTGTGGCTCGGGGGCTGGTCGAGCGGCAGGGCAATCGGTACCAGATATCGCCTACCGGCCTTTCCTGGCTCAAGGGGAGCCTGTCAGAGCGGCCAGATGACCCACGCAAGGCCATCATCGACGGGGTCAATCGCTATAACCAGCAGCAGAAACAGCAGTTGAGGGACTACCTTGGCAAGATGGATCCCTATCAGTTTGAAGCGCTGATCGGTGAGCTGCTGAGAACCATGGGCTATGAAGACGTCGAAGTGACCAAGGCCTCCGGCGACAAGGGAGTCGACGTCGTTGGCAGTGTGCAGGTAGGCATCACGACGATTACCGAGGTCGTCCAGGTCAAGCGGCAGCAGGGCAGCATTACTCGCCCGGTGGTCGACCAGCTCCGAGGGGCGCTTCCCTACCACAAAGCGATCCGGGGAACCCTGATCACGCTTGGGAGGTTTGCCAGCAGCTGCGAGCAAGCGGCACTCTTCCCTGGTGCAGCCCCCATCACACTGATTGATGGAGAACGGCTGATCGAGATGCTAATAGAGAATCAGGTAGGTATCCGGAAGAGCCGCCCCGTTGAGCTGCTGGAGGTTGATGTCGGCTCCTTTGAAGTACCAAGTGGAGTAGAAGATGGAGAGTGAAGACTCTTCGATAGTTGCCATTCAGCCATAAGAGAAAAAATCCGAATATAAATATTAGGGAGCAGGGAATTATATGAGCGGTGATTCTCACAGATATCCCCATACTGCAATTTCGACATGGAGTGGGTTTGTATACCAGGGGAAATTAGCGTTGTACCATTGTCTCAGCTTGATGGCGAATGATTACGAAAAAGTCCGTGATCTTAAGTTGCAGTTGGAGAGTCAAGACGACTTTGCAATCTTTCGAGATGATGAGTGTCTTTCGCTGCATCAAGTGAAAGCGTATAAGAGTACAAATTTTTCAAATTATTTAGATGGCATATGCGTTCAAAGAGATAATGCTTTTGAGCGTGGAGTTAAGGAAGCCTATTTCCATGTGGCTCGCGAGATAAGCGACCTGCCTGAGACATTTGAGGAAGACTATCATCCAGTTAAGCTTTACTGTTATTCGGTACAGGAAGGTGAGAGCGAGGAAGAGTCTAAGTCATATTGTTCGCTTGATAAAGTTGATAGTTACATTGAAAATAAAATAAAAGAGTTGGTTGAGAATTCTGATAGCTTAGAAAAATGGAAGGTTCATTTGTGCCCTAAAATGCGAGAGGCACTCGAAGCTAAGGTGAGCGAAAAAGTCATAGCTACTCACCATGTGATTCATAATTCTAGAGAGCATCAGTCTTTTATTGCGGCTCGTGAGTTTATTCAGTTTTCCACCTTATATGAGGTTTTGGAAGCCGAAGATCTTGAATGTTTTAATAGTGAAGAATACTTTTTGACCCGAATTTATATTGATATTGGCATTTACTATAGCGAGTTTTGCGATAGGGTCGAAGAAATATCCCAGGAGGCTCAAGATAAGCTTGATGATTATCTGGCAAAAATAACCTCCCTGAGCGCCCAGGATATGAAGGATTTTATTTGTGCGGTAATGCCCCATCGTAAGGCGCGTTTTAGCACTCTTAATGAGTATAAAGATGATGCCTTAGATCGTGAGTCTATGAGGCAAGGGTTGTTCAAGATTTTTAATAAAATGGTCAAGACGGAAGTCAGGTCAAGTGAAAAAATTCCTTTCGCTTGGCAGCATAAAGGAAATTTTTATTATCCTACGGGCATCCACACGGCGCCAAATTCAAAAGATGAAATATGTCACGATATATTAGAGCGAGCAAAAGGTGAAGACGTTGAATTGTTGTTTGAGGGGGGGATGCTGATCACTGCAGGTATAGATGTGCCATCCATTGCAGATGTATGTTCAGGCCCTGATGCTATTGCTACAGAAGAAGAGCCATCGTTGCGTAGTAGTATTCTTGGTTTTCACCAAGTTGGGCTCGTTTCTTTGAATAATGTTCCTGAGGCTTTGAAAGATGAAGTCACTAATTGAAAATATTTTTATATGGCAGGGTTATGGAAAAATATCTTTGCTGGGGAAGGAGCTTTATATTTGCACTGATCCTGATAAAAAAAACTACTGGGCAGTGTGTTATGGTGAGCCAAATATATCGGCCGAGAGTCAGGCTAAGTTGCTGGATGAGTGCAGCAGGGCTGTGCATGATTCAGCTCTAGACAAAAATATAAATTTATTGATTGTATGGCAGGTTGATGAACTTGACGATAGAACAAGTAGGCTGGTGCACCATGCAGAAGAAGATAGCTATTTTTTTAAGAAGCATGTTCTACCCTATACTTATGTTGAGTTTGAATCGCTGCAAAATAAAGTTGAAAACTTGGGGTTTGAGTCAGTTTTCTATAGCGTTTTAACCGACCCACAGACATTTCAAGAATACAAAAACAACTATCGCCGGGCTGGATGGCAAAATCTTCTATATCGACTTGCAATTAAAGTGTCAACCCTTCCAATAAAAGTTACAACCGAAGCCGATTTGTCCAATCTAGAGAGTAACATAAGCAATAGAATAAAAGATGATGGCTCGTTATTGGCGACTGAGTCTGCGCTATTGGAATTATATAGTGAGCAGCCATCTTGGCAGGAAATTGAGCCGGATGACTTGTTGAAAGAGATTCTTTATAAGCTAGAGGGTGTGGGTGGTGAAACTAATAATTAAGCGGCTGGTGATCAGAAATTTTAAGATATTTGAAGCTCTAGATATAACTCTTGAAAGCGACCGTCTGGTCGTTCTTGATGGTCCTAACGGATTTGGTAAATCATCTTTTTTTGATGCTTTGGAGCTGTTGTTAACTGGAACAATTAGGCGATATGTTGAGTTGGAAGAAATTACTGTGGATGGGAGGAGTCAAAAGTTTGGTTGCCCTTGGCTTTATAATCATGCGGAGCATGACTCTTGGCTATCAATACGAGCTGAATTAGTAGTTGAGGGTCAAGCTGTCTTTTTAGAAAGATCTGCGTGTAAAAAGGATCTTGACCAAGTGAGGGGGCTTAGGAATTTAAATATCCCATTGTATGTGCTGGAGGATTTGGGATCTGAGCGTGATGAAGAAGTTGTGGATGAGGTCGTTTTTTTCTCTAAGCTTTTGGGTGAAGAGTACCAGCGCGACTTTGAGCTCTTCCACTATGTTGAGCAAGAAGAAAATACGCGTATATTAAAGCAGAAAGAGAAAGATCGGCAGCAAAAAATTGCGCACCTTTTTGAGATTGGCGGTATCCAGAAGAAAATCAATGGATTAAAGGAAGCCTACAGAAAGCTTGGCAAGCTATGCGGGGCACAACAAATAAATAAAGCTAACGATCTAAAAGAGAAGTGGCAGTCAGCGAAAAAATCACTACTTCCCGAAGGCGAGGCTATTGATTACGAGAGGTTGATCAGCATTACAAATCAGCCTTGGGATCAGAAGAGTCTTGAATATGACGTAGAGTATTTTGAGCAGTGGCTTTCGGCGGATGGAGAGCTGTTCCGGTTAAGGGGTTTCATAGACAACCTCAAACAGTATGAAAACTTGGTTTATAACAGGTCGCTCACTAAAGAGCTTTTGCCGAGCGAGGATCTTCAGAGACTTTTTTTAAAGTTTTATCATCGTGTCGACTACCTGCAGGACTGGAAATTAGATTTGCAGAAGTATACGGCAGCCTCTGGTGTGATGGAGGCATTTAAAGATATTGTTAATTCGGTAAAGAGTGACCAACTTGCTCTCCCCGATGTCCTTTTTGAGTTGCTGCCAGACTCTGTTACTCCGGATGATTTCAAACATCATGTTGATAAGCTTAAGCAACAGGTCACTTCTGCTAACAAGCTAGAGGAGTGCGTGGCTAACCTATTATTGGTAAGGAAGCAGCTGGTTGGGGCTTTTGAAGATTTTCAGCTACACGGGGGAGGCACAGAAATTTGTCCGACATGTGGTCATGACTGGACTTCTGTTGAGGAACTCGTAGAAGGGATTGATAAGCAGGGGGAGGCGTTAAAAAACTTGGCCGAGGAGAAGAGTGGATATTTGTCTAAGCAGTTAGAAGAGTTTAGACAGGCGTGCCAAGAGCCGATTGAGCAGTCATTACACAGTTTTATAGAGTCTCAGCGGGGTAAAATTGGCTATAAAAAACAGGCTATTGAGCTGAGCAGCGAAATTATTTCTTGGATGAATGCTTATTATGATCGGCTTGTTAAAGAGGGTATCGAATTTGAAGACCTCCTGCTAAGTGGTTATGATACAAGTCTTGAACTCCCTCTGGATGAGTTTAAGCACCGGGTGATTGAAAAGTTTAAGCCAGTGGATGCGAGTCTTATCCATACTGATTTCGACAGGCTGTACAGGGAAGTTTTCAGTGGCGATCTCTCTGCTGCAAAAAAGTTGACTCTTTCAGGCATTGATAAGAAAATCTTATATTTGAAACAGCAGCAATCGATAGCTTCATCTAGTTATACGAAAAAATGCGAGAAGGATTTTTTTGAAGCCAGCGATAAAATTAAGTCTGCCCAGGAAATTAGGAGGAGATTGAAAAAGATAATTGATATATATGAGCATGAAAAGCAGCGATATCTTGAGTCGATTGTTAAAGAGATAGAAATCCTTTTTCATATTTACTCCGGTCGATTAATGCAAAATTTTCAGCAAGGGTTAGGGATATTTATTGAGAATGACGGGAGTTCTATTGCCTTTCACGAAACACCTGGAAAATCCCATGATGTAGTGTTTTCCATGAGCTCTGGCCAACTTGCTGCTTTGGTATTGTCCTTCACATTGGCACTCAATCAACGTTATGCCAAACATAGCCTGCTGTTGATCGATGATCCAGTGCAGACACTCGATGAAATTAACGTGGCAGGATTTGTTGAGCTATTACGTACCGATTTTTCAAATCGGCAAATTGTTGTTTCTACGCATGAGGATAGAATATCGGCTTATTTTCGTTATAAGTATAAGAAATTTGGGCTGCCAGTGGCTAGGATAAACTTTATGGAAAAATCTCGTGCTGAAATAGAAGCATAGGGGAGATGGTTAACATTGAATAGGTGGCTGCTTGAGCCCAGGTGTAGGGTCCCGGATGATAAAATCGCCTATAGGAGTTATCCTTTGCTAGCTTTAGGGTTCCGGATGATCAAATTGTTCCGGCGAATCAGATCGATAAACTGCCCAGAAATTGCGAGTCATGAGGGAGGTGCAGCCCGGATGACTGGCTGCCCACAACAAGGCAGAATGTGGAAAAGCCCCATGCCACCTGGAGCCGGAGCATGAAGTTCAAACGGATGACCCTCACCAACTTCCGGCATCTTGTGCATTTCGACACCACGCTGGATGAGCGCCTGAC
>WPCH01099785.1_pt1 | contig 13589 bp, 15 predicted proteins | sample 5399881 | NCBI WGS metagenome assembly WPCH01 (sample SAMN12869468, study PRJNA574797) | sludge metagenome | isolation source: wastewater treatment of pH5 | place: China:Beijing | collected 2019-05-20
CACACCCGATGAGAATGATGACCGATGAGCACGACCAGCGAAAAACTGCAGAAGGTCCTGGCCCGCGCCGGGCTGGGCTCCCGCCGCGAGATGGAGGCCGCCATCGCCGATGGGCGGGTCCGGGTCAACGGCGAGGTGGCCACCCTGGGCGACCGCATCGAGATGCGTGACAAGGTGACCTTCGACAACCGCCCGGTGACCCTGCGCGGCGCCGAGGAGGTGCCCCGGCGGGTGATCATGTACAACAAGCCCGAAGGGGAGCTGTGCACCCGCAAGGACCCGGAGGGGCGGCGTACCGTCTTCGAGCGCCTGCCCCGGCTCAAGGGGGAGCGCTGGATCGCCATCGGCCGCCTGGACATCAATACCAGCGGCCTGCTGCTGTTCACCACCGACGGCGAGCTGGCCAACCGTCTGATGCACCCCTCCACCCAGGTGGAGCGCGAGTATGCGGTGCGGGTGATGGGGGAGGTGAGTCGCGAGAACGTGGTGGCCATGGTCGAGGGCGTCATGCTCGACGATGGCCCGGCGCGTTTCACCGACGTCCAGGAGTTCGGCGGCGAGGGCATCAACACCTGGTTCCACGTGGTGATCATGGAGGGGCGCAATCGCGAGGTGCGCCGCCTGTGGGAGTCCCAGGGGCTTACCGTGAGCCGCCTCAAGCGGGTGCGCTACGGCAACATCTTCCTCGACAAGCGGGCCAAGGCGGGGGAGTGGACCGAGCTGACCCAGGACGAGATCGATGACCTGGCCGAGCTGGCCGGCCTGCCGACGCGCAAGGTGCCGGACCTGACGCCGGACGAGAAGAACCGCTGGAGCCGGGACAAGAACAAGCGCAAGCCGGTACAGGCCATGCGCAAGCCGAGGCCAAGGGGCCGCGGCTGAGGGGTGCTGCCACAAAAGGCAAAAAAGTCCTTGCCAGGCGCGGGGTAGATCAGTAATATCTGCCCCCGTTCGGAAGGGTCGTTAGCTCAGTTGGTAGAGCAGTTGGCTTTTAACCAATTGGTCGTAGGTTCGAATCCTACACGACCCACCATCCGGACCTGCAAGGCTTGTTCGCAAGCTCGGGTCGTTAGCTCAGTTGGTAGAGCAGTTGGCTTTTAACCAATTGGTCGTAGGTTCGAATCCTACACGACCCACCAGTCATAGGTTTCAGGACTTCCCAGAAAGCCCCAGAAACCGAACAAGAAGGCGCCTCCGGGCGCCTTTTTGCTTTCGTGACTTCCCAGCCGTTCCCTTGACTTCCCGGCGCAAACGGGGGCATCTATGGGGGCAGATCCATGCCCCGCCCCGAGGTGCCCCCTATGGCGACCATCAACAAACTGACGGCGACCGCCGTTCGCAACGCCCAGCCCCGAGAGAAGACCTACAAGATGTCCGATGGTGGGGGCATGTATCTGGAGGTGACGCCAAAAGGGGGCATGTACTGGCGCCTGAAGTACCGCCACCACGGCAAGGAGAAGCGTCTGGCCATCGGCGTCTATGGCGAGGGCGCCGGCAAGGTGTCGCTCGCCCAGGCCCGCAAGGCCCGCGACGAGGCCAAGGAGCTGCTGGCCCAGGGGCTCGACCCCAGCACCGCCAAGCGGCTCGCCAAGGAGCAGGGCAGGGCAGCCGCCGACAACACCTTCAAGGCGGTGGCGACCGAATGGCTCGAGCATATCCACAAGCACGAGGTGGTGCCGGCCCACTACGACCGCAACAAGCGCCGGCTCGAGCGCGACATCTTCCCCACGCTTGGCAACCGGCCCGTGAGTGAGATCACAGCGCCGGAGCTGCTGGACTGTCTGCGCAAGGTGGAGAAGCGGGGGCACCTCGAGACCGCCTCGAGAATCAAGACCGTATGCGGCCAGGTCTTCCGCTACGCCATATCCATCGGTAAGGCCCGGCGAGATCCTGCTGCCGACCTCCGGGGCGCCCTGAAGCGGGGCAAGACTCAGCACTTCGCCGCCATCACCGACCCCCAGGAGATACCGGCCCTGATGCGGGCCATCGACGGCTATGGGGGCACGCCCGTGGTGGTGGCCGCCCTCAACCTGTCGCCGCTGCTGTTCGTTCGCCCTGGAGAGCTGCGCAACGCCCGCTGGGAAGACTTCGACCTCGAGGCCGCCACATGGTCATTCCAGCCCAGCAAGAATGCAGATCCGCTTATCGTGCCCCTGCCCCGGCAGGCGGTGCAGATCCTCAGCGACCTGCACGGGCTCACCGGACCCGAGGGCTATGTTTTCCCCAGCGTGCGCGGCCCGTCACGCCCTATCAGCGACAGCACCTTGGGCGCCGCCCTGGACGTTCTCGGCTACAAGAACCGGATGACCGCCCACGGCTTCCGCGCCATGGCCCGTACCATCCTGGCCGAACGGCTGGGCTATCCAGAGCAGTACATCGAGCAGCAGCTCGCCCACAAGGTGCGCGACAGCAATGGCCGCGCCTACAACCGGACGAAGTTCCTCGACCAGCGCCGGGAGATGTTGCAGAGCTGGGCGGACTACCTCGAGGCGCTGCGCGATGGCAGCGGCAACGTGGTGCCGATACGGGGGCAGGCATGACAGAGCAGAGCGGCCTGTTTTGGAAGGAAACGCCCGGTAAGGTGCGGAAAGGGAAAGAGGCAGAAGAGTACACGGCTCTGCATTGTTCGCCCGAGCAGACCGGGGAGCGGCTGGTGGAAACCGTCACCGCCTGGCTGGCGCATGCCCTGGAGCAACTGCCGGCAGAGTGGCAGCGGTTCCGCATCGACTTCGAACGCCCCGACTGGATTGACCCCGGCACGCCGGAGCATGCACTACACGAGCTGCAACGGCTGACGGCTCAGCTACCCCGCGCCATACCTGAGAAGCCGCCCCTGGAGCGCGAACAGCGCCGCGCCGTCGAGGTGCTGATGGCCGCCCGTGACACCGTGGAGGCGGTGCAGGGGCTGGCGCCGGCCCGCGCCCTGGTGCTGATCGACAACGCGCTCAACCTCGGAATTGCAGCAGCCCGCGCCCACGTTGAGCCGTGGGAGGTTCGAGTCGAGATCCGCCTGGCCGGCAATCAACGGGGAGGACAGCGAACGGGGGAGTTGAAGCAAGAGCAGGCTCAGGAGCGCATCAACAGGGCTCGTTCTATCTGGGAGGGCCTGGACAAGCCGGAGCGCAACCGCGCCGGCATTGTCGCTGCAAGGATGGGAGTCCCGGCAGATACGGTACGCCGCTGGAGGCGTGACGGCTGGCAGCTTCCGAGAAAAGCCGACACAAGCTGAGCTTGGCGGATATTCCTACAGCCAATCTAGCCATGCCCACACAGACCCAAGGAGGTTCTAGGCATGGCAAACACCGCCCCCACCAGCAAGCGCCTACTCAAGCGCCCCGAGGTTCGAGAGAAGACCTCCCTCAGCGACAGCGAGCTTTACCGGCAGATTGCCGCCGGCGCCTTCCCCCGCCCCATCCGCCTGACGCCCAACGGTCGCGCCGTGGCCTGGCTCGAGTCCGAGGTAGACGCCTGGATCGAGAGCCGCCTGGCTGAACGCGAGGAGGTGGCTTGATGTTGACGACCATCACCGCGCCCGCTAGTGTTACAGGCGTCACAGCAAAATCTGTGGCCGATCTTGGCGGATCGAAACCTGAATGGCGCACAAGCGCCGCATCCGTGTCTGGCGCTATTTTTGTGCCCGCCACGAGCTATGGCGGCTGTGCGTGGAAGCCCTACGGGGCTGCCGGTGTCCATTCGGGCCGGTCCGCCAATCCGCGTACAGTCGCCCCCATCCGTTGCTTGGCGGCAACCGGGGACGACTCCACACCGAATGGAGTCAGACCTATGGCACTCACACGCCTGTTCCCTTCCCGCATCCTTTCCGACCGCGCCGCTGCACATCGAGCAATGGCTCGAGCTGCCCTGTTCGCAGACACCAGCACGCGCACCCGCCTGAAGCGTTACAACCACCACGCCGAAAAGGCCCGAGCCCTGGAGGAGCAAGCCGGCCACCCCTTGCACGTCGTGTACCTGGCCAGCACCGGCACCCGCCTGGAGATCCACGCCCCTACCTGGCAAGACGCCATACGCCGGACTGGCCGGCCCGATGCGTGCGTGGTGGAGCAGACCGCTGCCCGCGAGTTCACCGTCACCTTTGATCCAGACTGCCCGACCATCATCGACTTCCGTGCCCGTTACGCCTCGCCCGCCGAAACACTGCGCTGGGCGCTCGACACCGTTCTGCATCACACCGGAGTCTCTGCCGGCGCCGGGGGTGAGTCATGACCGCTACCACCGACCTGACCGCCCTGCTGGAAGGCATCGGCCAGCGGCAAGACGGCCTCGGGTGGACGGCCAGGGGGCACGCCCGTCGCCTCCGGCGCCCTGCCCGGTATACCCGCACCCGAGAGGAGCAACTTCACAAGCTGGAGGGCTTCAGCGAGCTGGTGGAGGCCCTGGAGCTGCTGGATCGTGACACGACCAACCGCCTGGCCAAGCTGATCATCGGCGCCTGGCAAGAGGCGTGGGGACTGGATCGCATGGAGGGCCCGCTATGACGCACGGACAAGCGACCAAGCTACTGGCGAAGTATCGCGAGATGTTGGCCATCGGCGATGAGATCGATGCGGTTGCGCATGAGTTGGCTGCCGCTGGCGAGCCAGTGGATCACTACCAGCCGCTCATTGATGCTTGTGGCCACCTCATCGAGGCAATGAAGGCTACCCATCAGGCATGGGAGGAGGCGCGAGATCATGCGGTCCACTGATGAGAAAGCGCCCCGCCGTGGGGGCGGGGCACCTGGAGCGAGCTTGCGGAACGCTCACCAGCAGCATAGCGCACTCGGCGCTGATGTTCACCGGCTGCTGGCGCGGCTGGACAAGGTGAAGGCCAACGGCCCCGGTCGCTGGCTCGCCTGCTGCCCTGCGCATGACGACCGCTCGCCCAGCCTGGCCATTCGGGAAACCGAGGATGGCACTATCCTCGTGAAGTGCTTCACCGGCTGCCCCACCGCCGATGTGCTGGGCGCCGTGGGCATGGAGATGCACGAGCTGTTTCCCAAGCGCGACAGCGACGCCTTCCGCGCCAGCAAGCGCCCAGGGGAACGATGGGTGCCGCGTGATGTGCTGGCCGCCATCGCTCGGGAGGCCCTGGTGGTGTTGCTCGCTGCTGAAGCTGTTCGCGGTGGCCAGGTGCTGGCGCCGGCTGACCTGCAACGGCTCGCCCAGGCTGCTGGCCGGCTGCGCGGTGCTGCCAAGGAGGTGGGCTGCCATGTCTGAGCTTGCACGCGACACCGGGGCGGCCTGGCTGGACAGCCACGCCGATGCCGCCCAGGGCATCACCGGGACGCTGCCGCCCAGGCCGCTACCGGACAGCCGCCCGCCGGTTGAACCCTTCCGAGCGGACATGCTGCCCGAGGCGATCCGCGCCTATGTCATGGATGTGGCAGACCGGCAGCAGAGCCCGCCCGACTTCGTGGCCGTGGCGTCGATCTGTGGCCTTTCCGCAGTGATGGGCCGCAAGGTGCTGATCCGGCCCAAGCAGCATGACGACTGGACGGTAACGCCCAACCAATGGGGCGCCATCATCGGCAGGCCCAGCGCCATGAAGTCGCCCAGCATGAAGGAGGCGCTTCGACCGCTCGACAAGATCCAGCGCGATGCTCGGGAGGCATTCGAGTTTGCCCTGGAGGAGCACGCCGCCGAGAACCGCCTACGCGAGATCGAGAAGGGGGAGATCGAGAAGCAGGCCAAGAAGCTGGCGCGGGAGAAGAAACGGGAGGAGGCGCTGGCGCTGCTGGTGCAGAGCGAAGCCCAGGGCGAGGCGCCTACCCGCCTGCGCCTGGTGGTCAATGACGCCAGCGTCGAGAAGCTGGGCGAGCTGCTGAACGAGAACCCGAACGGCCTGATTCTGGTGCGTGACGAGCTGGCCGGCTGGCTCAGCAAGATGACCCAGGACGACCACCAAGCCGACCGCGCCTTCTACCTCGAGTGCTTCGACGGCAACGGGCGTTTCACCTATGACCGCATCGGGCGGGGCACCATCGACATCGAGCATTGCACCCTGTCGATGATTGGTGGCATCCAGCCCAGCAAGATTGCCCCGTTGGTGAGGGGAGCGACCCGTGGCACCGCCGATGATGGCTTGATTCAGCGCCTACAGCTCGCTGTCTGGCCTGACGACAACCGCCGCTGGATCTGGATCGACCGGCAGCCCGACGCCAAGGCCCGCCACGCCTTCGAGCAGGCGTTCTACCGGCTTCACGGCCTGCACTTCGATGATGGCACCGGAGAGCCGCCCTGCTGGCGCTTCACGGCCAAGGCCCAGGGGCTGTTCGTGGAGTGGATGGAAGAGGTGCAGAGGATCGCCAGGGCGGACGACATCCACCCGGCACTCGAGAGCCACCTTCTCAAGATGCCGCAGACCATCGCCGGCCTGGCACTGCTGTTCGAGGTGCTGGATGGCCAGGGAGGGGAGGTAGGCGAGATCGCCACCGCCCGCGCCCTGGAGTGGGCCGACTACCTGCGCAGCCATGCCGAACGGCTGTACAGCGTGGCCGTGGGCTCTGCCATCGAGAGCGCCCGCCTGATCCTGAGTCGGCGGGGCAAGCTGCCGGAGCCCTTCACTGGGCGCGACATCCAGCGCAAGGGCTGGGCGGGGCTCGACAGCCTTGAGGCGATCCGCGACGCCCTCGAGACCCTGGTGGAATACGGCTATCTCACCGAGTCGCTGATGCCGCCCACCGCCCAGGGTGGCCGACCGTCTACCCGCTACCACTGGAACCCGCTGTTGCAGCGGGGGGAGGTGTGACCATGGGCCGCTGGCTGGATCGAGTGGAAAACTCCGCAAATGCCCCGGACAGCCTACCGACAGAACCGACACAACCGGGTTTCGTCAGTTCTGTCGGTACGCCAACCGGGGGGATTCCTCAGAATCAGGGAGGTTCCGTCAGTTCTGTCGGTACACCAACTGGCGCATTTCCAGAAATCGAGCCGGAGGAGTTGCCCGATACCCGTGGCGACTGGCTCGAGTGGATCGCCGGCCAGGTGCCGCTGGTGCCGGGGGATCGTGAATACGTCTGGGCGCGGCTGACCACCCTGCCACCCCAAGCCGTGGAGCGAGTGGCCAGGCGCTACGTCGAGACCTGGCAGACTACCGCCGACCGGGTGCTTGCCGAGATGAGCCCCTACAACCGGGCCTGGTGGGCCAATTGCGAGAAGAAGGACGCGCCCTGGCCCATCGGCCCAACCAATGCCGGCAGGCGAGCGGCGAACCGGGGGCTGCTGTATCTGGTGAAGCCCGGGAGCTGGCGCTGGGAGCGCGACCACCGTGAGCCATGACGACCACCGCGCCGGGGCTGGCCATCCGTGGCCGGGGCTGCAAGGGGCAAGTCGGCAGCCATCCCTCCGGCGCATCCCGTAGGCGTTTCCGCAACTCAAGGCGCCACCCTGAGCATGACCCCAGGGGCGCCGGCCCGCTGTACGAGATCACCGACACCGCCTGCAAGCCTTCAAGGTACTCCCCACCACCCCCCGTCCACGGGGACGCAGAAAAGACCTCGGTCGTTCCGAAAATATCGGCATTGCAGGATGCTCCACCGCAGGAGGCCGCCAGACGCGGCGCCATGCGGGGTACGAGCTGGCAGACCTGTACATCAACAGTTCGATTCAGTCGAATGTTTGTACCATATAACGCTTGTTACATTCGATTATTTCGACTACGCTTTGCTGTATGAATCCACAGTGAGGCCCGCCCGCAATGACTCAACGACTTGTCGTGCATCTGGATGCCGACACCGTTCGCGCCCTGGAGCAGCTCAAGCGGCAGATTGACGCCGCGCTGCCCGAGGGCACCATGCCGCCCTTCACCATCCCGGCCCTGGCTCGCCACAGCATCCGCAAGTGGTGTGACCAGCAGGCCAAGCCCGTGCCGAACCCTTGTCTCACCGAGGAGCAGCAGCAGGACGAGCGCCGCCGCCTGGCTGACGCCCTCGAGCCGGCACCGGCTGACTATGGCCAGCGATTCCTCGGGGGGCTGTGATGGATCAGATCCTTGTCTATGACGTGATCGACGGCTTCACCGCTGAACAGGTGCGCCGGCAGCTCGGCAGTGGCGACAAGCCGATCATCGTGGCGATCAATAGCCCAGGCGGCAACGTGACCGACGCCCTGGCCATCTACGCCGCCCTCCGCGATTACGCCGGCACCGTCACCGCTCGAGTCGAGGGTTTGGCCGCCAGTGCCGCGACCCTGGTGATGCTCGGGGCTGACGAGATCGTGATGGCGGAGCGTGCCCTGCTGATGGTTCACGACCCCTGGACGGGGGCAGTGGGCAACGCGGAGGAGATGCGCAAGACCGCCGCCGCCCTCGACATCCACGCCGACACCATGGCCGAGCTGTATGCCGAGCGCACCGGCAAGAACAAGGCCGAGGTCGAAAGCATCATGCAGGCGGAAACGTGGATGAGTGCCGAGGAGGCGGTCGCCGCCGGCTTCGCCCACCGCATCGAGGGGCAGGCAGAGAAGCCTCGGCTTACCGCCGCCGCCATGGCCTATCTGGTGAGCATCACCGACCGACCCGAGGCTCGAGAGGCCCGCCGTGAGCAGCAGGTGGCCGCGCTGTTCGACCACCTACCCGACACCGCAGAGATCCGCGCACTTCGAGAGGATGAAGCCGTTATGAGTCAGACCCCTGAGCAAGTCCGTGAGGCCGCCATGCAGGCACTAGGTCGCAACACCACCCCGACCGACCACCCGCGCCGCGATGTAGGCGCCTTTGCCAGTAACGGGGCCATCGTTCGCGATTGCCTCAAGGACGCCTTACAGGCCCGCGTCGGCATGGCGCAACTGCAAGAGCAGCACAACCCGTACAAGCATCATTCGCTGTTCGAGATGGCCCGCGCCGCCCTGGTGGACAATGGTCAGAGCGTGGCGACCTTCGGCACCAAGGCCCAGGTAGTCGGCGCCGCCTTCACTCACTCGACTGGCGACTTCGGCAACATCCTGGCCGACACCGCGAGCAAGTCGATGCTCCGGGGCTGGGAGGATAGCGGCGAGAGCTTCCAGCAGTGGTGCAAGAAAGGCGCCCTGAGCAACTTCCACACCGCGCACCGCGTCGGCATGGGCGGCTTCCCGCAACTGCCCCAGGTGAAGGAGGGCGCTGAATATACCTACGTCTCGACCGATGACCGGGGCGCCCCCATCGCGCTCGCCACCTACGGGGGGCTGTTCAGCATCACCCGGCAGGCGATCATCAACGATGATCTGAGCATGTTCGACGAGCTGCCGGCCCGTCTCGGCAAAGCGGCGTCCCGCACCATCGGGGATCTGGTTTACAACGTGCTGACGGCCAACGCGAGCTTCCAAGGCAAGACGCTGTTCCACGCCGACCGGGGCAACATCGGCACCACCGGGGCGCTGGCGCCTTCGATGCTCTCCGAGGCCCGCCACGCGATGCGCACCCAGACCGACAGCAAGGGGAACCCGCTCAACATCAACCCGGCCTTCGTGATCGTACCCGCCGCCCTGGAAGGCACCATGATGCAGGTGCTTCGCTCGACAAGCGTACCGGGGGCGGAGTCCAACAGCGGCATTGCCAACCCGGTCGCCAACCTCGGGGAGCTGGTGGTCGAATCCCGCCTCGACCAGAACAACCCGGATCAATGGTTCGTGGCAGCCGCCCAGGGCAGCGACACCATTGAGGTCGCCTACCTCGATGGCCAGGATTCGCCCTACCTCGAGCAGCAAACCGGCTGGACGGTGGATGGAGTGAGTTACAAGGTTCGCGTCGATGCCGGCGTGGCGCCGCTGGACTATCGCGGCCTGTTCCGTGGCCAGGTGGCCTAAGCCTGGTGAAAGCGTAGTGGTCGCCGCGTCATGCAGGCGCGGCACCCTTGGCGAGTCCCAGCGGCTCGCCTTTTTCCGCCACGCTCGGCAGCAGAGCAAAAGGTACTCCTGACCCCCACCCCCGTCCACGGGGGCGCGGAGCCCCCGATTCGCGCTATTTACGAGCCCCGCCCAGGGGCAGGTTGAGGTTGACCCATGACCACCAGCAAGCCGACACCGAAGCCGCATTGGCTCAACCGTAAGGACATGGCCGCCAGTCTCGGCATATCGGTGCAAGCCTTTGATAAGTGGGGTATCGAGCCCATCGCCCGCCTCGGTGGCCGCAAGTATTTCGACGTTCGTTCGGTGCTGGATACCAAGCTGGCGGAGATGGAAGCCAAGCATCAACAACAGCAACCCCAGGGCGACGGCGACGAGGAGATCGACCCCTTGCTCGCCTACCGCAAGGAGCAAGAGGAGTACCGGCTCACCAAGGCCCGCCGGGAGGCCCAGGAGTTGAAGAACGACCGCGATGCCCGTCGCGTCGTACCAGTCGAGTTCGCCATCTACTCGCTGTCCCGCATCGTCGCGGAGGTGGCCGCCCAGCTCGACACCCTGCCGCTCACGATGAAGCGCAAGCATCCCGACTTGGCGACCCGACACCTCGACAGCCTCACCAGAGAGATCACCCGCGCCCGCAACACTGCCGCCAGTGCCGGCGACAAGATGCCGGAGATCCTAGACGACTACCTCGAACTGGCGAGCAACGAATAAGCACCCGTGCCAGGGCGGCCCCGTGAGGGGGAAAGCCTGGAGGGGGATTAGTCGGAGAGTGCCCCCGCATTGCAAAACCCCGACAGCCGGCAGACCGTCTCCTCTTCATGCACGGTCGTGGCCGGCATCTTCATGTCTGAGGAGATGACCATGGCCCGCAAGATGATCGACGCCCCGCTCCGCGACGGCAGCGCCTACCGTGCCGACCGGCTGGATGGGGAGCGAGAGCGCCTGCACCGCCGCCTGGTGTGGGCGATTCATCGAGGTGACGACAAGGCTATCGACTGGCTGGAGGGCCGATTGCTGGCCATCGAGGAGGAGATAGACGCCGACCTGAGCCCAGGGAGGGCGCCTGGCCGGCATGACTGGCATCGGCGGCGGTGATACTATGCCTTCCACCCTCGAGAGTCTGGGGGCATGTCTGGGGGCATATTGCCACAGGGCGATGCAAGAAAGGCCGTAGTGGTGCGGGCTGGAGTGGTCTACTTCGGTGGATACACGACCCACCAGATTCCGCGCCCCGGCCTCCCATAGGTCGGGGCGTTCTGCTTTATGGACATGAGTCGGTCGGCGCCAGAACGAGCCGGCAGGGCGAGTGTCCAATGGCCCTGGGCGACCGATTTCCCGGCCGGCGCTGGTCAAGGCACCGGTGTTCTGGTCTAGAATGGTGGCCTGCCGACGGAGGCGAGAGACGCCTCGGGCACCAGGCGCATCGTCCGCGCGGAGCGCGCGAACCACGATGCACCCGATCATGCAGGGGGAGCCCCTGCCAGTCACAGTGGTAGACACGATGACGATCATGACTTCCCGTGCCGAGGTGCGTGAGCACCTGACACGCACCTACTGCCCCACCCGCATTCCCGCCGAGGACGAGGCGCGCGTCGAGGAGATCAAGCGGCTCCTCGAGGCCAACAACGCCGTCCTGGTGGCCCACTACTACACCGACGATGCCATCCAGCAGCTCGCCGAGGAGAGCGGCGGCTGCGTGGCCGACTCCCTGGAGATGGCCCGCTTCGGCGCTCGCCACCCGGCCGAGACCCTGGTGGTGGCCGGGGTGCGCTTCATGGGCGAGACCGCCAAGATCCTCTCCCCGGAGAAACGCGTGCTGATGCCCACCCTGGAGGCGACCTGCTCCCTGGATCTGGGCTGCCCGGCCGACGAGTTCGCCGCCTTCTGCGACCAGCACCCGGATCGCACCGTGGTGGTCTACGCCAATACCTCGGCCGCGGTGAAGGCCCGCGCCGACTGGGTGGTGACCTCCTCCATCGCCGTGGAGGTGATCGAACACCTCCAAGCCCGTGGCGAGAAGATCCTCTGGGCCCCGGACAAGCACCTGGGCGGCTACATCCAGAAGAAGACCGGCGCCGACATGCTGCTCTGGGACGGTGCCTGCATCGTCCACGAGGAGTTCAAGGCCAAGGGGGTCGAGGAGCTCAAGGCGCTCTACCCGGAGGCCGCGGTGCTGGTGCACCCGGAGTCGCCGGCCTCGGTGGTGGAACTGGCCGACGTGGCGGGCTCCACCTCCCAGCTGATCAAGGCGGCCAGGGAGCTGCCCAATGACAAGCTGATCGTGGCCACCGATCGCGGCATCTTCTTCAAGATGCAGCAGGCGGTCCCCGAGAAGACCCTCTTCGAGGCGCCCACCGCGGGCAACGGCGCCACCTGCAGGAGTTGCGCCCACTGCCCCTGGATGGCGATGAACGCCCTGGATAACCTGGCCGACGCCCTGCGCCACGGCCACGGCGAGATTCATGTGGACGCCGCGCTGCGCACCGCCGCGCTGAAGCCGCTGGAGCGGATGCTGAACTTCCAGCAGTAGGTGACTGATACATCGCTGTTCTGGTCGGATGATCAGTCACCGGTGCCTTTCACGAGTGTGGGAGCCCGATTTATCGGGCGATCGGCGGCAGCCGCCATCGCTCAATGAATTGAGCTCCTACGCGTTCGGCGCTAGAACTTCTCCAGGGTTTCCCGATAGCCGATGAACGCCTCGCGCCGCTGCTCGATACGGGCAGCGGCCGAGGTGTCGCCCTCCTGCTCGGCGACTCGCCGGGCCACGTCCAGCTGACGAATCCCCTCGCTGACCCGGCCGCTGAGCTGCAGCTGCTCGGCCCGGGCCAGGTGGCCCCATGCCTCGCGACCGCTGCGTCCCGCGGCCTGGGCCAGCAGGGTGAAGACCTGGGGATCCTCGTGACGCCGTTCGGCGAGCTCCCGAAGCACCCGCCACGCCTCGTCGGGATCCCTCTGCAGCAGCGCTTCGCCAAGGGTCAGGGTAGCCGGCAGGTGGCCCGGCATCAGCCGCAGCAGCCGCCGGCTGCGCTCGATGGCGTCGTCGTAGCGACCGGCATCGAAGGCCACCCGGGCGGCGGAGGCGGGCAGCAGGCCCAGGTCGGGCTCTTGGCGGGCCAGGGCATCGAGGGCCGACAGGGCGGCGTCGGTATTGCCCTGACGCGCCTCGATGAGGGCACCCAGGTAGCGCCTGGCGGCCTCGGGCACGTCGTCCTGGGCGAGGCGGGTGCTCGCCTGCCGAGGATCGCGTTCATGGATGTTCAGCAGGGCCCGAGCGCGCACCAGGTGATACTGGAGCGCATCGCGGCGAGCGCTGCCCGGGGAGAGCTGGCCGGCCCGGTCCTCGGCGTCGCTGATGCGTGACTCGGTAACTGGATGGGTGAGCAGGAACTCCGGCGGATTGCCGCCCTGCAGGCTGGCCATGCGCTGCATGGCCCGGAACATGCGCACCATGGCCTCGGGATCGTAGCCCGCCTGGGCCATGGCCTGCAGGCCGATGCGGTCGGCCTCCTGCTCGAAGCGCCGAGAGTAGGCCAGCTGATCCTGGATGAAGGCCGCCTGGGACCCCATGGCCACGCCGATGCCGGCATCGCCGCCGCCCGCCGCAGCGATCAGCATGCCGGCGAGCATGGCGGCCATGGCCGGCACCTGGGTCTGCTCGGCGCGGGCCTGACCCCGGGCGTAGTGGCGCTGGGAGAGGTGGCCGAGCTCGTGGGCCAGCACCGAGACCAGGGCGGCCTCCTCCTCGGCGAAGGCAAACAGGCC
>WPCH01310918.1_pt1 | contig 13531 bp, 11 predicted proteins | sample 5399881 | NCBI WGS metagenome assembly WPCH01 (sample SAMN12869468, study PRJNA574797) | sludge metagenome | isolation source: wastewater treatment of pH5 | place: China:Beijing | collected 2019-05-20
AATCGGCCATAGAGCACGTCGGTCATCTCCGCAGCAGCGGAGATCCTCTTGATCTCACCGGCATCCTTTACCCGCCGCAGATCCTCGACCTGACCGCCAGCGGCGACAAGCTCGGCTCCTTTCGCCTTCTCTTCAAGCTGACGGGCGGTGCGGACTGTCACGTGATCGTCTTCGAATCCGACCCTGCCACCGAGTCTTCCAGCGAGGCCGTCCATCCACTGCCCTGAAATGACCTCGGCATCCCAGCCTTCGATTCCGGCGGCACGTTCCGCGTACCGGAAGTCGGTCAGGAAGATGTTGAACCCCGGACCCACCAGGCAGGCACCATTGGTGCCTGTGAATCCCGTCAGGTATTCGACATTGACGAGGTTGGTCACCATGTACGCGTCAAGCTCTGAACCTTCAGGACCCGCTGTCTCCAGCTTCTCGGCGAGCCGGGCGGCGCGACCCTCAAAGCAGGAACTTTGGCCGGCCGGGCTCATTCGGCCGCGTCGGCACCCACGCCAAGGAGCGTTGCGAGCCGCTTAAGCGCGTCCCTGTACCCATCGGGACCCTTGCCTGAGATCTTCGCCTCGACGAGACCCTCAAAGACGGAAACCCTGCGCCACTCTTCGCGGTTTTCCACATCGGAAAGGTGCACCTCAATGGCCGGCACCGGATCCACGGCCAACGCATCGCCGATAGCCCGGCTGTAGTGGGTCCACGCACCGGCGTTGATTATCGCTCCATCCGCGGTCTCACTCACGCGGTGCAGATAGCCACAGAACTCCGATTCCGAATTGGTCTGGAAGAAGATCGGATCAAGACCGAGATCGGCCGCCCAGCCACCGATTCGATACTCGAGCTCGGCGAGACTCAGGCCTCCGTAGAGACCGGGATCCCGCCTCTCGAGCACATCGAAGTTGACCCCATGCAGAACCGCAACACGATTGGTCGCCCGGCTCATTTGCCGACTCCGCCATCGGGAAGGAGTTCCTCGACCGAGGCAAGGATGGCTGCATCGTCAACCATGCGGTCGACAAGTGGCTGTCCTGGAACATTCAAGAGCACGAAACCGACCCCCCGCGTTGTCTTTTTCTTGTCGAACTGAACTGCCTCGACCACCGCCGCCGGATCGACTGTCGCATCGAGTTCCACCGGCAGGCCGTGTCTCAGGTTCCAGTCGCGAACCTGTTCACGAAGCAGTTCAGCTCCCGACAGTCGCAATGCGGCCAGAAGACCGAGAGCAATCGCTTCGCCGTGACGGTAACGCTCATACCCGGTCACCGATTCGATCGCGTGACCCACCGTGTGCCCGAGGTTCAGCTGGGCTCGGAGACCTGTATCCCGCTCGTCCGCAGCTACCACCTCGCATTTGTATCGGGCGCAGGCGAAGACCAGGTCAGCCCGGCTCAGGATCTCGCCAGGTTCCAGAGCCGACACTTCTTCCCACAGCGCGCCCCCGGCGAGCAGCGCGGTCTTGACCACCTCTGCCATCCCCGCGGTCAGCTCGGCTTCAGGCAGGGTGGAAAGCACGTCCACGTCACTGATCACTGCCGCAGGCAGGTGGAACGCCCCGACGTAGTTCTTGCCTTCCGGCAGGTCCACCCCGGTCTTGCCGCCGTAAGCTGAATCCACCTGGGCGACCAGCGTGGTCGGGACCTGCGTCACCGGTATTCCGCGCTGATAGCTATGGGCGACGAATCCGGCGAGATCTCCAACCACACCTCCACCCAAAGCGATCAGGTGATCGGAACGTGTGACGCCCATCCGGGCCATTTCACGAAGCGACTCGTCGAAGCGGGCGATCGTTTTCGCGGTTTCGCCTGGTGGCACCGTTACGGTCCCGGCCAGGTCTCCGAGGCGGTCGGCGTACATCGGCCCGACCGAGTCATCGGTGAAACAGAACGACCTGCCGGAGTCTGGCAAGGCAGGCGAACCTTCGCGAAACAGGGCTGATCCGAGAAGTTCCCGGCCGACGTAGACCGGGTACTCGCCGCCGGAACTTCGGGCCCAGAACATTCTGGTTCCCTCTGGCAAATCCTCAAGCGCAGCGACCGCTTCGAACGCCCTGTCCCAGACCCGGCGGGCAACGCCGGGGAGGATCGCATCGGAAACCGAGTTGTAAAGCATCTGGCGCTTCTCGAACAGAGCTCTGAATGCGGCTTCATCCCGGGCCAGCGGCCGGCTGGAGGATCTGACCCTCCGCCAGGCAGCGTCAACGCTGATGTCGAGCCAGACAACGGTGTGGCCGTCAACCATCAATGCTTCCCGGATTGCTTCACTTTCCACCGCGCCGCCACCAAGAGCAAGGGCGTCAATGGTCGGGTCTGACAAGGCTCCCAGCAAGACATCCCGCTCAAGTTCACGAAAGGCCTCTTCGCCGTCCCGCTCGAAAATCTCCGGGATAGTCTGGTTCGCCGAGGACTCGATCAGCGCGTCAGCATCAACCGCATGAAGCCCTTGCGAGGCGAGTTCGACCAGGGCCGTCGACTTTCCGGCGCCCATGAACCCGACCAGACAGATCATCGCCAGCCGATTCGCTCTTTGTAGGCGCCTATTGCGGCGAGCACGTCATCCATGTGGTCGCCCCCGAACTTTTCCCTGTAAGTCTTGACCATTGCGAGGCAGATCATCGCTTCGCCCACTACGGCTGCCGCCGGCACGACAGTCGAATCGGTCCGTTCCTTGTGAGCCTGGGCCGGCTCCCGGGTCGCTGTGTCAACCGAACGGAGAGGTTTGGTCATCGTCGAAATCGGCTTTATCGCGGCCCGGACCGAAAGCGGGTTGCCGTTGGTCATGCCGCCTTCAAGGCCACCGGCATGGTTGGTCTCGCGGTAGTAGCCGCGCTCCTCGGAGTAAAAGATCTCGTCGTGGGCATCGGAACCGGGCCGGCCCGCGACATCCCACGCCTGGCCGATCGAGACTCCTTTGACTGACTGGATCGAACAGATCGCCTGGGCGAGGCGGCCGTCAAGCCGGTCCTCCCACGAAATGTGACTTCCAAGCCCGGGAACCAGACCGAAAACGATCACCTCGAAGGTTCCACCGAGACTCTCGTTTTTCTTGCGGAGGACGTTGATCTCATCCACCATTGCGCCGGATGTATCCGAATCGAGGCAACGCACCGGGTCGTCGTCGATGCCTTCGAAATCCTCGATCGCGAGGTCATTTCGCTCCGGGGCGACGATAGACCCGATCTGTGTGACGTGACTGCGAACCGTCACTCCGACAGCGCTCAAAAAGGCCCGGGCGATCGCACCTGCGGCAACCCTGGCGGCCGTTTCGCGGGCACTGGCCCTTTCGAGGATCGGTCGCAGGTCCTGATGGTTGTACTTCCACATGCCAACCAGGTCCGCATGGCCGGGTCGCGGCATCGTGACCGGCGGGATCTCCCCCTCGATCGGCCAGGGGTTCATCCGCTCGTCCCAGTTCTTGTAATCCCTGTTGGCTACGAGCGCGGCGACCGGGCCTCCCATGGTGTATCCGTGCCGGACACCGGTTCGAATCTCAACCCGGTCGGTCTCGATCTTCATGCGGCCACCCCGGCCGTGCCCGAGCTGCCGACGGGCCATGTCCCGGTCGAGGGTTTCGCGGTCGAGTTCCAGCCCCGCGGGCAGCCCCTCGACAATGGTCACGAGACCCGGGCCATGCGACTCGCCTGCGGTTGTGAATCGAAAACTCATTGAGATGCCTAGGCTATTGACATATGGCTGCCCGACGCCTGCTGATCATCATGTTGATCCTGCTGGGGATTTCCTCGGTAATTGCGATTGCACTTCCGAAGCCGGATCGCGACGATCCCGGCTCCGGCAGCTCTGCGGTGACCGGGGCGACCGGTGATACAGGCTCCACCGGGCATGATGCGGCTAACCGGGATGATTCGGCGAACGGGGATGGGGCCGGCAACGGAAACGATTCGAATACCGGCGAGACCTCTGTGGTGGCCGGACAGGGCGAACGCGCGGAGCCGGCGAACGGGAACTCTGCCGAAGGCGAACCGGAGGGCGAGCGGACAGTCAGCCTGGATGCGAAAGATGAACCCGTGACGGTGAGGGCCACGCCGGGCAGTCGACTTGTCCTCACCGTGAGGTCGGAGACGGGATCGGAAGTCGAGATCGGCGGTCTCGGACTGACCGGCTTCGCCGACGAATACGCGCCCGCGGTGTTCGATGTGATCCTGCCCACAGAACCGGGCAACTACCCGGTTCGAGCTCCTGGCGGCAAGCCGGGCGCCGTGATCGTCACTTCCTGACGGCTCGCCTCATGACGTCGAGGTCAGGCTCCCGCCCGGTCCAGATCTCAAGTGACTCGGCACCCTGCCGGACCAGAATCTCAAGTCCGTCGATGGTCTGCGCCCCTGCCCTTTCCGCGGTTTCGATCAGAGAACCGGAACCAGACGCACCGTAGACCATGTCGACCACCACCTGGCCGGACCGGAAGCCGCCGGGGTCCAGGGGCAGTTCCGCCAGCGCATCGCCGGTCTCGAGTCCCGCAGCAGAAGCGTTGACGATTACGTCGAAATGCCCTGGATCGATTCCCGCGTCCGGTCCTGCCAGGATAGTTTCGACGCCGAATTCGGCCGCGAGCACATCAGCCCTGGACGAAGTCCGGTTCCAGAGCGAAACCGCGATTCCCGCTTCGGCCAGGGCCCAGATCACAGCCCGGCTTGCCCCTCCTGCCCCGAGCACCATGCCTGTCCGGCCCTTCAGCTCTTCCATCTGGTCACGGACCGCGGCGATTAATCCCGGCGCGTCGGTGTTGTCTGCATGAATGCCGTCAGGGGTGAAGGTGAGGGTGTTGGCGGCACCGATCGCATCGGCGGCATCGCTTGCCGAATCGGCCACCTCCAGCGCAGCTCGCTTATGAGGGATCGTGACATTGGCCCCGGCGAAACCACGGCCCGGGAGCGACTGAACGAGTTGCCTGAAGTCATCCGGGCGAACATCAATCGATCCGTACTCCCAGCCTTCCAGCCCCAGCGCATCGAGGGCCGCGTTCTGCATCGCCGGTGATTTCGAATGTGCAACCGGGTGGCCGAGGACGGCGAGGCTCGGCATCAGCACTCCGTCGGCGAGCCGCCCGCTTCAGCCTGGGCCTGCTGGTACTTCTCCACGTTGGCGTTGTGCTCTTCCAGCGAGGACGAAAAGACATGCTCGCCACAGGTGCCGGGCTTGACCACATAGAGCCAGACATCGGTCTTCTCCGGCCTTGCGGCCGCTTCGATCGAAGCGAGACCCGGATTGCCGATCGGACCCGGGGGCAGACCACCGTTCAGCCGGGTGTTATAGGGGGAATCAGTGGCAAGGTCGGATTCGGTCAGGGACTCTGTCCAGTTGTCAAGCGCGAATCGCAGGGTCGCGTCGATGCCAAGCGGCTCACCCATCTTGAGCCGGTTGTAGATCACCGCGGCCACCGTCTTTCGTTCGCTGGGAACCGAAACTTCGCGTTCGACCATCGAAGCGATCGTGAGCACGTCGTAAACCGTCAGGTTTTTGGATTTCGCGTATCTCAGGTTGACCCCGGCGATGTTGTCCCTGAAAGCCTGTAATTGCTGGCCGACCAGATCCTCGACTTCAGCGGTTGGTTTCAGCTCATAGGTCGCCGGAAAGAGAAAACCTTCCAGGTTCTTCGCCCGTCCCTGTGCCCCGTATTCATCCGGGTTGAAACCCTTGAACCTGACTGTGGCCGCCATGTAATCCCCTGGCAAACCGGCCGCCTCGACCACGTCGGCCGTCTCCGACCGGCTCAGTCCTTCCGGGATCGTGACGCTGATGGTCCGCTTTGAAGTGGTTCTGGTCAGTTCGTTGATCGCGGCCGAGTAGGACATGTCTTCACGGAAACGGTGAACACCATGGTTCAGCTCGCCGCGCTTGCCAGACATGGTCGCCCGGATCTCGAAGAGCGTTGCGTTCGAGATGACGCCCTTTTCAGCAAGCAGATCACCGATCTGACCGACGCTGTCACCGGACGGAACCTTCAGCGGGAAAGGCTCTCCTCTGCCGTCACCCTTGAAGGGCTGAAACAGGGCGAAAAGGAACCAGAGCACGAAAAGCGCCCCGACGACGGCCACAGCGAGCGCCGCGACCCGGCCTTTTCGTATTCGGCCGGAGCCGCCCCCACTGCGGGAGCCGCCGCGGCGGGACCGGCTTTTGCGCGAGCCATGTTCACGCTGCCCGGAACCGAGCACCGATCGGCGTCCGGAGCGCTTCGGAGCGCCTTCGTCCTGCCTCCTCAGAGCCCGTTCCTGCCGGCGGAGGGCCCTTTCAACCGCGTCGGGATCATTCGGGTCGTGTTCCGGCATGTCGTCAAACCAGCGATCGGTCATTCTCCGGCCTCCCTGGAAGCAGCCTGAAGGTAGCTCTCAAGCAGATGAGCCGCCGCAATCGAATCTTCGGCCGAGCCCGCCCCTGTATCCCGTCTGGTCCGGGCGGCCATCCTGGTTGTGAAGCGCTCATCCCAGGTCTCCACCGGCACCTCGACCGCCTTCTCGAGGTCCCTCGCGAAGCTGCGGGTCAACCCGGTCTGCTCCGAATCTTCTCCGGATAGCGACACCGGCAAACCAACCACGATCTTCTCCGCCTCGCGGTCGGAGGCGACCTTCGCGACCGTTCCTACCTCGGGCGGCTCGATCGCCGCGATAGGCGTGGCCAGGGTACCGGTCGGGTCGGAAATCGCGCAGCCGATCCTGGCCATCCCGTAGTCGAGAGCCAGGACCCGCATTTACACCGACTCCAGGAACTGACGGGCCGCAGCGAGCGCCTCGGTGATCCCGTCCGGATTCTTCCCGCCGGCCTGGGCCATTTCGTCGCTGCCACCACCACCGCCGCCGATCTTCGGCGCAGCCTCGGCGACTATGTCGCGGGCGGAAGCCTTCCCGGCATCATCTGGAGTGAGCAACGCGACCATCCCGACCTTGCCTGATTCCCGGTCGGCTCCGACCAGCACAGCGCTGGTTCCCGAGGTGGCCTGAACCTGTTTGGCCACCGTGAGGATCTCCTTCGGGTTACCGATCGGCACCTCGGCCAGAACCAGGTTGAAACTGCCTATCTGCCCGACGGCAGCGGCCAGGTCCGTTGCGAGTCTGCCCTGCTCCTTGCGGGCCGCCTTCTTTGCACCTTCGCTGGCTTCGGCCAGTTGAGTCGCCGCGTCGCGGGCCGCACGAACCGGGTCACGGGCATCGCCCAGCAGATGCCCTACTTCGTCGAGTTCTCCGGCACGATCGCGGAACCAGTCAATCGCGTCAGGACCAGTGATCGCCTCGATTCGCCTGACGTTCGCAGCCGACGAGCTCTCGGTGACGATCTTGAAAATCCCGATCTCGGCGGTGTTGGCGACATGGGTCCCACCACAGAGTTCACGCGAAACATTCTCGACCTCGACAACCCGGACAAGATCGCCGTACTTTTCACCGAAAAGAGCCATCGCACCGAGCTTCTCTGCCTCCGGCTTCTCCATCACGATCCAGCGGACCGGCTCGCCGTCCTTGATCCATCCGTTGACCCGTTCTTCGATCCAGCCGACATCTTCCGGTGAAAGCGACTCGCCATGGCTGAAGTCAAACCGGAGCTTGTCGGGACGCACAGAAGAACCAGCCTGGTGGACATGGGTTCCGAGCCGTTCACGCAAGGCGGCGTGAAGCAGGTGGGTCGCCGTGTGGTTTCGCATTGTCCTGAATCGGGCATCTCGATCAACGAGGGCTTCAACCGTGGCGCCGTCGGGCGGCCAGGCACCTTCGCCCTCCGTGGTCGCTTTCAACTCCAGGACCTGGTCGTCACCGATCCGGATCACGTCCGTGACCTCGGCTTCTCCGCCCTCCCAGAGGAGCCGGCCGCTGTCAGCTACCTGGCCGCCACCCTCGGCATAGAAAGGACTCTGCTCGAGCTTGGCCAGGGCGCTGGCACCGGCTTGCTCGATCGCACCGATTCCCGTTTCGGAACGGAGGAACTCGTATCCGACGAACCCCGATTCCGGACCCTCGCCGGCGAAAGCGAGGATTCTCTCGTGGCGCCCGGCGCCCTCGTTGCCGCCGGCGGCGTCGCTGCGGGCCCGGTTTCGCTGCTGTTCCATCAGCTCCTCGAAACCCTGGTCATCGACCGAAAGTCCCCGTTCCCCGACCATTTCGCGAGTCAGGTCGTAGGGAAAACCGAAGGTGTCATGAAGCCGGAAGGCATCTTCCGCGCTGATCCACGAGTTCTTCCCGGCCAGGGCCTGGTCAACGATCTCCTCAAGCAGGGCAGTACCCCGGTCGAGGGTACGCCCAAAGCTTTCCTCTTCAGCTTTCACCCAACGGTCAATTCGCTCCTTTTCGGAGACGACCTGCGGGTGGGCCTCGCCCATCATTTCGATTGTCCGGTCGGTGAACTCACTGAGCCACGAACCTTCGAGCCCGAGCGACCTGCCCTGCTGGATGGCCCGTCGCATCACGCGCCGCAATACGTAACCGCGGTCCTCGTTCGATGGGACGACACCGGCAGCGAGCAGAAAGGTCATGCCGCGACTGTGGTCGCTGATTACCCGCATCGCCCTCGTCACGGATTCGTCGTCGCCGTAGCCAAGACCTGATTTTTCCTCGGCCAGCTCGATCAGCGGACTGAAGAGATCTGTGTCATAGACCGAGTCGGCATCCTGAATGATCGCGGCCATCCGTTCGAGACCCATGCCGGTATCAATGTTGCGGCTCGGTAGTGGTGACAGGGTCCCGTCTTCAGCCTGGTCGTAGCTCATGAAGACGTGGTTCCAGTATTCGAGGAAACGGTCGCTGTCATCCCCGGGACGGTCGTCTTCAGACCCGAAATCGAGGCCGCGGTCCAGGTACATCTCGGAGCAGGGGCCGCAGGGACCGGTCGGACCGCCCTGCCAGAAGTTCTCGGAACGCGGCAGTTTCACGATCCGCTCGTCGGGCACGCCGAGGCCCTTCCAGATCTCGATCGCCTCCTCATCCGGGCCGAGACCAAGTTCCTCATCCCCGCCGAAAACGGTTATCCAGATCAGTTCCGGGTCGAAGCCGAACCCTTCGGTCGACAACTGCCAGCCGAACGGGATCGCCTCTTCCTTGAAGTAGTCCCCGAAGCTGAAGTTCCCGAGCATCTCGAAGAAAGTGAGATGGCGGAGGGTCTTGCCGACTTCTTCGATATCCGGGGTGCGGAAGCAGGTCTGGCTGGAGGTCAACCTGGTTGCTGGTGGCTGCTCCCGGCCAAGGAAATATGGCTTGAAAGGCTGCATTCCGGCCACCGTGAGCAGGGTCGAGGTGTCATCGGGTGGAGGCACCAATGAAGCCGAGGGCATGCGGCGATGCGCGCGCTCCTCAAAGAAGGACAGATAGGTCTCCCGGATTTCCGCCGACTTCATGAGATGGGAATCTACTTTGATCCGCGCTGACTGGCGATGGTCGCGTGGCCCACGACCACATCACCGCTCATCAACACAGCGGCCTGACCGGGGGCCGGCCCGTCAAAAGGCCGGTCAAGCTGGACTTCAAGCCGGTCGTGCCGGCCGGCTGCCGCGGCGACCCTGGCACGGACGGGATTCGTGTGGTAGCGCAGGCGAATCCGGTCGACTCGCCTGCCATCTCGATGCATGACCGCATCGCGGAGCCTCACCCGGTCAGTTGATAGTCGCGTTCTCGAACCGACTTTCACCGTGTTGGTTTCGGCGTCCGTACCAATCACATAGAGCGGCTCGGTCGCGGCAACACCCAGTCCCCGGCGCTGGCCGACCGTGAAGTGATGATGGCCGGGATGCTCACCGAGTTTGCGGCCTTCAGTGTCGATCACGGGCCCGGGCCGGTCGTCCAGCCCGCCGTGACGAAGCAGGAAGTCCTTCTTGCTCTGGCCGGCAAGGAAACAGAGATCCTGGCTTTCCGGCTTTTTCGCCACCGACAGCCCGCCCCGCTCCGCGATTTCCCGGACCTCGGCCTTCGCGAGGTCGGCAAGCGGGAACCGGAGCCGCTCCACGACCTCCGGGGGAAGGGCAGCGAGCATGTAGCTCTGGTCCTTGGCTTCGTCACTACCGGCGGCTATCAGCGCACTTCCTTCGTCTTCCACAACCCGGGCATAGTGGCCAGTGACCAGGCATTCGGCACCCATTCTGTCGGCAAGGTCAACCATCGCGGCAATCCGTACCTCGCCGTTGCACAGAACGCAGGGATTGGGTGTTCGGCCCTCGCTGTAGCCCCGCAGGAACTCGCCGACAACCCTTTCGCGGAACTGGCCTTCAAGGTCGAGTGTGAAATGGGGAATGCCGAGATCATGGGTGAGTGAACGCGCTCCGAGAACGGCTTCCGGCGAGCAGCAGGCCTTGGTGCCGTCGGTATCGGGGTCGGCCCAGAGTTTGACCGTCACCGCGACTACATCCGCTCCGCGTTCGCGTTCCCTCAAAGCGGCCACAGCGCTGTCAACTCCACCCGAAACCGCCACAAGGACCCTTCCGTCCACCGGTGGAGCGATCGATTCAGTTGAACTGGCAATCGCGGAGAGTGCCCGGTGGAGGGCATCGGCGGTAAGCATCGCGGCATGGCGGCGGGCAGGGCTGAGACCACCAAGTTCCGCTTCGATCTGTGAGGTGCCGATCCGCGCCGCCGCCAGCACCGTTTCGCCTTCGACGATTTCGCAGACGCAGGCGCAGGCGGCGCGGGTCGCCGCACAACCCTCGGTCGCAAAAACCGCGGATTCGATTCGACCCCCGCTGGTCGTCAATGAAATCCGGGCGAGGTCGCCACAGGCAGCACCGCCCGCAGCCCCGGTGAAGGCACCGGGCGGGGGCTCCGCCTCACGGGAGCGGTCGGCTACGTATTCGGCGAGCAGAGATTCCACTTGAGGAAGGGTAAATGGTCGATTCCGTGAACGGATAGCCTCCCTGCCATGAGCAAGGGTTGGACAGCAGATGACATGCCGGATCAGAGTGGCCGCAGCGCGGTCGTGACCGGAGGCAACAGCGGCATCGGCCTGGCAGCCTGCCGTGAACTGGCGAGGCATGGCGCCAGGGTGATCCTCGCCTGCCGCAATCAGCAGAAGGGCGATGAAGCGGTGCGGCAGATCCGGTCCGGGCTTGGCTCCGCCGGCGAGGACGCCCGGATCGAGGTTCGCAACCTTGATCTCGCCTCTCTCGATTCGGTCAGGGAATTTTCCGAATCGCTTGATTCGGATCTGCCCGAAGGCCTCGATTTGCTGATCAACAATGCCGGTGTGATGGCGCCACCTCAGCTCAGGACCGAAGAGGGCTTCGAACTCCAGTTCGGCACCAATCATCTGGGGCATTTCGCTCTGACCGGTCGTCTCTTCAACGCGCTGAAGAGAAAGCCGGAATCCCGGGTCATAACGATCAGTTCCGTCGCCGCCCGGTTCGGAGATTTGAACTTTGATGACCTCCAGAGCACGCAGGGCTACCGCCGCTGGGCCGCCTATGGCCAGTCGAAACTCGCCAACCTGGTTTTCGCCATGGACCTCCAGGCCCTGATCACCGAGGCGGGTCTTGAGATGAAAAGCATGGCCGCGCATCCCGGGGTGTCGAACACGAACCTGACCAGTGCCGGCAACGACCTGGATTCCGGCCTGTTCGGGCTGCTCTCGAAGCCGTTCCTGATGTTGAGTGATCTCGCCTTCGCCCAGGCGCCGGAAAGTGGTGCCCTCCCGACCTTGCGGGCAGCGACCGACCCGGGACTTGCCGGCGGGACCTACATCGGCCCCGATGGCCTGCGCGAATTTCGCGGCAGTCCGGTCGTTGTGGCTCCACGCAAACTCGCCCTGAACCGCGAAGTCGCCAACCAACTCTGGAACGAATCGGTCGAGGCAACCGGGGTTGACTTCGATTTCAGCCCGGTCACTTCGGCTGCCTGACTCCAGCCCCGAAATCGGCCTGCAGGAAAACGAGGCCCCAACCTGCCGTCTCCGCCTCCGACATTGATCCCTAAATAAATAGGTGGGTGCCTATCTTCATCCCGCGGGGGACACAAGAAATCGGCTCCCGTGCCGTTGATGTTGGGTCAAATTATGAGACGGCTAACGAACAGGTTCGAGCCTCAACATCAACCTACCACTCCAGAGCCTCAAAATCCGGTGGGTCGGATTTCCATCACATGCGCCGGAAATCCGACCCACTGGAAAATCGATGCTCAATCCAGGTCGAGACCCGAAAGTAGCTCTTCTGCTTCGGACCAGTTCCCTGGCGGAACCTGGAGGTTGATGTCGCCCCGCCCCCAACGATCCAGCTCCCAGTCAGAAGTCAACTCGGCCTCATGGCCGTGTTCGCGCAGCACATCCCGCCAGGCCAATGCGGTCTGAAGGTCGCCGAACTCGTGGACGACTTCCCAGTCGTCGAACCGGGGATCACCGATGTGGATTCGCCCGGAACCATCCCCGATCGACTTCACCTTCTCCTTGAAGCGGTCGAAGAAACTCACTTCTGTGTCAACCCTGTCCGGGGAGTTTCTTCTTGCGGAGTTCGATGCCGACATCCCGCATCTGGATGTCACCGACCGGCGCCGGCGCCCCGGTCAAGGGGTCACCGCCTGACGCGGTTTTCGGGAAAGCGATCACGTCGCGAATCGAGTCAACCCCGGCCAGCAGGGCCGCAAACCGGTCGATCCCGTAGGCGATGCCGCCATGAGGCGGGGCGCCGTACCTGAGCGCCTCAAGCAGGAACCCGAAACGTTCACTGGCTTCCTCTCCGGAAATCCCGAGGGCGGTGAAAACCCGGGCCTGGAGTTCCGGATTGCTGATACGGATCGAACCGCCGCCGATTTCGACCCCGTTCCAGACGAGGTCATAGGCGCGGGCCCGGGCTGCGCCCGGATTCGAAGGATCGAATTCGCCCGCCGGGGCGGTGAACGGATGGTGGAGCGCTTCCCAGCGGTCCTCGTCCTCATTGAACTCGAACAGCGGCCAGTCGACGATCCAGCAGAAGCGGTTGGGGGCATCCGCCGGAATCAAGTCCCAGCGTTCGGCCAGGCGGGTACGAAGGCCACCGAGAATGGCCGCAACCGTGGATGGCTGATCAGCGGCCACAAGCATCAGGTCGCCCTCCGTGGCGCCCATCGCCTCGTTCAGGTTCTTCAGTTCATCTTCGGAGAGGAATTTGGCAATCGGAGCGCGCCAGCCGTCGCCCTCGCGGAATGCCCAGACCAGACCTTTGGCCCCGAGTTCCTTGGCGTCGTCGATCAGTCCGTCGAGCTGGGCCCGCGATAGTTCACGCTGGCCGAAGTTGATGCCCTTGACCTGACCCCCGGCTTCGATCACGCCACCGAACGCCTTGAATTCGGTACCCCGGAGGATTTCGGTCAGGTCAATCAGCTCGTACTCGTAGCGCAGGTCCGGCTTGTCGGATCCGAAGCGGCCGATCGCCTCGTCGTAACACATGCGCTGGAAGGGAATCTCGGCCTCGACCCCCATCTCGGCCAGCACATGCTGGATCAAACGTTCGTTCACGTCGATTACGTCTTCACCATCGACGAAGCTCATTTCAATGTCGAGCTGGGTGAAATCGGGCTGCCGGTCGGCTCGCAGATCTTCGTCGCGGAAGCAGCGGGCTATCTGGAAGTAACGCTCGAAACCGG
>WPCH01049063.1_pt1 | contig 13493 bp, 15 predicted proteins | sample 5399881 | NCBI WGS metagenome assembly WPCH01 (sample SAMN12869468, study PRJNA574797) | sludge metagenome | isolation source: wastewater treatment of pH5 | place: China:Beijing | collected 2019-05-20
CCGCTAACTAACGAAATACTAAGTAAAATTGATTACTTAATTGATGGACGTTTTATCTTGAGGGAAATTAATTTAGACTTACTATATCGCGGCAGTAATAATCAACGGATTATTGATCTGCATAAATCAACTCCCGAAAAACTTGTCCTCATTGAAAGAATAAGTGAATTTAATTAAAGTTAAACACGAAGTAGCAGGCCGCAAATTGCGGCCATTTTTATTGTTGTTAACATTGAATCGGTTATTGTAGATTAGTTTTTTCGGCGCAGTTACAAATTGTTAAGCAAAAGACAAGCGCATTATGGTAATATACAAAAGTAGAAAAAAGAGGTATTTATGAATAACGAAATTAACAAAGAAGTCATGCCGAAAAAGAAAGTTGATTATCTTTTACGCGCCTTTGTAACGGCGATTATCATTGGTGTATTTACAGTGATTGCGTTTATGGTCGCGTTAAATGCTTTAGGTGATACGAAAGCGACAGTTGAACAATTTATTAATACACACGGGGCGAATCACGAATTTACACCGATGATGATTAATATGCACAATATTGCCTTTGGCGAAGTGGTCTTTCTTGGTGGGTTAGTGCTTGTAGTCCTTATAACGGTGGCACTCATTGCGCGAGTGCGGAGAAATGCCGTTGACAAAGTAAAGAAAGTTAAAATTATTCGCATCCTAGCGTTCCTTAATGCCGCGGTCTTTGTTAGTTACTTAATTTATGCGATTATTGGTTTAGGAACGATTAATGGTTACTTAGAAACTGTTGATGCGGATAAACTTGATTTAACACAAAACTATACGTCGTTTGTTTTTGACATTGTTCTTTATAGTTTTTTAGTCTATGAAGTAAATCGTGCCTATAAAGACACACTTAGTGAACCACTAATTATTGACGCTTTTTAATATAAGCAAGTTACCCGTCCTATTAGTAGTGCACACTAAGTTGATAACAAATAGTAAAGAAATGGCCGCAAAATGCAGCCATTTTCATCATTTCTAAGTGTTTTTTACTTGCGGAACATTATGCGTTCACTATTAAACATTTGTGTTAATGCAAAAACGCCAAGGCCGGTGACCGTCAAATTAGTGATAATCGTTAAGATAAACGGCACGAGCATAAACTTACCACTAAACAGCGTTAAGAGGACGTTTACACTGTTGTAGACGGGGATTAAGTAGACAAAGGGATTTGTTGCGGCACTGCCAAACATTGTCGTAACACCAACCGCCATGATCACAATCATGAGTGGTGTTGCAAGTCCACTTGCTTCTTTAATCGATTTTGCAAACGCACTAATAAGACTAATGAGGACAATAAAGATTAATATCGTTGATAAAAGCACAAGGAGGAGCGCAAAATACGTGCCCGCACTATAAAGCGTGATATCAACACTTGTCCCGGCAAGTTTTGGTAAGCTCAAGATAATCCCAAGAAAGCTTGAAGTTGCACTAACCATTGCGACGAGACTTAACGCAATAATTTTGCCAAGCGCAATGGTGCTCCGTTTAACCGGGGTAATAAGAAGACTAGCAATTGTGCCGCGTTCTTTTTCGCCGGCAATACTTTCGGGAGCAACCGCCATCGAACCACTAAAGAGGAATGTAATAAGTAAAAACGGTAATAAACTTGTCATAATCATAAGTGTAACGTCACCTGATTCGGCAAGATTATTAATTTCTAACGTAAACGGTTGCGTCGCCATTGTTAAAAATTCATTGTAGTAACTAAGAAGGGTCATGCTGGGGATACTTGCTTCGTTATAATAAAACGTCACAGTTGGTTGCAAGTCATCATTGAGCTTTTGCGCCCAGTCGGCATCAAAGACAACGTGAATATCAAGTTTTTCGTCTTTAATCATTGTTTCGTAATCTGCAGCGGCGTCATACGTTAAGTATTCATATTCATCACCGACCAAGAAGTGGTAACCAGCGGGTTCATTTTCGATAAGCAGCGTATACGTATGGCCTTTATTTTCGGTCACATTTGTCATCACGTCACCCATAATCGAATATAAGATAAAGACGAGAAGGCCCGGTAGTAATAATGCCATAAGCATCCGTTTGTCCGTAAAGAAGCGCCGTAATTCTTTTTTAATAATTGTGAAGAGGTTTTTCATTCGATAATCCCGCCTTTAATATCCATGTATTCTTTGAAGAAACGTGCTTCTAAACTATTTGGTTCACTAAATTCACGCATTGGTGCTTCAAAGATGAGTTTACCGTCAATAATGACCCCAACCCGGTCACAAATGCGTTCGACAAGCGAGAAGATGTGCGTTGATAAAATAATTGTCTTACCCGCGGCCTTAAGTTCTAAAAGAAAATCAATAACTGTTTTTGCGGTAATGACATCTAAGCCGTTTGTTGGTTCATCAAAAATAATAATTTTCGGATCATGGACAATACTTAAGACGAGTGACACTTTTTGTTTCATTCCCGTCGATAAGTCACTAACGCGTACTTCACGAAACTCACTTATTTCAAATTGATCAAATAATTGTTTCTTCCGTGTTTCAATAATGTCTTCGGGGACATTATGGAGCGATGCAAAATAATTAAATAAGTAGTTGGGGGTGAAGAAGTCATCGAGCTTTAATTCACTCGTTAAAAAGCCAATCTGGCTGCGCACTTTACCAGGGTTGGTTGTAATGCTCGCGCCATTAACAATAACTTCACCGCTATCTTTTTTAATAAGTGTCGAAATGATGCGTAACGCTGTGGTTTTGCCAGCACCGTTTGGACCGAGGAGCCCATAAATTTCGCCTTCATACGCATTAAAACTTAAATTATTCACGGCAATCCGTTTTTTCAAATTCGTCCGTTCAATCTTTTGTTGTTTACGCGATAAATTGAATGTTTTTGTAATATTTTTTATTTCAAGAATCTGGTGCATACCGTCCTCCTTTACTTCGTTATTATACATTAAAATAAAGACTGTTTATAATTATAAACAATAAATTTTTCGCGGATTTAAATGCTATAATGCGATTATGCATGATATTATTTTCTTCTTTTTTTATCCGCTGGCGTTAACACTCTTTTTAGAAACAATCGCCTACTTCTTTTTAAAACCGTTCAATTATAAATTAATTGGTGTAACGCTCATTTTAAATATCATCTTAAATATTAGTTTGAACCTTGTGCTTTACACGTATTTTCCAAAACTCCCGCATCATTTATATGTGCCCTACCTCGTTACGTTAGAAGTTATTATTTTTGTCATTGAAACAATTGTCATTTACATAGTAATTAAAACAAAACTATTAAAAACAGCCCTCTTTGCCCTACTTGCAAATGGGCTTTCCGTTAGTGTTGGCCTCTTTTTAAATACGCTTTATATGCATAAAGCAAAAGATAGTATCGTGATAATTATTACATTAAGTCTCTTATGTGGGGTCGGCATATTTATTGGGCTCACTTTTCTTTTCGCGCAGTTTCAAAAAGAAAATAATTAAAAGCACCGGTGCGGTAATTAAAAGGCCAATGACAATAATACCGACGATGATGGCAAACCAAAAGATGACGGTGTAAATGCCTGTTGTACTCCGTTTACGGCCAGCGATAAAAATAATATCATTAATTTCAATCTGACTTTCATCCATATCCTCTAGACTATAAAAGAGTGATTTTTCTAAGCGATGAGCGGCATACGCTGATGTTGTAACCCCGTTATATGTATAAGTTGTAATAAGTGCATAACGGAAATTTGTTTTGCCGGTTATTTCAACTTCATAATTATACCGATAAAGCTGTGGTTCATACTCATTTGCGGGAATGACCTCTTTGGTAATATTGCTAATGTTACTATATGTTAAGTCCGTGACTATTTCCGTAAAGGCGCCGACTTCAACGCGTAAATTAGTGATTTCACTTGTGTGCGTGATACTAAGCTCCGTAGATTTGTTTGGCATAAGAACTTCATTAGCGAAGTGTTTGTTTGCATAATATGTTTCGCCACCGTAATAATATAAATCACGTAGCGGAATATAACCACTCCCCGTATTCGTAAGTGTTGCCGTATGTGTAAAGCTTGTCGGATTATTTTGGGTCACGACAAATTCGGTAATCGTGTAATCATTATATTCCCGCGCATATGGATAAGGTGAAGGACTATTACCAAGTAAAAACGGAATGAATAAAATAAGCATAAATCCGTATAATTTTATTTTTTTCATAGTTTTCACCTCGCACGTTCATTGTAAGATAAATATGATGTCCATACAAGTGAATGTATAAAAAACCAAGTATCAAGCATCCAAAATAAAAGCGCAACAAAAACAAAGTTTTTGGCTAAATTATGTAGTTATGAAGTATAATACTTAAGGATAGTTAGGAAATTTGGGAGGATTTATTAATGATTGATGAACATAAATTTGGTGGGTCAATTGAAGTAATTTGCGGACCAATGTTTGCCGGGAAAACCGAAGAAATAATTCGGCGTGTGCGGCGGCTTCATTATGCAAAAAAGAAAGTAGTCGTCTTTAAACCCAAGCTTGATAATCGTTTTAGTGAAAACAGTATTGTCTCCCATAACCACACGAGTATTGAAGCCATTAATATTAGCGATATTCATGAAGTATTTGCCCATGTTGATTTAGCAACCTTTGCCGTCGTTATTGATGAAGCGCAATTTTTTAGTGCTGATATTGTCGCTGTTGTTAACGCCCTTGCTGATGCTGGGAAACGCGTGATCGTTGGTGGGCTTGATAATGATTTTCGTGGCGAACCGTTTGGCCCAATGCCACAACTTTTAGCGATTGCTGAAAGTGTTACAAAGCTAACCGCAATTTGTGTCGTTAGTGGTGAACCAGCGACACGGACGCAACGGCTTATAAACGGTAAACCGGCAGACTATCATGATCCGATTGTGCTCATTGGCGCAAGTGAAGCATACGAACCGCGCGCCCGTCGTTACCATCTTGTGCCGGGCAAAGAAACATTAGAAACACGCCTTAAACAAAAAAAGAGTTCATAATTCATTAATTTTTTATAGATTAGTATAACTAACTATCCTAGATACCATTTTTAAATAGATAGTGTTATGCTATGATATTAGCGTTGTTATAAAGAAAAGAAGATGCATAAAGAATTAAAAAAAGATGTAATTTATTTTAAAAAAACGGACCACTTATTTCGGTCACTGATCCTGTTTATGATCATTGCTGTTTTAATGATTATTTCTTTTTTTGTAACACTTTATGAATTGGGTAACGTTAAGACGATGGTCATTGCCTTTATGGATACATTTGGCCCAAGCCATGAACACGCACCACTGATGATTGATATGTATAACATGCGTGTCGCTGAAGTTGTGTTACTTGGTGTTCTTGCTTTAGGTGCCCTTAGTAGTGCGATTATGACACAAGTTACGCGTGTTACCAAAAACCACAAGCTAAAAAAGGTTAAGGTCGTTCATCTCCTTGCATATGTAAATGGTCTTTTATTTATTGCTTATCTTGTGTACGCATTAAATAGTTTAATGACGATTAGTCGCACCTTAGCAATCATTAATGCCGAAGCACTTGATTTGTCCGGTAATTTCACATCGTTTTTCCTTGATTTGTTTTTGTATTTTTATTTAGTTTATGAAGCATCTAAAGCGCTTAAAGACGCGAAAAAACCACCACTTGTTATTGACGGTGTTTAGTTGTTCATCATTGCTAAATTTGTTCGTTTACGCTATGATTATCAATGCATTACAATCGTAATGATAAATGCTTCATTAAAATGCTTCCATAGCCAAGTCCGGTAAGGCAATTGACTGCAACTCAATGATCGTCGGTTCAAATCCGGCTGGAAGCTCCAAAATTATGTTTGATTGGTAAGACAAAAACGGCTAAAACATCATAAAACGCCCTTAATTGGGCGTTTTTTGATATATAAATAGTCATTTATCAATTTTCTAAATTATCAAAAAAAGAAAAGCGACCTAATTTTAATTAATCGTAATAATTTGGGGGCAAGTGATTGAACCTAAAAACATAAAAAATGGGGGCAAGTGATTGAACCTAAACAAACACAAAAAAAACAACGTCTTTATTCCCGTTACCCACACGTAAAGTAATTGATGATTCTAATAGGGAAACATTAAGTAAGCCACTTTGTAAAAGTGCAAGTTTGATTTTAATATTGCCATCTTCCAAAATATCAACACCTTGCACTAACTTTTTGAAATCATCAATATTTTCATATCCAGAAAAATTACGTAGGTGCTTTATGAAACTAGGGAAATTTCGTTTTGCGTTTAGTAAGTCTATTTTGGTGTTCAATAACGAGATTTTTTCGTTCGACGTTTCTAGTTGGTGTTCACAACTTTTCAAAGAAGTATTAAGTAAAGAAGTAATTGCTTTAGTTACAGCATCCACAGATTCTGAAAGTCTATAAAGTGCATCATTTAAAATTAAAAACAAGTTTTTAATTGTGATCATAATTCTATTTTTATTGTTTGCGTCATAACAGTACAAGGTTGGAATCTCATATTTACCCTTTGGTTTCTCTAAAACATAGCGAAGAAAGTTTTCGTTTTTAACTGAATAAACAAATTGATAATATGAGGTAACTCTTTTTGAAAAAGGAATATAACTATCTGTAGTATTCTTTGTTCGTTCTCTTCTAATTTGCATAGCTAGGTTAAAGGTATCTGGGCTTATTATCGGTTCGTGGTGATGCTTAATTGTATTGTTTTCTACCTCCAATCTGTTAGAGCGGATGCTAATGCCATTGCGCATATAAGTTTTACCTAAAGACATATGCCCTGCATACTTTTCATTTTGCAACATTCTTTCTAAAGTACCTAAACTCCATCTATTAGCACCCCTAGGTGTTTTGACTTTCATTTGGAAAAGACGGTTTATTATTTCTTTATATGTTTTATTGTTGATATACATATCAAAAATAATTCTTACGACTTTTGCCTCCACATCAATAATTGTCCAGACATCGTCTTTTATTCTGTAACCATAAATATTAGTGGTAAAGTTGCCACCAGCACGACGTTTCTTTTTAATTGACCAAAGAGTGTTTTCAGAAATGTTACGTATTTCTTCCTCAGCGTGCATTGCTAAAATTGAAAGTAACATTTCAATAGAGGAATCCAAAGAAGAAATGTTCTCTTTTTGAAAAATAACTTCAACATTATTTATTTTTAATTGTCGCACAATTGAAATTGTGTCAATTAAATTTCTGGCAAAACGAGTAATTGACTTTGTCAATATAATATCGATTTCACCCATTAAAGCTAATTCAATCATCGTATTAAATTCTTGTCGTCTGTTAGTAGTTGCTGCGCTCTTTTTGTCTTTGAAAATACCAATAAATTCATACGAAGAATTAGATTTAATATCATTTTCAAGTTCTTGTATCTGTAAACGATAAGAAGAATCTTGGTGCTCATCAGACGTTGAAACACGGGCGTAACCAGCGACCCTTATCTTTTTAGTAGGATTATGCATAACTCTAATAACATCGACACTATGCATAAAGTTTTACCTCGTAATAGATTGCTTTTTCTAACTCTTTAGAGAAATACATTTTCTTCATGATTGCTTCACCTTGAATGATTTGCTTATAAGAATTAAATAAGTCAAAACGTGTTTTAGTTGGTGAAATAACAAATATTATCTTTTGTGCATCTGCTATGACAAGTGAGTATATATCTTTAATTAAAATACTATGTGGATCCGTATGTTCTTTTTCCACTAAGGATTTAATGTACTCTAACCTAACTGAAGAACTAACGTTTGTTGATAGTTCTCTTTCAACTTCTTCAATTTTCTCATCACTCTTAACAACTTTTTGGAAGACATCGATGTCTTCGGGGTTGTCATGGTGCAATGCAAGAAGTTGTTTATTAATGCTTTTAAGGTTTTTTAATTCTTCTCGCAAATTATTTAGTGCAATATTATTATCGAAAACAGTAAATAATCCCTCTAGTACGTTACTATTCGCATAAAGTTCTCTGATTGAATCAATAGTTGCTTCTAAGACGATGTCGTAGTCAGGATTAATACTGGTGCAGATGAAGTCGTTTCCATAGGAATGGTTGCAGTTAAAAATTACACGCATATTTGATTTTCGATTAACTTGTTGACGTTTTAGTGATCTACCACACTTTGGACAGATTATAATCCCAGTTAATGGATACTTTGTTTTCTTATTTATTTGACTAGAAACTCTAGTTCTATCGTTTAGCAGATTTTGAACCGCCTCAAAAGTTTCACGAGTTATGATTGGCTCGTGGTTGTTAGATACATAATACTTTTCTGCGACATTATCATTATCAACTGTCTTTTTTGTTAAGTAGTCAATTGTGACTGTCTTTCGTAATAAGGCATCTCCACAATACTTTTCGTTCTTTAATAGATAACGTAACCCATTGTAGTTCCAAGCATTACCAGCAGCATTTTTAATTCCTTCGGAATTTAATTTTTTGACAATATCGCTTATCTTATATTGTTTTAAATAAAGGGTAAATATCCTATCAATGATTTTTGCTTCTTCCTCATTAACAATGTATTTGCCATCGACAACATCATAACCATATATTCGTCTTGCATCAACGATACCTTTTCTAAACTTTTTTTCATATGCCCATTTGACGTTTGTTGAAATGGAACGTGATTCTTCTTGTGCAATACTTGAAAGAATGGTTAGCATAAAGTCGATTTTAGGATCAAGTGAAGAAATGTTTTCTTTTTCAAAAAAAATTTCAACACCAATATCCCTTAACTCACGAACAGTAGTGATAATGTCAACTGTGTTCCTGGCGAATCGAGAAATTGATTTGGTGATAATCAAGTCGATGTCTCCGTTTTGTGCACTCTCAATCATTTTCAAGAATTCTGGTCGTCTCTTTGTTTGTGTGCCAGATAATCCTTTATCGGCAAAAACACCCGCATATTCATAGTCGGGATTGGAAGTGATGATATTCATGTATTCTTCACACTGTACGTTGTAAGAATTAATTTGGTCTTCATAATCAGTAGAAACACGAGCGTAAGCAGCAACCTTTTTCTTCTTGATAATAATAGAACCATCATCTGAAACAGTAGTGCGAATTGGTTTAATGACCTGAACTACCTTATTCATGTTCAACCTCCTTAGTTGCGACCTCACCAAATGTTAAATTGGTAAGTCCTTTTGGTTGTACCATATTGATTTCTTTAATCAAGTCCTTTCCTGAATAAGAATCTTTTGCAATGTCGTTAAAACAACCAAAAGCCTCCTCAAGAGAAATTATGTTCCTTTTTAATAAAGAGATAATAATTGAATCGTATAATTTCGTTCGTAATATTTCGTAACTTTTCATATAAAAAAACTCCTAAAATATTTAGGAATGTGATGTGAAATATAACTAACCCAAATTCAGTATAGCAAACTACTTAAAGGTGCATGGGTTGTCTAACAGCATACAAATTACGGTTTAAGTTCAAAGAAGAATTCATCAGTTTTAACAACGTGCTTAATTCTTGCTACAAGAAAACCATAGTAAATAAACATTGCTTTATTTTTCATTACAAACTTATGGCCGTTATAGTCGGTGAAAGTATAAGTGACATTCTTGCCATCGATCCTTCCGAATTTAGAAATTGTCGTTAAGAACAACCGTTTATCCTTTAAAGAATTAGCATCAATATGATCGAGCTTGTTCATAATATGACTTTCTGACACTAACATTAAGCCTTCAGTAACTTCGGTTGAACGTAAGAAAACAAGGGTGTCACCGTTAGTATCTTTTAAAGTGAAGTACATCGAGTGCGGATTTGTCACACGTGTTTCTCCAGAAGAAATTATCGTAGAAGAACCAATAGTAAAGTTCTCAAAATAAACTACACTATCTTTATCAATTTCAAAAGCAGAAGAAGTAAATAAATCGTCAATTTTTACATTAAATATTCTAGAAAGTGTAAGTAACGCTTCATTAGGAACTTGACGTTCTCCCTTTTCATATAAAGACATTGTTGCAATCGAAACGTTAAGCATGTTAGCAAGTTTGCCTTGGGTTATATTTGCGTAAGTCCGCAAATTTTTAACATTGTTTCCAATGATTTTGTTTAAAGTAAGTCTCATAGCAATACCACCCTTTTAACTAATTATAGCACGGGATTAACTTTACAATATGTAGAAATGAAAAACAAATTAAAACTAAAGATAACACAAGTTTTTTGTGTTTTTTGGTGTAAAACTGTTGTTTTTTGTATTATTAGAGTTATTTAACTTTACAAATTGTAAAATAGACAATTAATAATTTTCGGACATGACGAAATTATTTTTAGCGTGGTTACAATAAGCACAACTGGAGGAGAAAGTTGTGAATGAACAAAAAAACGCTAAGCAAAAACAAAGACCCCACTTAAGGTTGTATCTGTACAAATTAAGAAATAAAGCAGGGTTATCAATCTATGAAGTTACGAACACCCTTCTACTATCAAAACCTTACTACTACCAAATAGAGCAAGGCTTAAAGGGGCACAGAATGGATGTGATATTTCTAAACGATTTAGCCCATGTTTTAAAAAGTGATTTCAAGACACTGTGCGAGGAAGAACTCAAGTACCAAAAGGAACGAAGAAAACTCGGTCTGAGACATGATGCAAGGTGGGTCTATGACGATGAATTATGATTTAAACGAAAAAATTAACGAATACATCTCTTTCTTAGATTTAAAAGAGATATCAAAAGAATCTTATCGGAAGTTACTTTTCCAATATAAAAGTTATTTGGATGCCAACAACATAACTAACCCAAACAGGAATGTGATCCTTGGCTATAAAGAACATTTAATCAAGAAGAAGCTTTCATCAGCAACAATTCAGAAGATGCTGGTGGTTCTCCGTGGTTTTTATCGTTATTTAAAACTCAATGGAATCGATGAAGATATTACCTATGCAGTTAAAGGTGTGAAAGTAGCGACAACCTACAAAAGACAACCATTAACGGAAACAGACATTATAAAAGTTATTAATAACGCTAGGAAAAAAGCGACCGATCATATTGGCAAAAGAAACCTAGCAATTATTGTTTTACTTTTTACCACAGGTCTACGTGCAATTGAAGTTGAGAGAGCGGACATCGAAGATATCGATATTGTCGGAGATGGCTACGTTCTTTACATTCAAGGCAAGGGGAGAGATGACAAAGATAACTTTGTTAAATTGCCCCAAGAGGTTTACGAAATACTTCTATTGTATTTAGAAACAAGGGATACATCGAATTTATTAGAAAAGAATAACCCCTTATTTACAACCTTTTTAAGGAACGGAACAGAGATAAGAATGAAAACCGCTGTCATTAGGACAATGATCAAAGATGCATTTAGGTCAATTGGTCTCGACAGTAGAGCCTTTTCCGCACACTCAACAAGACATTCATTTGCCACCCTTTCATTAATTGAAGGGGCATCTATTTTAGAAGTAAAAGAGTCGTTAAGACATTCAAGTATAACAAGTACTCAAATATATTCGCATCTTGTCGAAAAGATGAAAAGTGATACGAACGAATTGGTTTCAAAGGCAATACTTAAAACCAAAAAGGAAGGAAAAAATGAAAAATAAAGTATTTACGGTAACTGTCTACAACGGTAAAACAGTACGAATCATATTTAGCGAAAAACTTCAAACCTATTTCATAGAAATAAATGATTTAAAAAGGCTATTTAACATGACGACAAAAGAGTTTCCAGAAAAGTATAAAGGCAAACTCAACTACATTAACATCAAGATTAATAATACCTCAAAGAAACTAGCGGGTATTGCTGAAGAAGATTTGAACGTCATTAAGAACTTTTCAAAGCTTCAAGATGCAGATAACTACGCAAACTCCATTCTAACGATTATCGAAAACATAAAGATGTCTTACAGCGGATTCACAAGAGGTATGGTTTTGTCGCAAGATGAACAAGACTTCTTGATTGGCGACTACGAACGCAAAGTAAGAAAAATTAATATTTTGGAAGGTGAAGTGGCGTACTTAAAAGAAGGTGCAAAGATATTCTTTGAATTCACTGATAACACGTCACTAATTCCTTTACGTCGTGTGCATGAAAAACTGAAGTATAAAACAACTTACGTTCAGCTCTTGGGTCACTTAAGGCAATGTGGTGCGATTGATGAATATTGTCGGCCAGCATCAAGTCTTGTCGAGAACGGGTGCTTTCGGTTTTTTACATGGAGTACACAAATTGGTGATAAGGAAAAAAAGACAAATCAAATTGTCGTTTCTGAAAAAGGTATTAAGTACATCAATGAAATTCTTGAAAAAGCAAACGGAAAGCGAAGACAAAAATGAAAATTTACAGCTTACACGAAGTTACTGAAATGTTAAGTGTTTCTCGCAAAACAGTGCTTAAATACATAAACGCTGGGGAATTAAAGGCGGTTAGATTAGGTAATCAAATAAGAGTGACCGAAAAGTCCTTGATCGCCTTTCTCGATTCCAAGTCAATTGATATCAAAGAGAAACCAATTGATATTTTAAAGAAAAAATAAGGAACTAATATGAAAACAAATGACAAACAAGATGTTAGCGCATCATTATTTAAACCAGCCATAAAGTTAAGAGTAAATGAGCTTTTTGCAGGGATTGGAAGTTACGCAGAAGCGTTACGAAGAATTGATTATCCTTCGGAAGTTGTAAGTATTTCCGAGATAAATAATTACGCTACAAGGGCATATCAATTACTGCATGGCGACATTCCAAACCTTGGCGATATCTCAAAAGTGGAAGAATTACCAAAGGCCGACCTATGGTGTTATTCGGCACCATGTACAGATATTTCATTAGCAGGGAAAATGCGTGGAATGGAACGAGATTCAAACACGGCATCTTCCCTCCTTTGGGAAGTCGAAAGATTGTTATTAAAAGCACAAGAACAAAATGAACTCCCAAAGTTTCTCCTAATGGAGAACGTTACAATGCTTGTTTCGAAAAAGTTTATCCATAGCTTTAATGAGTGGCTTGAATTTTTAGAAACGCTTGGGTACAAGAACTACTGGGAAAAGTTAAACGCCAAGGACTACGGAATACCCCAAACGAGAAATCGGGTCTTCTTGATTTCAATACTTAATCCCCAAAGGGATTACGAATTCCCGAAACCGTTTCCTCTTGAATCGAAATTGATTGATTACCTTGAAGAAGATGTGCATGAAAAATACTTCATTAGCGAAGCGTTTTTACTCTATGCCACAGATCCAACGGATAGAAACGGTTTCATTCGAGGAAAACGCTTTAAACCGCACGATACAAGCAAAAGCGAGTATGCCTTTACTATCACAACGAGAAAAGGATCAACACCAACCGACAATTTCGTCATCGTTCCAGAGGCAACGCTTAAGGGATATAAGGAAGCTTACCTGGGAGACGGCATTTATATTAACCGGCCACATCAAAAACGGGGATGCGTTCAAAAGGGAAAGATTCAAACAATTAAAAGAACGGTAAGTGACTTAGGCGTTATCGTTGAACGAGATAAAGCACTAATGATTAGGAAAATC
>WPCH01015449.1_pt1 | contig 13461 bp, 15 predicted proteins | sample 5399881 | NCBI WGS metagenome assembly WPCH01 (sample SAMN12869468, study PRJNA574797) | sludge metagenome | isolation source: wastewater treatment of pH5 | place: China:Beijing | collected 2019-05-20
GACCCTGAGGCCTCCCCACGAATCATACGGTGACCGCCCGTTCGGCTTCTTGTCGCATCAGCCGGAGGAGCCTGTCCATTCGGCCCGCTGGATAGCGGGCCAGAATGGCTTCGCAGCCAAGCCGCCACAGCGAGAGGCTACGCCGTGATCGGCGCGTGTTGCTCTGATAGGCCGGCGCCTTCCCCGCTTGATCGAGGGATAAGCCGCTAGCCAGGAGTCGAAAGCTAGCCAGCATGGCGATGAGCAGCAGGATCTCGATGCGGCGTGCGCATCGGGTGCCATGCAAGTTGAAGGCAAATCCGAAGCGCTCACTCTTGATATCCCGAAACCCTTCCTCGATTTCCATGCGCCTGCTGTAGAGCTGTACGACCTTGGCGGCGGTATGGTGGCGGGGTGTCAGATTACTGACCAGCACCCAGGGTTCTCGATGCCCCTTGGCCACCTTGCGGCTTCGAGCGGCGCGTGACGCCCTGCCGTTCTTGTTGCGGTCTTTGCGCCCTCGGTAGGGGGCGCGGTACAGGTACAGGTGGGTCGCCAGTGACCGTGTCTTGGCCAGTGTGACGGAACCGCGCGCTGCTGGCTCGCGTGTCGCCAGCGGAAACAGTGATTCCAGGCGGCGCCAGTCGGATTCACCGTCGTGCCTCAGTTGAGTTGCCCCACGCACCCGGCCGACGTAGTACCAGCCATACGCCTCGACAGCCCGTAACCAGGGCGTCTTGAAGCCGGCATCGGTGACCAGAATCGGCGTGGTCTGCGGCGGCAACATCCACGCCAGGTCAGCGAGGAGTGCTTTCTGACAACGGGGGCAGGCGTCCTTGTGGTGCACACGTTCATAGATCGGAAACGATCGCTTCCCGAAGGGGATCGCGGCACGCAGCAAAAAATGCTGCCCGCGGTCGTCGATCGGTGACCAATCGACCAGGATCACCGGATATCGCTGAGTGCCTACCAGCTGGCGAGCGACGTCCGCATAGAGCCATCGCCGCTCACGTTGCAAGTGAGGGTTGCCCAACAAACGATCGACACACTTGATCGCGTGCTTGGGCTTCGCCTGGCGCGGGAGCTGACGGCCGATTGCCGTCAGGGACAGCCGTTGCCCCATCAATAATGCCTCGACGCAGGTGGCCAGGGCATTGAAGCGTGTGGCATGCAGCAGGGAGGCTGAAGTCATCAGAATCTTGTGCAAGAATCGGGATGTCTGCATGGGCTCCTCGGCATATTGTTGGTTTGGCGATTAACAACATGCCTGCCCATGCAGACTTTTTTCAACCCTAATATTCTGATTTCCCTATGTTATTCGTGGGGAGGCCTCAGGGTCAGACCCTTAAGGGAATTTAAGGGCCTGACCCCGAAGGGAGCTGAGGCTGGGCTACACTAAGGCAGGCCACCTGACGCCATCAAGGGGGATTGGCCATGCCCCGCCCGACTCGTATTCTTCTGCCCAGTATACCGGTGCACCTGGTGCAGCGCGGCAACAACCGCGGCACCTGCTTTCACTTCCGCAGCGATGCCGAGCGCTTTCTTGATCTGCTCGACGAGGCTCGCAGGGAGTATCGGGTCGACGTGCACGCCTATGTGCTGATGACCAATCACTTCCACCTGCTGGCCACGCCCCGCGACGACCCGCAGGGTATCAGCCTGCTGATGAAGAGCCTCGGGCAGCGCTATGCACAGTATTTCAACCGGCGCCACGAGCGCACCGGCGGGCTCTTCGAGGGCCGTTACTACTCCTGCCTGGTCGGCGAAGAAGCCTACCTCTTCGCCTGCTACCGCTATATCGAGCTCAATCCAGTGCGGGCCGGCATGGTCGCCCATCCCGGCGACTACCGCTGGTCCAGCTACCCGGCCAACGCCCTGGGCGCCGAGGACCCGCGGGTCACACCCCATGCGCTCTACCTGGCCAGCGCCCGCGACCCCGAGCAGCGCCGGCACCATTACCGCCAGCTCTTCGACGCGCCCCTGCCCGACGACACCCTGGAGGAGATCCGCCAGCAGACTCGCCGCGGCCACGCCTTCGGCAGCGAGGCCTGGCGGCAACGGCTGGCGTGGTCGCCTCTTAAGGGCGGAGAGTGAAGTGCTTGGCAGCGCGCTCGGCGCCAATCGCCAGCACCGGGGGCATATCGAAGGCTCGGCATATTGGCCGTAATGTGCGTTGCAGCGCATTCTGCAGCTCAAACAACGAGCTGTCCGGCAATCCCGAGACCACCAGCACACAATGGGGCGTTGCCCGAAAGGCTTCCGGCACCGTAACGGCAGCGGTAGAGGCGATGCTACGCCGACAGCTCGTGCTCGATGGCGGTGGCCACAAACTGATTGAGGCTCTGCCCCTTGGCCATAGCTGCATCGACGGCGTTCTTGTGCAGCTCCTCAGGCAGGCGCACCTGGAACTTGCCGGAGTAGGACTTGGTGGGCTCGATACCACGCTCCCGGCACTCTTCGAGGAAGACCCGCAGCGACACCCGGCCTTCCTCACGCAGCTTGGCCACGCTGTCGGCGTAGAAGTCGGCACCGCCGTTCAGGCCGGTGAACTCACCGCGGAACATCTCGATATCCGGGTCGTACTGGATGACGGCACGATAGCCGTCAATGATCATGATGTTGTTCACGGGGTCTCTCCGTTCTCTTCCAACCACTTGCGGATGCTGGCCACCGCACCCTTGTCGGTATCCGGTGAGGGGTGGGGCCGATGGAACACGCGCACCTCGCCAAACAGCACCACGGCGATACGCGAGCCCTCCCGTTCCTGGATCTCAGCACCCAGCGCCCTGAACAGCGATTCGATGTCGCCCCAGGGGATCGATCCCGGCGTGGGTCGGCTGAAGATGGCGGCTAGCGTCTTGGCGTGTTTTCGCTTCATGCCAGAATGATACTAAAATTTAGTACCAAAAAGCAAAACGCGCCAACCGCCAGGCCCGTGGGGGGATGGTGCATAGATCCGGCAAACTCAAGATTATGGCGCTTCTCTTGCGCTTTCTTGCCACCTCCAGACCTGCATGACATGACCACTGCCAGGGGCCCTATCATGCCGCAGCGACACTCTGCGTCGCATTAGCCCTACCCACCATCCAGAATCCGCAGGGTACCCACACCGACCAAGGTGTGCGGGGGAATAGGGTATCGTGTCGGCTCATGATGCACCAGTCTCGGGCGGTTCGGCGGTCAGCTCTATTCCCAGGGCATCAAGCACCAGCAGCACGCGCACCAGGCTGCAGGTTTCCCGGCCGTTCTCCAGTTCGCTGAGAAAACGTATGCTCAACCCGCACAGGCCTGCCAGCGTTTCGAGCGTCAGGTTCTGCTGCTTTCGCGTCTGTCGGATCAGCCGGCCAAGGGTAGCGGCATCGTGAATTGGGGTGCCGAGGCGCATGCAATGCTCCAATAGTTTTCCCGTTAGGGAAAATTAAGAGCCTTCGACGCCGGTGTCAATGAAATTATCCCTATCGGGAAAATTCTCTCTGACTGCTGGTAGCAGGGCTGTTTATATCCCGCTAGGGAAAGTTCCAACATGCCCCAGTCTGCGATATGGGACAGCGTTACATGCAAAGGCGCTGCCCTCCCCCCACCCTAGCGGGCAACGCTGCCCACTTCTCAGGCAGCCGCCGGCCATGCACCGGGCTGGCGCAGGCCTCAGCCTCCTCGAGCCGCAACAACCACGAAGCCCGGCACATGGCCGGGCTTCGAAGTTGCCTTTAGGGTACGCCCCCTAAGTGGGCTTAAGGGTCTGACCCTGAGGGTTGGTTCGCTCAGTCGCTGCCGAAGAGGTCGCGGGTGTAGACCTTCTCGGCGACGTCCTGGAGCTCGGCGGCCATTCGGTTCGACAGGATCACGTCGGCCTCGGCCTTGAAGGCGTCGAGGTCACGGATCACGCGCGAGCCGTAGAAGGTCTCCTCGGCGAGCACCGGCTCATATACCACCACCTCGATGCCCTTGGCCTTGATGCGCTTCATCACGCCCTGCATGGCGCTGGCGCGGAAGTTGTCGGAGCCGGTCTTCATGATCAGCCGGTAGACCCCCACCACCCGCGGCTGGCGCTTGAGGATCTGCTCGGCGATGAAGTCCTTGCGGGTGCGGTTGGCATCGACGATGGCCGCGATGATGTTGCTCGGCACGTCCTGGTAGTTGGCCAGGAGCTGCTTGGTGTCCTTGGGCAGGCAGTAGCCGCCGTAGCCGAAGGAGGGGTTGTTGTAGTGCTTGCCGATGCACGGGTCGAGCCCCACGCCCTCGATGATCTGGCGGGTATCCAGGCCGTGGGTCTCGGCGTAGCTGTCGAGCTCGTTGAAGTAGGCCACCCGCATGGCGAGATAGGTGTTGGCGAAGAGCTTGATCGCCTCCGCCTCGGTGCTGTTGGTGAAGAGCACCGGATCTCGTCGTCCAGCGCCCCCTGCCTGAGCAGGCCGGCGAAGGCCTCGGCCCGGGCGGAGTGCTCGCCGACGATGATCCGCGACGGGTGCAGGTTATCGTAGAGCGCCCTGCCCTCGCGCAGGAACTCCGGCGAGAAGAGCAGGTTCTCGGTGCCGAAGCGTCGGCTGGCCTCCGCGGTGTAACCCACCGGCACGGTGGACTTGATCACCATCACCGCGCCCGGATTGATCGCCATCACGTCCTGGATCACCGCCTCGACGCTCGAGGTATCGAAGGTGTTGGTCTTGGGGTCGTAGTCGGTGGGGGTCGCGATCACCACGAAGTCGGCCTCGCGGTAGGCGGACTCCTTGTCCAGGGTCGCCGTGAAGTCCAGCTGGCGGTGGGCCAGGAACTCGCTGATCTCGGCATCCTCGATGGGCGAGCGCCCCTCGTTCAGCATCGCGATCCGCTCAGGGACGATATCCACCGCCACGACCCGGTTGTGCTGGGCCAGCAGCATGGCGTTGGAGAGACCGACGTAGCCGGTACCGGCAATGGCAATGTTCACAGCAGTTCCTTATGTTTCAAGCTTTGACTTCCGGGTCTGATCCCACCGGCGCCGCGCCCAGCCCCGGTTCAGACTCCCGGCGGCGAGCACCGCGCCAGCCACCGGCACCACACCGGCCTGGCAAGGTGGCCGAGGTCTGACCCAAGGGGCTTCGCCAGTGACCGAAGGGTCAGACCCCTAAATCGGCTTAAGGGTCTGACCCCGCCAGCAAGGGACATACCCGGGCTATTCCCAGGAACGCGGGTCCTTTGGCAAGTCGCCGGCTGGATCGTGTGCTGCCAACCGGTCCCCCTTGGCCAGGGCTTCGGGGTAGAGCACGAGGTTGGTGCCACCTGGGCGAGCCAAGGACGGGAACAGGATACCGGATGCTGCGGCTTCCATTGCCACGTCAGCCAACAGCCAGCTGGGAGGCTCCACTCGCTCGCTGAACCATAGCCGTCGCCAATCACAGGTTAGCTCATCCCACAGCGGATCCCACTCGCCAGAATAACCGCTGGTGAAGTCCACAACGCGGGTCAACTCGAGCTCATAGCTGACTATCAGGCCCGGCGGCATCAGGGCGGAAAGTTGGCGGAATTCTTCTAGCGCAGTCGTGGCATCAAGAGCGAGATAGAGCGCCGGCAAGCCAGGGCGGTTGAGCCGCCCTCCATGTTCGGCAGCGCCAGCACCGCTGGTGGGCGCATAGGCCCACCTGGGCACATGAACGCGATACGCCGCGCAGGCAAGGGCACGAGTCTTCACCCCACGGCTCCCGCCTTCAATGCTCGCAGGTATCGCACCAGATCCTCTGCCCGGCCTTCGCTCACCAGTTGCTCGGGCGTCTTGTAGTCAAAGGCGCTGATAGGCTCGTTGCGAAACCAGAACAAGGCGTTGCGGAAATCGCCATTAACATCCGTGGCGGCACTTATCACCTGAAGCGCGGCTCTTAGGAACCCTTGCAGCTTCTCGCTACCCTGTGCACGAGTCAGCGTCACCCGGTGCACATGAGCATCGGCGGCCAGCACTTGCAGGTCCATGCTCAAGGCGCGGGCGAACATGCGGGGGTCGATAATCGGTTTGCCCGCCGCCGTGGCTGAACGCCTGAGGTCAGCCACGAACCGCGTGTAGGTGTCGGGGGCCTGATACTCATCCGGATCGATCAGGGCTTCGGTACTCATGACGTTTCACCTCCCGGGCAACGCACAGAGAGCGCTGGAAAGCGCTGCTGCTACAAAAACGCAGCATGTACGCATCATAAGCCATCGGATCCAACTCAGCCAACCTCGCCCCTCCCGCGGGGTCACAATCAGCTTAAGGGTCAGACCCTTAAATCTACTTAGGTCGCCAACGCCCTGGGGCTGCAGCTGACCATCAAGCCGATGTCCCAGCCTCCGGCTCCTTGACCCTCCCAAGCCCGAAGCGGGCGGAGGGTCAAAGGCAGGGGTCGGACACTTCGGCACACTTAGGCGGGGGTTTTGCCTAAGTTTGCCGAAGGGTCTGACCCCGAGGCATCCTCACAAAGCCGGTACGGTTCACTTACTACCAGCGCTGCGCCTTGTTGCATTGAGACTGAATATGCTGGCGCTGCTGCTGAAGCCTTACCCAGCCATGTTCGCTCAGCCCTGCATCGCTCAAGGCCTGCCGCAGTTCATCGGCCACCAGCAATTCCTGCAGCCTGGCGGCGAGTGAGTGTATCTCGCGGCGCACGAAGGGGTAGCTGAAGCGACACTCCTTGGCGAAGGCTTGCCAGTCGCGGGGCAGCAGTTGCTGAGAATTGAAACGATCGCCGACCGAGAACGCCAGATCGCGGTGGTACCCCAGCACCAGGGTGCCTACCAGGTCGTAGGCGGGGGCGATTTGCCATTGACCACGCTCGTTCTGTAGCAGCGATAGGTTCTTGGCATGACCATCGGTGTTGCCGACCAGGACGTTGAAAATTTGCCAGCGCAGCAGGTGCTGAATCGAGGCGGCGCTTGGGCGACAGGCTTGTCGGGCCGCGGCAATGCACTGCCCGAAACGCGGGCCGTCCGGCACCTGGTACTTCTCGATTCGCGAGAGCCCCATGGCCTGACAGAAGTCTTCCTGATGAAGGCGGCGCAGCGCCTGGGTACCGATACCGCTTCTGTCATAGCGTTCCACCAGCAGGTAGGCATGGCCTTCCGCCTGGCCCAGTGTCGTGGTGGGGCAGGCCAGTCCGGCGAGGCGTGCTAGCGTGTTGAGAAAGAGTTCGTTCAAGACGATCAGTTCGCGGCCTTCCACGGCGAACTTGAGAATATGCGACGAAGGGGTAGCCCCCCGCGGCAGTTTGAGCTCGCCGTTGTCGAGCACTACCGGAATTTTATCCTGAGCTCCTGCCAACGAGAGGCGTGGGAGGTGGTCATCGCCATCGGAGCCCATCAGCGAGTAGCGCTCGCGGTAGGCGGCCCATTGCGCGAGTTTGTCCAGCGCCAGCGGTGTCGTTTCCCATTGGCTGGCCGGCTGCTGCTCAGGCGGAAGAAGAGTGAGTGCGCCGGCGCAGTCGCCACCGATGGCGGCCAGTAGGGCGAAATCGTCGTCGGGGATGGCAAGCCGCTTGAGCAGCGCGGTGCGGGCTTGCTCTTCGGGTAGCAGGTTGCCGAACCAGCGATGGGCCGTTTGTTCTTCGGGTAGCCAGGTGCGTTTTTCCAGCGGCAGGCTGTTGGAAATGGCGTGGCCGGTGGCTTGCCATTCGCTATCGTATTCGAAGCCGATCAGGCGTTCGCCGCTACCTCGCCACAGGGTGCCGACCAGGCGATGCTCACGCCAAACGTGCAGGGTATCGTGTCGGCTCATGTGGCGGCTGTCTCGGGCGGTTCGGCGGTCAGCTCTATTCCCAGGGCATCAAGCACCAGCAGCACGCGCACCAGGCTGCAGGTTTCCCGGCCGTTCTCCAGTTCGCTGAGGAAACGTATGCTCAACCCGCAAAGGCCTGCCAGCGTTTCGAGCGTCAGGTTCTGCTGCTTTCGCGTCTGTCGGATCAGCCGGCCAAGGGTAGCCGCATCATGAATTGGGGTGCCGAGGCGCATGTAACGCTCCAATAGTTTTCCCGTTAGGGAAAATTAAGAGCCTTCGACGCTGGTGTCAATGTAATTATCCCTATCGGGAAAATTCTCTCTCTCTGCTGGCAGCAGGGCGGTTTGTATCCCGCTAGGGAAACATTCAGCAGGCCCCAGTCTGCGACATGGGACAGCGTTACAGGCAAAGGCACTGCCCTCCCCCCACCCTAGCAGGCAACGCTGCCCACTTTTCAGGCAGCCGCCGGCGATGCCCCGCGCTTCGAAGTTGCCTTAAGGGTACGACCCCTAAGCGGGGTTAAGGGTCTGACCCTGATCGGCGCACTCGTCGAGGACTTTGCTGGCTTCCGCTTCGATGGCGTCCAGCACCTCCTCGGGCACCTGGTAGCGAAACTGCCGGCGGCGATTCTTCGACAGCAGGCCACCCTGGCTCAGGCACATCATCACCAGGCGTGACAGGTCGCTGCCGCGCACATCGAAACGGGCATCGATGGCGCGATAGACGCGATCGAAACAGGCCAGATAGCGAGTTTCCGCCTTCAAGTCTTCCCTCAGTGCCTCGCGTGCCATGCTCAGCGTGAAGGCCACGGCCTGGGTAGCATCCCAGTATCGATAGAGGCTTTCGCTCCCAGAGAAGTGAAAATCATGATGGTCGGCGTCGATCCAGTTGACCCGCCACTGTTCACGAGCCGGTGCCGAGAAAGCTTCGAGTGCCGCGAGATACTCCCCCTCGTGGCGCTTCATGGCAATGGAAATAGGTAGCAGATTGCCGCGTGGTAACTCGCCCAGCCGGCACAGCATATGATGCAGCAGAAACCTGGAGATGCGGCCATTGCCGTCCATGAAGGGGTGCAGGAAAACGAAGCCGAACGAGATCACGGTAGCGGCCACCAGTGCCGGCACCCTCTCGCCGCTTGCTTTGCCACCGGCCTCAGACAGCGCATTGGCCCACCCCATGAGCGCTGCCACCAAGGTGTCACAGAGCGCCGGAGGTGGTGGCAGATAGCTGACACCGATAGCCCCCGGCAGCCCGTTGTGCAGGTAGTTCTGCTCATGACGAAAGGCCGCCGCCTTATCGAAGGGGTTGCTGACAACGCTGTTCTGAAGCGCCACCAGGTAGCCTTCATCCAGCGGCTGGCCGTCATGTGCCTTGCGCAGCAGCTGCATGAAGCGCTGCTGCTTGTCGGGAGAGGGTGATTCGCGCTCGATCTCGAACGAAGATTGCGTCTCACTTAAATAGGCCCACTGGATCGCGCGGTCCAGCATGCCCGGTGGCAGCGACGCCATGAAGGCACGCGCCTCGGCCAATATATCTTCCTTCAGCAGCGCCTCGATCTCAGGTGTTCGCCGCACGACGGCGCAGTAGTGGAGGGTGCCCAGGCCATTGACGTCCACCCGCCACCGGCTATTGCGGCTGGCAGGGCCTGTCACATAGTGCTTGGGATCGAACAGCGGCACGCTGCGCCCTTTTACCGCGGGCTCAAGCGGCAGAGGCGCCACGAAGGCCTCATAGAGACAGGCCAAACGGCGCAGGTAGATGCCGTTGGGTGACGCCTCCAGGGATGCCACCAGCGCATCAACCGGCAGATGAGGCAGCGATTCGGCGAGAATGGCCAGATCCACGCCCTCGTGCTTCAGGGCGAACAGCACATGGGCGAGCAGGTCATCATCGGCAGGCGAACGCTCCGGCGGAACCGCCAGCTCCTCCCCGAACCGCGTCAGACGCGTCACCGGCCGCACGCGTGCCGGGCATCGCGGAGGCAGGACACCCAGCGCCAGGTGTTCATGAAGGTGCGCATAGCCAACGTTTTTCATCATCATGCCCGAGGCGTGGGATATTTCGTTCACTACAGCAAGAAAACTTTCAGTTCACAACCCAACAACGATTTTTTCTTAACCGATCCCACCTCCTCCCAGTGACGCCGAAGCCCGGCACGTGGCCGGGCTTCGAAGTTGCCTTAAGGGTGCGCCCCTAAGCGAAGAGCCTCCGGTCCGCCGGGAAGGATTCGCTGGAGATCGCCACCTGGTCGGCCGCGGGATGCAGGGGATTGAAGAGGTAGTTGACGTTGTGCGGCACGATCGCGGAGGGCACGCGCAAAAGGAGCGACTCGCCCGCCGCCAACCAGTCGTCCCCGATGCACCGGGTGGTGTTCAGATCCTCGCGCCAGTTCGCACTCAGGTCGACCGTGGGAGCCCTCTCCACCTCCCTGGCGGGAAGCGATGCGCGAAGCAGCGAGAAGGCTTCCGGGAGCTCGTCCGCGGAAGCCTCAAGGTGGACAAGGATCTCCAGCAGGCACAGGGCCGGCGAGTCGCCGAGGTAGACGATCGGTCGACCCTTGTGGTGCCAGCGCCCTGGCACCATGGTCCCGCCGATACCCGAGAGGTCTTCGAACTGCGAAATCCGCCAGAGACACGCCTCGCTCATGCCACGTACCCATGGCGCAGCTGCTCCAGCAGCTCCTCGACAGCGAGGAAGCCAGGGGTCGTCTTGATGGCATCGAGGGCACTCAGTCCATCCAGGGCCCGGCGCGGCTTGCTCAACCACCTGGCGGCCTTCTCCTGGTTGCCGAACACATCCTCGGCTAGCACCACGATCCGGCTCAGACGGTAGAGTCGATCCCCCTCATCGCTCGACAGGGACTCTGACTTCTGGCGACGGTGACGCAGGGTGCGCCGATTGATGAGGCCAAGACGAGTGACATCGACGCCGTGCTCACTGAGGTTGTCCAGGGCGACCAGCGGAATGCCCGAACGAATCAGCGCGTCCAGCGTGTCGCCGACGCTACCACCCAGGAGTCTGAGGACTTCCTTTTCGATGTCTCGCTCGTGCTTGCGCTCTTCTTTCAAGGCCTCCATAGCCGACACCTCTTGGCAATTTGCCCACATTATACGGCAAAGTGCCCAGCACTGCGAATCGTGGCAGCCTCACAACAGCGGATGGCAGGGCTGACCAGGGGCGCAACGCAGGGGCCAGCCCCCTAAGCGGGCTTAAGGGTCTGACCCCGAAAGGGCCTGGTCGAGGGCGCGCTGGAAGGCAGTATGCCGTGGGTAGCGCTGCCGCATGCGCTGGACCAGGTCGTCTCCGCTAGCCGCTTGCCCCATGGCCTGGGCCGTTTCTCGGCATAGCGCCACGCAGGTCGCCGCTCTGGCGTAGGCCTTGCGGTGCTGGCCGGAAACGATCGAATGGCAGCGCTCGGTCGCCGTTTCGGCGCACCAGTGCAGCCAGGCCTGCTTCTCGTCGGGCTGGAGTGGCGTCTGCCGGCAGGCCATCAGCATGGCCTGGTTGAGGGGCTCGGCAATGGCGCCGCTTTCGCCGGGACTCGTAACAACCAGCTGCCGCCACATGGCCTGGGCCGCCGGGCCGATCTCCGCTACCGGCCGTTCTGCCAGCAGCGTGGGCAGACAGGCAAACAGCGCCCAGCTGGGGCTATCGCCCAGCGACCACCCCAGGCTGTCATGCCGGGAGGGAAGCAGCTCTTCGGCCTGGCGCAGATCACCGGCGAGGCACCACGCCAACACGGCCATCGGCCCCCAAGGCGCGAAGGATGTGGGCCGCACTAGCCACTGGTCTAGGCGCGCCAGGCCATCCTCCAAGGCGCCTGCGACCGACGCGGCGGCGCCCTGGGCACTGGGCGGACCGCCCTGCTGTGCCGCCGTCGCCAGCCAGGCGGCCGCTTCCCTGAGCCGCCGTTGGCGAGCGCCATCCTCCAGGCAGGCCGCCTGGAGAGCCTGAAGCCACTGGGCGCAGGGCTTGGCCAGCAGGGCTTCGAAGGCGATGGTTGCCGCCTGGGGCAGCGCGAGCCAGCGCTCGTCCTCCTGAAAGCACTCGGCGAACTCGTGCCAGATCCCGGCCCCACGGGCAAAGTGCGACTGGGCCGCCTGCCAGGCAGCCGACGCCTGTGACAGATCGCCCTGCCGAATGCCCCCGCTCACCCAGTCCAGCCACAGCCGGGGCATGCCCGCCCCGGCCCGCTTGGCAAGAGTTGCGATCCCCTCCAGGCCCTGGTGGCTAGCCAAGGCTTCCCGCAGCCACTGATACTCGAGCAGCGATCGGGGCGTATGCCGTTCGCTCGCAAGGCGACCAAGAAAGGCCTCCCAGCCGGGCAATGGCGCCGAGGCCACCCCGGCGATCTCCCGGAGTGTGCAGCAGCGAACCACGATGGGCGACACGCTCCCGGCCAAGCAGACCCGGCTGGCCGCCTCCAGCAGTGCGTCAACCCGCTGCTCGGCGGCGGTGGTCAGATAGACCGCGCGCAGATAGCGCGCCGCATGCTCCCGGGCAATGGCCTCATCGACCTCTTCCAGGCTCGGCGAGTGACCATAGTCGTTCTCGATCTCCACCATCGCCCAGATCACCGCATAGGTCTCTCGGGCTGTTTGGGGGTCTGCCTGGTACAGACAGGTCGCCGCCTCGTCCAGCAGGTCGAAGAGGTCGGGCATCACAGGGGCAAAAGGCCCGCACCCGTCCTCTTCGTCGAAAGCGCCCCACTCCGGCTCGGCCTGGGCGATGGCCTCGAGCCGGGCCTGCATCTCGGCCAAGCGTGCCGGCGGGGTGCAACGATTACCGGCGGTTGAGCTGCTCGGCTCATGCGCCTCCAGGCAGTGATGGCGCAGACGCTCGATGAACGCCTGGCGCTGACGAGGGTGAGTCTCCTCGGCCCAGCGCTGCAGCAGGGCACGCAACTGCTCCGCAGAGAGGGGGGCCAGCAGGGCCTTGATGGCTTGCTCGAACTCGTCGTGCGTCAACATCGGCGGTCTTAAGCTCCAGGCGTAACTTGTTGATAACCCTAATTTACACCAAGTGGACTGTCAACTAGGGTTGACATATGATCGAGCTTATCAAAACCGATAACTTTGATCGCAAGCCAAAGCCATTGCCAAGCAATGGAAGGAGTAACCCATGGCAACCCAACAACAGGTGACATTCAGCCACTACGACACCGCCGAGCACCTCCAGACCGAAGAGGAGATCGCCGCCTACCTGGAAGCCGTGATGGAAGAGAATGATCCCTCACTCCTCGCTGCCGCTCTGGGTGACGTTGCCCGTGCACGCAACATGAGCCAGCTGGCCAAAGAGGTCGGCATGAGCCGTGAGGGGCTTTACAAGGCGCTTTCAGGTGAAGGCAACCCCGCCTTCTCAACCATCAACAAGGTCGCCAATGCCCTGGGGCTACAGCTGACCATCAAGCCGATGTCCCCGCCTCCGGCCCCTTGACCCTCGCAAGCCCGAAGCGCGCTTAAGGGTCTGAGCCAGCCAAACCCCCACCAATGCCGCGCCCCGCCGGGTCAGACTCCCGGCGGTGGCCACCCCGCCAGCCATCGGCACGACACCCGGCTGCCAAGATGGCAAGGGCCTAACCAAGAAGCCCGACGCATGGCCGGGCTTCAGCAACAGGGGGCGGACGGTAGTTGTCAAGGAATCTGTCGCCTCTGAGGTCATTCAGGCCACCTGTTTTTCCGGTTCGGCGACGGTGACCTGGAGCTCCCGCTCCGGGTTGAGTGACACGGTACCGATCGGCGTCCAGTTGCGGGTCTTGCCGCTCC
>WPCH01039062.1_pt1 | contig 13459 bp, 10 predicted proteins | sample 5399881 | NCBI WGS metagenome assembly WPCH01 (sample SAMN12869468, study PRJNA574797) | sludge metagenome | isolation source: wastewater treatment of pH5 | place: China:Beijing | collected 2019-05-20
GGTTGCTTTTGATTTCCCGAACAGCTCCCCGATTGATCTCTGGGTCAGCCAGATAGTTTCATCCTGTAATATGACTTCCACCTTTACGTTCCCGTCATTTGAAGTGTAAAGGATGAAATCTGACTGGTTGCTGGAAAGGTGGTTTCTATTCATGGGCCTTTAGCTCCGCATGGTTAGCTGCTGGTGTGGTATTGAAAAATTGATTTCCTGAGAAGTTCTGTAGCGAGTTTTTACCCGGTATTCTTCCTGTTGAACCATTTCCAAAATGGAAATAGTTGACTCTTTCTCCAGTTCCCCAGTTTCATAGATGTTTGCCAGATGCTTGCTGATGGCAGGCACCTTCACCCCGAACAACCCAGCCATAGCCTTCTGGGTGAGCCAGACAGTTTCATCCTTCAGTACAACATCAACCTTTACTTTCCCATCATTTGAAGTGTAGAGAATGAAATCTGACTGGTTGCTGGAAAGGTTGTTCTCATTCATGGTCATGTTTAAACATTATTCTTAGCAAGTGCTTCATATTCTTCTTGTGTCAATTCTGATTTCAAAAAATCATCATCTAACAGTTTAATAAAGAAATTACAATGATTATTTGTTTTTAATTTAAATTTAGTCTTGTCTTCACTTGTTTCAATATTATCTTTTAATTTAGGATTATTTGAAACAAATGAAATTAACTGTTCTTTAGGAATTTTCTTTTTAATAACAAGTGATGAAGCCATTACTTTTATGAACTTTCGGGCACGTGAAGGATTATTTTCAAGGTATGAAAATAACTTCGCTTCATTCTCAATTATTTTAATTTTTATGATCTCTTCAAAGTAACTTTTAGCTCTCTCTGTTATTACATCGTTAAATTGGTAAAATTTCTCCAGTATTTCGTGTTTTTTGATATAATATTCGTTGTTGTATCTTAAAATATCAAATTTGCCCGTAATTTGAATTAGTTTCCCATCAAACATTTCTAAACGGTGATCTGATGGGAACAAGTTTATTGATTTACCTGGCTTAATTAAGTTTACAGGGTAAAATTTAGTATACAAGAATATGCCATGATTAGAATTACTGATTTTAGCAATAATTCCATCGATATTTTCTAATGTGTCATTGGAGATGCTGAATGTTTTTATTTCTTCATCCTCAACAACTTGCTTCATACTCAAAAAAGGTTCTCTATCTTTGTCAAAATCATATTTGTAAATAACATTTTTTCTTTCATCCATCTCTGAAAGTTTCAATAATTCCAAATTTTCTTTATTAATAATTTCTTCACTGATTTTATTTTTATATAATGTTAAAATGCGTGGTAACACATTGTTGTTAATATCAGCAAGTCTCACCTCACCATTTTTAAGCTTGAAATAAACAACAATTGATATAGTACCTCTCAAAATATGGTTCAAGTTTTCAATCAATGTGTTCATATTTCCTTCCAAAATATATATTGTCACTTAAAAATAATAATTGAACTTCATCATTTAATGATATATTTGTTTTAGTGATCACGATTATATTTTTATAAGTTTCAGTCTCTAGTTCCTTTTTTCTACTGCCTGTCATTTCATAAATATGATAACCCAGTAGTGCAAGAGTAGGATTTGCATAAAATAAATTCGTCTGTATATAAATTGCACATATGATAACCAATAGCAAGAACAGTAACAGAAGATATCTTATATTACTAATGTCAAAACTTAATAATGGTATTATATAAGTTGTGAGGAATAGGATATGTTCATAATTTACATTCTTAATTTCTTGTACTTCTATTTGTAATGGCGCTGTCCCTTTAAATTTATAATCGAAATAGAAACAGTATATAATACCAAAAATAAGGAACACAAAACTAATGATCGGAATAATATTTCTTTTTAGTAGTTCCTCAAAACCAATAAAAATATAATTTTTACTAAAAGTAATTGGAACATCAATTGTTAGTACTATTAACAGGAAAAATAGAAGCCACAACGAAGTTACGTATAATCCTACTTTATCCAAAATATGAATACTTTCGGTGTGTTTACTCATCCCTCCACCCTCACTTCCCCACTCATCAATTTAGGCAGCAGCGTATCTCTCATAACCTCAAGTAATTTTATTTGAATGCAATTCTCAATTACTTTATCATTAAGCGGCTTTGCATGGATTTCAAACTTTTCTATTATGTCTTCAGGAGGAATTGCAATTCCCATTTGCAGGAAGTCTGTTTTACTAATCGAACCAAATACAGTCCCTTCATCATTGAACTTTTTAATTTCATCCATCAATGAACGTAACTTAAAATATGTATATGTGTAAAAATCATTGTTAGCTTTATAGCGAAAAGCAGAAACTCCACGCCCAATACAACACTCTACTTTTGCCATGTTTTGTGCCCCCACAGGAGCTCTAACACTTATCAAAGTATCATGCGGATATGCTAATCGTGTAGGTTCGGTAGTATAAACTCTCTCTTCTGGAAATCTGAAACCAAAATCAGCATTTCCTTGAAACATTGGCTTCCCAACACCTTCTTGATTGTAAGAAGTGCCCGGAGGGGATTGACCCATAGTGAAATCAAATTCATCAGGAAGAAAACCTTCCTCCCAATCCTCATCCGCCTCCTCCACAAACCACTGCCTGAACAGCGTTTCTGCCATAGCTTCAAGGGTCTTGTTCTGGCGGTGGAGCAGGTCTATCTTGTCGTCGAGGCTGGAAAGAACGGAGGCGATAGCGCATTGTTCGGTGATAGGGGGAAGAATAATATCAAGATTGGTAATTAACCCAACATTTAGATTTTGTTGAGCAGCACCACAACTCAGATTTACCAATTCATCGTATCTATGACATAAATTATAATATACGAAGTTATAGTCTGCTTTTTCGCTATCGGGCGTAATATTGCAACACGCCTGATTTGTAGTTAAGGGAATTTTATTTATAGCTATTTTTCCAGCAGTTGCACCATACATGGCAACAATAATAGAATTTTCTTTAACCCATTTTGCAGAGGAGTTGTTTAACCCACCTTCTGTAATTTTTATGTCCGTATCGCGAATTCTATTGAAGTGAATTTCTTTTGTGTTGAGCCAAGGGATAATTCCTCCATAATATTCTTGATGCTTTGTTGATGGTGTACCACCGGATTTTATTTCTGACGCTATTTCCCTCAGCTTACATTCCTTCCATTCCCCCGTCACTTCATCCCCTCCAGCCTTGTGAGTATCTCAATTGCTCCTATATCCATTTTTGAGAAGGCGAACCATTTCTTATCGAGGTATTTCAGGGAAGCGCCGAAATGGTAGACTGTTATCAGATCGCATCCACTCATGCCGGCTTCACCTTTTTCAGATTCTCGGCGATCCGCAGGTTCAGTCTCTCTTCCTCTTTCAACTGCTCCTCGAACTCGGCTTTCAGCGCGGAGAAGCGCTCATTGAAATCAAAATTATCTTCATCGTCCGGCAATCCTACATAGCGCCCCGGAGTCAGTACATAGCCCAGTTCACGTACCCGTTCAATTGGAGCGGAATTGCAGAATCCTTTCACATCTTCGTAATTCCCTTCCGGATTGCGCCATTTATGGTAGGTGCCCGCAATCTGCTGTATATCCTCAGGTGAAAATTCACGGGTTCTGCGGTTTATCAGGTGTCCCATGTTCCGTGCATCGATGAACAGAATCTCATCAGTCCTGTTTCTGTGCTTACCGTTGGCTTTATTCCTGCTCAGGAACCAGAGGCTTGCCGGGATCTGGGTATTCAGGAACAGTTTTGGCGGAAGGTTCACTATGCAGTCTACCAGGCGTGCCTCTACGAGCTCTTTTCTGATGTCCCCCTCACCCGATGATTTGGATGTCAGAGAACCCTTAGCCAGAACAAAACCGGCCTGACCGCTCGGACCTAAATGATAAAGGAAATGCTGTATCCAGGCATAATTAGCGTTTCCGGCTGGAGGAACACCATACTTCCACCTGCCGTCCTTGCGTAACAGGTCGCCACTCCAGTCGCTGTCATTGAACGGCGGATTGGCTATGACATAATCCGCTTTCAGGTCTTTATGGACATCATTGAGGAAAGAGCCTTCATTGTTCCATTTAACCTGGGAACTGTCAATGCTTCTGATGGCGAGATTCATCTTTGCCAACCGCCACGTTGTCTGATTGCTCTCCTGCCCGTAGATCGATATATCGTTTATTTTTCCCTGATGGTCAGCAACAAACTTCTCTGACTGCACAAACATGCCACCGGAACCGCAGCATGGGTCAAAGACCCGGCCATTGTAGGGCTCCAGCATCTCTACCAGTAACTCAACAACGCTTCTCGGAGTGTAGAACTGTCCACCCTTTTTTCCTTCTGCCAGAGCAAATTCACCAAGGAAATATTCGAAGACATGACCGAGAACATCAGCACTTCTGCTTTTGGCATCTCCAAGAGCAACATTGCTCACCAGATCAATCAGACCGCCAAGATTTGTAGGGTCAAGATTGCCCCGTGCAAATACCTTTGGTAAAACCCCTCTAAGCAGAGGATTCTCTTTTTCGATGGCATCCATTGCATTATCAACAGATTTACCGATATCCGGTTTTTTGGCTTCTGATTGCAGATATGGCCAGCGGGAAATTGCAGGGACAAAAAAGACATTCTCCGCTTTGTATTCATCCCTGTCTTCAGGGTCTGCACCGGCGTACTCCCCTTCCCCCTGTTGCAATTTTTCATATAATTCCTCAAAGGCATCTGAGATGTATCTTAGAAAAATCAAGCCCAAAACTATGTGCTTATACTCAGCAGCATCAATATTTTTTCGGAGTTTGTCTGCCGCTTTCCACAATTGCTTTTCAAAATCACTCATAATTAATGCCTTCCATTATTCAAATTGTTAATCAGCTTAATGAACCAGTACAAAAGCCGTTTCATGCAGTTTTGATGTTTTCGTAGTCACAGAGATAGTTGGAACTTAAAAATTCTTATTTTTCAGAAGTTCAAACTTACTGTATTCAACTCCTGATCATGGTGCTTTAGTCAAAGCGCACCTTACCTGGAATTTTAAATAAACTTAATAAGAGGTCTTATGGGATGGGATATCGATATAGATATAAAACGTTTACTAAAATTTATTCAATAGAATATAGTAATTTTGGTTTAAAATGGATTATTAATTTTACCCAACCTGTATGGAATATTGAAAAACATTCTCTTTTTTTGCGGCATGGAAGTTTATAGCCGCAGTACGATAGGCTGTTCTTTGTATTTGTCCTTTTATTTGCCTGGAAGAGAACACACTGAGAGTCAGGGCATAAGCGTAGAACTTGCTGCACCTTCCTTTTCCGCTTTCGCGACTTTCCCTGAAAATCTATGCCTTAAAGGCCTCCAAATTCGTCCACTTTCCGGGCTCTAACTGTTTTGCTTCACTTCATCACCGTTAACTATTTTTTATATTCTGCATATTCTTATTATCATGACCCTTCCAGAATTTTGTCCACTTGATGAATCCCAGACATGCAAAGGGCGGGAATGCCACCTCTTCTGCCTGGAATGGAGAACAAGGGAACCTACCTGTCTTATAGGTTATAATACAACAAGTAAGGTCAGGTCTAACAAAGCTGATCGTAATAAAGATACATATGCCGCAGATACTTTCCGCAAATTGGGAAGCCAGCCCCAGCCAAGATGGAAGAACGTTTCTGAAAAAGGGGACTGGACACCTACCAGAATGGCAGAAAGACCCCCGGAGAGGCCGGCTGAGAGAAGAGAAGACAAATTTTCTCATGTTGCGGATAAAGATTCAAATAAATTATTCTTTGGATGCAGGGAAGAAACCAGATGTGTAAAACCCGAAAAGAGCCCTGAAGAAATCCAGGCTGAAAGGTTACAGAAGCAGGCTGCAGGTGAGGCTGAAAAAGCTTCCCGGAGGCTGGAAGCCAGGCTGAAAAAAGAGCCCCTTGACGAAAGCCCGATTATATACGCAGACCCGAAGCAGAAGGCTCAGGAAAAACAAACAGCCCAGGAAAAACCAGGGATTCCGGAAAAAACAAGGGTTCAGGAGAAACCAAGGGTTCAGGAGAAAATAATCTCCAGAGATAAACACGCAACAATCTTTGCACCCTGTGACGGGGAAGAAAAGAAAGATATTTATCCTTCCGGCAGGGAAGAGGAATCCAGAAAAATGGCGGAAAGTAGAGATAAACGTAAAAAATTTGATGAAGTAATGGATATAGACCTTCCTGACAATTCCAAAGAGGAATTCTGGAGTTAAAGAATCCCTCATTTATGGAAAGTATCCTGATTTACTCAAATTAACCTGAACGGCGGCAGGCTGAAGTTTCAGAAATCATTTAGAGCTAAAAGAAAAATTCTTTTCGCTCTCTGAGCTTCAGGCAAGCCTGCACAGCCTCCTTAACGACACCGGAATTTAAGGCCTGATTCCGGTTGTATCTCTTTCCGGGATTTTGCTTCTTAAAGCATGGTCTGAAAGTAAGGGTCAAAAATTTATATAGAAAGAAAAAGATAAAAGTCTACAGGAAAAAAAACCCTGCATATTGGAAAGTTCGTTTTCCGTTCATGTTATTCAACTTTATTTTCTATGTTAAAACCAGAAAAGGGACTCACTGATTGAGAATGGACCGCCAGACATACCAGAAATTATATAGTTCGCTGCATAACTTTAGAGACGTTTTCCGCCTCTCAGAGGAAGATACCATGCCTCCTGGCATGCTTGCTACCATTCTTAATCAAAAAATAGTGAAAATGACGAGGTTCAAGCACAGAAAAGTCTATTCCAGAGAAAAGGAACTATTTTTGCGGTGGAAGCAGGGAAGGTCCATTCTTGAACTTGCAGAACACACATTTTTTCCTCCAACCCTCATGGCTTCCTTAATCCTTAAAAACTGTGACCTGTCCCGAAAAAATATAAACTGGCTGTTCAAGCACCTGGACTGCATTGAAAACCGCCGCCTGAGAAGAGAAGTCAGAAAAGCTCTTGAAGCAGACTATTTCTTCTCTCCGCGTGCCCATGAGATGCAGTGCAAAAAGGGCGAAATGGGAGAAGAAATTATCCGCAAATGGCTTGATGACAGGGAAATTTCTTACTGCACCGAAGCTGAAATAAGGGCTCAGGGAGACGGGAAGACCCCGGATTTTGTCCTTTCCGACCCTATTCCCATAGAGGACCACATGGTCAGGTGGATTGAAAGCAAAGCCCTTTTTGGGGACGATTTCGAACACAAGCATTACGCAAAGAAACAGTTCAGGGAATACGCCGACATTTTCGGGGAAGGCATGGTAGTTTACTGGTATGGTTACCTCGAAGACCTCAGTTCCGAAGACGAAGGCTACCTGATAAAAGACCACAGCTTTTTTGGGGAATATAAAGAGCAGACGGATGAACTGTTTAACTACCTGGTTTACTGGGAATCCCCGGTAAAATAAGCCGGGTTACAGGCCAGAATGAAATAGACCGGTAAATGAACTGAATAAACCGGGAAATATCTGGCTTTAATTTCAACTTTAAAATTTCAACTTTAAAATTTCAACTTTAAAATTTCAACTTTAAACTTAGATACGCAATCACCAATAGAAATCCTTGCTGAAACAGATCCAGTTTTACATAACAGGTTCTAATTTTACCTGAAATTCTCTAATTATACCTGATATGTTCTAATTTTACCTGACATGTTCTAATTTTACCTGTCATGTTTCAGTTCATTTCCCTTTTGAGTCTTCCAGTACTATTTTTATCGCCACATTATCAGAGGCGTCAGGACCTTATTATATTAACGCAAAAAATATAATTATCCGAGATATAACTGGAGATACCGGGGGTCAAATATGTTAAAAATAGGATACAAAATTGGAGCTGAGCAGTTTTTACCGTCAGAGATGCTTGAGCAGGCGATTGTAGCCGAGAAAAACGGGTTTGAAAGCATAGATGTGAGTGACCATTTCCATCCCTGGAGCGAAGAAGGACAGGCATGTTTTTCCTGGAGCTGGCTTGGAGCCGCAGCTGCAAGGACAGAGACCATTGAACTGGGACCCGGAGTTACATGCCCTATTCTGCGCTATAACCCGGCAATTATTGCCCAGGCAGCAGCAACTGTCTCTTCTCTGGCTGGAGGCAGGACCTACCTTGGAGTCGGGACCGGGGAAGCGCTCAATGAATATCCGGTAACCTTCGAATGGCCGGCTTTTAGAGAGCGCCAGGCAATGATGATAGAAGCCGTACAGCTTATCCGCAGCCTGTGGACAGGAGAAAAAGTAGATTTTCAAGGGTGCTATTATCGGACAAAGCAGGCTAAACTTTATACCCTGCCCAAAAATGAGATTCCTATTTACATTTCTTCCCTTGTTCCGGAAAGCGCCTATCTTGCCGGGTATTATGGAGACGGCCTCATTACCGTAGGAGGGTCTCTTGAGATACCGGAATATGAAAGGATGCTCTCTGAGGTCAGAAGAGGGGCTACTGATGCAGGCAGAGATTTTGAGAAGATGCCAAAAGCCGTGGAGCTTTTTGTGGAGTATACAGATGATACCGAAAAAGTGGTTGAAAGCTTTAAAAAATACTGGGCAGGGGCTATGATCCCGGCCCTTTTCCTGAATAAAATCTATACTCCTGCGATGTCTGCCCAAAACGGCAAGGTAGTTGGCAGGGATACTATTCAAAAATCAGTCTGTATTTCGGGAGACCCTGAAAAGCACATAGAATATGTAAAGCAGTACATCGATGCAGGTTTCACACATTTTTATTTCCATTCTGCAGCCGGGGACCAGATAGACTTTCTTGAAAGGTACGGAAAAGACGTTTTACCTGCTTTAAAGAAGATGGGATGAATTTCCCATCAGGTTTTATTTTTTTACATATTACAAAGTTTTTTGTAATTTCCGGCTTTTACCTGTCTTTTTTACCTGTCTCTTTTGCCTGTCTTTTTGCCTGTCTTTTTGCCTGACTTTTTTGCCTGTCTTTTTTACCTGTCTTTTTAATCTGTCCACTTTACAGGTCCTGTTTTTATTTACTTTCCATTTCTGGAAAAAGGGATTTTAAAGTTTATTTCAGATCTTTGTAATCGATGACATATTGGTAAGAGGGTCTTTTTCAACCTGGAAGACATGGTCAGCAGAATCTATAAGGGACTCGTCGTGGGAAACCACTATGATCTGCCCCACTCCGATGCTGCGCATCATGTCTATGAGTTTCAAAAGCTGCCTGACATGCCCGCGGTCAAGGAAAACTGTGGGCTCGTCAAGGATCATCGGAGGAAGCCCGTCAGGCCTGTCCCCACCAAAACCGAGAGCAAGAAGCCTGTAAATGGCACAGCGCAGGACAAGGTTGAAGATTGCACGCTCTCCGCCGCTCAAAAGTTTGGGCTCAAGAGGGGTCCCGTCTTTTCGGTAAACCGTCAGGTTGTATTCGGGGTCAAGCTCGATATGTGAATAAGCATTATTCGTATACATGAAGCTGAACATCTCATTCAGGAGAATTGAAAGGGCTCCTATGTTCCTTGCCCGCATATCAGCCCGGACGCGCATATAGGTGTTTTCAAGCTCATCAGCATTATTGTATACGGCTTCAAGATAGAGCCTTTTGTTTTCAAGAGCCTTCAGTTCTTCTTTGAGTTCCTTTAAACGCTTCAAGCTGTTTTCTATCATGCCGATCTCTTTGAGAAGAGTATCCTTTTCGGCAGTTATTTCCCGGATTTTCTCCGTAATATTTACCTGCGCCTCTTCAAACCGGGCGAGTTTCTGCTGGAGTTCTTCAAGCCTGTTTCCTTCCAGTTTTCCTTCCAGCTGCCTTATCCTGTCACTGCGTTCCACAATCTCGCGGTCAAAGAAACCTATCTTTTCTGCGAGGTTCCCAATACCAGCCTCAAACTCGGATATTTTATGCTTTATATTTTGCATGCGGAGCAGGTTAGCCTGAAGTTTTTTTGCCTCCCCAAGAAGCCGTGCACTTTCGATGTGGGCTTTTTTTGCCTCTTCTTCATTTTTGCGCGCAGTTTCCAGGGTAAGTTCAAGAGCTTCGAGTTTTTCTTTCGACTGAGTTTCTTTTTCCGCAAATGCCTTTAACTTTTCATTTAGTTCTCCAAGCCTCTGCCCGTAATTTTCTATCAGCGCAAGAGATGTACGGATTTTGCCGTTCAGGGATTCGATTTCAGAAGCGTTTTCAGCCAGCTTTCTTTCAAAAACTTTTGCCTCCCTGAGGGCTTTTTCACTTTCAAGATGGACTTTTTGAGCAGCTTTTTCCTGCTCCCGCAAAGCTTTGATATCCAGAAGGAGCTTACTTCCAGCGGCTTCAAGTTCCTGCTTCCGCTTACCAGAGCTTTCGAGTTTCAAAGAATCTTCTTCTATCCGGGTTCTGTGGGTATCTATCAGTTTTTCTGAAGCTTTTGCCTTTTCAAGGAGCTTTTCAATCTCGATATCATAATCATATGCCTGTTTTTCCAGCTTCTTTGCTTCCTTAAGCCGGTTGAGCTTTTTCTCAAGTTCAGCCCTCTGCAGCTTTATGTCAGCAAGTTCCAGAGAAAGCTTTTCTTTTTTCTCTTCGCACTCTTCTGCCGTGCATGCAATTCCTGACCCTTTCAACTCCTGCCCGCAGGTAGGGCACTTCCCTTCGGCAAGCAGTTCCCGGTTTTTACGGAGGGTATTTTCAATTTCCCTTAAAGTAACCTCAAGCTCCTTTTCTTTTCCATGAAGACGGTTTTTGTTTTCCAGCAGAAGCTCGTTAAAATCCTCAAGGTTTTCAAGCTGCTCCTCTGTGAAACCAAGAGCCTTCAGCCCTGCAAAAACTTCAGATTTCTGCTCCTGAAAATCCAGCACTGCTTTTGAGTTATCCCTGATTTCCTTTTCAAGCGCCTCAATCTCCGATTTCCCTTTACTGACCGCAACCCTGCAGCTTTGCATTTCAGAATCAAGCTCACGAAGGCTTGCATCCCCGGATTCTTTTTCCTTAAGAGCAAAGCCAAGTTTTGTCGATACTTCATTTTTCCGGTCTCTGAGAAGGCTTTCCTTTTCTTCGAGTTCCTTTATGACTGAAACAATTTCGCCAGCAGCTCCAAAACCTGCTTTTTCCCTCAGCCGCTTATTTTCCTCTTCGAGCTGCTTTATATTTGCCCTGTACCCTTCAATTTCTTTATTTGCAGCTCCGATACTGGTTCTGCATTCAACGAGAACACGCTCAGTCTCAACTTTATCTTTTTCAAGCTCACGCAATGCCTGTACGCCTGTTTCTTCTTCTTTCAGGAGGAGGGCAAGTTCTTTTGATCCGGAATTTACTTTTTCCCTGGCAGAAGATTCCGACTTTTCCTGCTGCAAAAGCAGGGCTTCAATTTCAAGGTCTCCAAAACCACATTCTTCCCTCATGCCAGAGTTTTCTTCGCCGAGTTCAAGCAGAACACGCCTTTGCACCTGTACTTCTTCAGAAAAAGTTTCTTTTTCTTTAAAACAGGCAGCCTTATCTTCCTGAGATTTACGGATAGCCTGCTTCAAAACCTCAATTTCCTGCAGGCGTTCCCTGTATTCGGCAATCCTGAGGTCAAGTTCTCCTTTACGTGCAGCTGCAAATTCTTTCTTTTTATTAAGCTCTTCGAGAATAGCATCAGTTTCTTTTACTTTCTGCCTGAGCCTGTTAACAGCTGCAACCGGCTCGGTGCTTTCGATTCCCTCGATTTCGGCTTTCACTCCCAGAAAGCTGTTTTTTGCATCCCTCTCAAGCCTTCTTACAGCAGTCTTTGCATACCCTGCCCTTTCGCGGTACTCCTCGAGTTTTCCAAGCTGCAGCAGGTCGTCAATCATTCGCTGCCTGTCCCTTGGCTTTGCATTGATAAGGACGTCAATCTCCCCCTGCCGGATATATGCGCAGTTCCTGTATGCCTCTTCATCCATGTTCAGGAGAGCACAGACTTCTTCATAGGTACGGGTTGCCTGGTCAACGATATTTTCTCCGTCAGCAAACAGCACACATCTTGAGTTCGAAGCATTTTCACTTTTTAAAGAATACCTGAAAGCCTGCTCAATGAGATACTCCCTGCCAAGGTGTTCAAATCCAAGATGAATCTTTGCACTTTCCGCCCCTTTGAAGATCATATCAGCAAGCACAAAGTCTTTTGAAAGGATTTTGCTCCCGAAAAGCCCCATGAAGCAGGCTTCGAGCAAACTTGATTTCCCGCTTCCGTTTACCCCGGAAATTACAGTTACTCCGTCTTCGAAGGCGAAGTCCAGCTTTTTATAGCTCCGGATATTTTCTATGTACAGGTTTTTCAGCTTCACAGGTAATCACCAAGGTTATACTGTCTGGGAACGGCAGATTTTTCTTTTCCTTTCCTATGGCTCTGCTTTACAGATTTTGTGGCTTTATCCGGAACCCCAACAGGCTTTTCTTCAGAAAGCTTTTCGTCCACAGGCTTTCCTTCTACAGTTGCTTCAGAATTTTCCTTCAAAATTTCAGGCGACGGAGTGCTTTCAGGCGGAGAGATAGCCGAGAAACCAGCCTGGGAGTTATCTGAGAAACTAACCGTTGAACTGGATGGGGGAGCAGTAATGACTCCGGAATCAGGAGTTACTTCAGAAATTTCTCCTTCTGCAGCTGTTTCCGCAGAACCGGCAATTGAACCGGCGGTTTCGGGTAATTCAGGGGCTTCATCATGTTTTTCAAAAATCTTATTGAGGGACTCGTTGAGAGATTCAGACCTTTGAATTCTCACAGGAACCCTCAGGGTTTCGGATTTCGCTGCAACTGTTGCCGTAAACTCAGTTACTCCTGCAGGCTCGGGATTTTCAATTTCTTCAGCCGCACCTGCCGGTTTAAATTCTTCAGGCTCTTTGATTATGGCAGAGCTGGAAGGACTAACAGCACTTACAGAGTCGATTGGGCTGACAGACCTGGAAGACTCGATTGAGCTGACAGACCTGGAGGGGTCAACCGGACTGACATGACTGACAGGGATTTTTATCATGAAATCCGGGTCTTTGAAATCTATTGCCTCGATCAACCCGAGAAGACGGTTCTCGGTCTCTTCATCAACCCTTGACCTTGGCACATCCGGGCTCCGGATAATTTCATCAACTATCAGCCCGCCGTCATTTAAGCTCATCCTGCGGAGCACTTCGGCAACAGCCCTGTCAGGGTCATGAAATGCGACCTTAATAACTTCTTCCGGAATCCCCTCTTTCACCCTTGCATCTTTGACCTTTGCCACAAGAGCTCCTTTGCTCAGGAGGTATTCTTCGATTTCACTGAAGGAGAGGACTGAACCCGAGTCTCCTGAAACATCCAGAAATACCACGGATTCAGGAATCTCTTCGAGGTGCTCGTTTACGGCAGAAAAAATCTGTTCGAAAGGCTTTTCTTCCCCGTCAACTTTTGCAGTAATGAAAAGGAAATTTCGGGTAGGGATCGTCCTTCTACTGATTTCCAGCCCTTCCCCGGAAAGAGTGATAATGCTGTAAGAACGGGGCTCTTTTTCAGATGCGCTGTTGCGTTCCGTGCTCCCCGAGTA
>WPCH01280694.1_pt1 | contig 13358 bp, 18 predicted proteins | sample 5399881 | NCBI WGS metagenome assembly WPCH01 (sample SAMN12869468, study PRJNA574797) | sludge metagenome | isolation source: wastewater treatment of pH5 | place: China:Beijing | collected 2019-05-20
GCTACATAATACCCCGGCACATCAGCTCGATTGCCGTTACCATTGACGACTACAGAACGTAAGAGTTGTCTAACCTCATTGGCCGTCTCGCTCGTTACGGGATTCTTCAGGACCTCTGGTTCAAACTGTTCGATGAGTTTACCTTGAGAATCCCTGATTTCTCTAACAAAGTAAGGTTTCATAAGAGAGCCACCATTAGCAATGGCACTCACCGCATTTAAGAGCTGCAAAGGGGTTACGGCAATACCTTGGCCGAAACCAGTGTTCGCCCACTGCAATGCCTGCCCGCTACGATTAGGAGGCACCATGCCCGTTATTTCTCCTGGAAAGTCTACTCCAGAACGCGCACCAAAACCAAAATCTAAGAGATAAGGTAGAAAGCGTTCTGGTCCCATTTCTGCAGACAGTTTCGCAAAGGTTATATTGTCTGAGCGTTCCATGGCTTCAAGAAAGGTTATCTTGCCAAAAACACGCCCATCGGAATTGCGCACTCGTCCACCGCCGACTTCCCAAAGAGAACCGCTGTCAAATGTACGATCGCTGTCCGCCAAACCTAAGTCCAAGGTTGCTCCCGCGGTGACAAACTTAAAGGTTGAGCCTGGCTCATATTGGTCCGTTATTGCTACGTTCCTACGTCGGTCCGCAGAAAAATCTTGAAAATAATTAGGATCGAAGGTTGGATAAATAGCGTTAGCCAAAATTTCTCCAGTATTGGGGTTCATTACGAGGGCCAAACCACGATCACTCTTACTTGAGATCACCGCCTCTTGAAGATGGCTTTCGGCAATGTATTGAATGACGCTATCGATGGTTAAGACAACGTCATGACCAGCTTGAGGCGGAATAAACTCACTATCTCCTCCAGGGATACTCCTTTGAGTAGCATCTCTTTCAATGGCCTGCCGACCTGGAGTACCACGGAGAATTTGTTCGTAGTAATATTCTATGCCCTCCAATCCCTGATTATCAGAACCGGCAATGCCTACCACATGAGATGCAAGGGATCCTTGTGGATAATACCTTTGGGGGCGCTTGACCACCCGAATTCCAGGCAACCCTAGCCGACGAATTGCATCGGAGGCCTCTACGCTCAAGCCACGGGCTAACCAGACACTCGAACTGCTCCTACTATTCAAAAGTTTGAGTAAATCCCCTTCACTAACAGGCAAATAAGGAGCTAATTTCTGTGCTGTCCCCTCCACATCCCGAATAGAATCGGGTAGGGCATACACCGCATCGGCTCCTACACTTATGGCTAAGGTCTTATAATTGCGATCTAAAATATTCCCTCTTTGGGCGTCAATTGTCTGGGGTCTCATACGTTGAGCTACGGCACGATCGGACAGCTCGCCACCGCGATACATCTGCAGATAACCTAAACGACCTATGAGCAGGAAAAAACCCAAGGTCCACAAGGAAAAAATAAATATGGTGCGCCGAACGCGAGAACCATTAGCGTTGTAACGTGCCAGCTTCTACTCCTCCTATCGGCAGAACCCTATTCACCCACGAAGCCAGTGTGGCAAAAATACCCCCTTGGCCTTGCCGTGTCTGCTGATCACTTATCCAACGAGATTCTATTTCTCTTGCCATAGCGGTGGGTTGATTAATGATGAGTGCAGCTGTATATGTAGGGTCTACCATGCCCAATGTGGTTCGAGCAATTTGCTCCACCTGTTTCAGAGAACGTTGAGACTCTAAACTAAGCATTAAGTGATCATTTCGTTGTTGCATGGTATTTACCTGCTCCTGCAACTCTACTAATTCCATGTTCAGATAGTAGGATGTGACCTGTTGCTCGAGGTATAGCAGGCAGACGACTACACAACAAGCTGCTACAAGGCAGATCTTTAATGTAGCAGGAATACGGCTTCGTTTAGGCCGTCTTCTTGGTGGCACCTGTGGTGTCACCAGCTCTTCATAGTTCGAGTATGGATCGACGAGCTGTCTTGCTGCAGCCATAGGATAAACCCTCCTTTAGAGCTTTTCGCCAACCCGCAATTTTGCACTACGTGCTCTAGGGTTAGCCTCTAATTCTCTTTGTGATGCCTCAATGGGCTTGCGATTGACCAAACGAATGATAGGCTCATTTTCACAGACACAAACCGGTAGGCCTGGTGGACATGTACATTTCCCCAACAAATCTTGAAAGTATTCTTTCACAATCCGGTCTTCTAGAGAGTGAAAGCTAATAACGGCTAACCGTCCACCCGGCTTCAACACTTCTACCGCCTGCTCTAAGGCTGCCTTTAATGCACCCAATTCGTCATTGACCGCGATTCTAAGTGCCTGAAATGTACGTCTGGCCGGATGCGGTCCGCCGGACCTGGCACCAGCCGGAATCGCCTTTTTAATCACACTCACCAAGTCTGCTGTGGTGTGAATGGGGCTAGTTTTTCGTTCTGCGATGATAAACTCCGCAATTCTCGCGGCCCAACGTTCTTCACCGTATTCCAGAATTATCTTTGTAAGTTCTTGTTCATCATATGTATTAACCACGGTCCAGGCGTCAAGGGGAGAATCTTGATTCATCCTCATATCCAAGCGAGCATCCTGGTGATAGCTAAACCCTCTTTCTCCGTCATCAAGTTGTGGTGAGGAGACGCCAATATCCATGAGAATGCCTGCCACTTTACTAATGTTCAAGCGTTGCAAAATGGTTTTCAGATTGCGAAAGTTATCTTTAACTAGGGTCACCTGTCCGATATAAGCAGCCAGCCTATATTTGGCTCTTTCTAGTGCTTCAGTGTCCTGATCGATCCCGATCAACTGGATGGCAGGTTCTGTTGCCAACATTCCGAGGCTGTGCCCTGCAACCCCCAGCGTGCAATCAACATAGATTTCTCCAGCTTTCAGATCCAGGGCTTGAATGGTCTCTCGAAACAAGACTGGTTCATGTGCAAAATGCATCTTGGTCCCCCCTGGCTTAGATTCCTAAATCCACAATGTTTTCAGCAATATCTTCAAAGGATTCCTCAGCAATCTGTACATAGGACTCCCATCTTTCTTTACTCCAAATCTCAATTCTACTCGAAACACCGATGACAACAGCATCTTTTTGAATTGAGGCAAACTCTCTTAGATTAGGAGGAAGAATAATTCTCCCCTGTTTATCCATTTCGCACTCCGTGGCACCGGAGAAAAGAAAGCGTACGAACTGACGTGCATCACCCTTGGTCAGGGGAAGTGTCTTTAGTTTGCCCTCTAAAATGGCCCACTCTTCTTTAGGGAAAAGAAATAGGCAATTGTCCAGGCCCCGGGTGATCACGGCTCCCTCTCCTAATTCTTCTCGGAATTTCGCAGGAATAATCAAACGGCCCTTGGTATCAAGACCATGTTGATACTCGCCCATGAACATTCCCATCACTCCTTCCGAAAAAGCTTCCCCCACAATCCTCCACTTTTCACCACTTTAATGACCTATTCGGGTAAATTTCCATGATTCCTGCTAGATTTCAAAAAAAATCCAATAAAAAAACCCAGATACTCATAGGTATCCAGGTCTAATTGTCGTACTGAGTGAACCGGTAAGCCGAGTTCTGTCGTGGATGATCATCTATCTAGGACTTTAGTTACCTAAAGCCTCTTGCGGTCAACCCAGAAGTATAACGAGGCGGGCAACCTCTTCTTCTCTATTTGACCTTGCTCCGAATGGGGTTTACCTAGCCAGTTAGTCACCTAACTGCTGGTGAGCTCTTACCTCACCTTTTCAGCCTTACTCGGTTGAATACGGAGTATTCAACCGAGCGGTTTGTTTCTGTGGCACTAGCCTTAGAGTTGCCTCCACTGGGCGTTACCCAGCATCCTGCCCTACGGAGCTCGGACTTTCCTCAAAGGATTTCTCCTCCGCGATCATCTAGTCCACTCAGTTCATCTATTATAGCATATTCAAAGGTGCTTTAAAAGCGAAAAGGATTGGTACTAGTATCCTCTAAAATAGTGACATCGCCAGTAAAATGCACCTGAAGATATTTTTTCAATTCTTCCGCCACAATCTTTTCGGTGGAGAAGTGCCCAGCATCAAGAATGGTCAACCCTAGTGCTTCTGCGTCAAGGGCTTCATGGTACGAAACATCTCCCGTCACTAAAACATGGGCTCCCGCAGCTTTAGCATGGGAGATAAAGTCACCACCTGATCCACCCACAACTGCGACAGTGCTTATGGTTTGTCCTTTCTCCCCCACCATCCTAACGGGAGTTCCCCAGAGTGTCTCTAAGTGTTGGGCAAGCTCTCCTAGTGTTACTGCTGGAATCGATCCAACTCGTCCTAATCCAACATTTTCTCCATCTCCCTGCACCAAAACCCGTTGATTTTTCAGTCCCAGGTCTCTAGCGAGCCAAAAGTTGAGGCCCTGAGCTGCTTGATCAAGGTTCGTATGTGCTACATAGACTGCGATTTCGTGCCGCAACAAAGTTGCAAGCAACGCACCCTGTGGCTGATCCGTCCTAATGGTTTTAACTGGCTTGAAAATCACTGGATGATGGGCGATGACTAAGTCTACGCCTTCTGCCGCAGCTCTTTTGGCAACTTCGTCAGTAACCGTAAGGGTAACCAACACAGTGGATACCTTTTTATTTGGGTCACCGAGCTGTAACCCAACATTGTCCCACTCTAAAGCTAATTCTAAAGGCGCCAAATCTTCCATAATTGTACAGAAATCTTGGACCGAATAATTTAATTTTACCATGTTGCCTAACCTCCTTGATCGGTACCTGCTAACAGGAAACATAGATTTTCATAGAATATTATGTTATAATATTGCAAAAGTTATTTCAACGGAGGCATTATGAAACGAAGCGACGGTATGCTGTTAAAGTCATTGGACCCATTTGTACAAATTATCCCATACATCATGGAAAAGCGCAGCGATGCGCAGAATTTCTCCAAACATGTAGTCTGTGTCGAGTCCATTGATCGTTACATTAGAGAAAAAAGAGAACAGGGATACAAAATAAGTTACTTACACTTCTTCCTCGCAGCTTATGTACGCCTCGTTGCCGAGAGACCCCAATTAAATCGTTTTGTAATGAATAGCAGAATATATCAACGAAACAACATCTGCGTTTCCATGGTTATTAAACGTTCCTTGCGAGAGGGTGACGAAGAAACAACGGTAAAATTCGAATTTACCGGTAAAGAGAATATTTTTGAGGTCGTTGAAATCATAGATAGATTAATCTCCGAAGCCAAAACCTATGCGAGCAACACCGATACAGATAAACTTGCAGCAGTGGTCATGTCCATGCCTGGTATAGTAAAAAAGATCCTTGTGAAGAGTTTAAAGGCAATGGATACGTTAAACCTATTGCCTCAAAGCGTAATCAAAGCAAGCCCATTTCATACCACTTTGTTTTTCACATATTTAAAGTCGATTCATACCGATTACATCTATCACCATCTCTATGACTTTGGAACCACAGGCATGTTTGTTGCATTAGGAAAGAGTGTAAGGCTACCGATCGTTGTTGGCGATCAGGTTGTAGTCAAGAAATGTTGTCAGATCGGATACACTATGGATGAAAGAATCTGTGATGGATTATATTTTGCCAGATCTCTCAAGCTTCTAGAGAAATACTTCGAAAACCCACATCTACTTGAGACGAATTAGGTCCTCATAGCGTTCCAGCGCATCAGCGATCACTTCTTTCCATGGCTTGGGGATTGTTTGCCGAGCGGCCATCCCCATTTCCCGCAGTTTTGCAGGATGATCCAGCGCCCAGGCTATCCGCTCTGCCATATCTCTAGTCTCATCCCGAGCCAAAAGACCATTTTCTCCGTCCCGGACTACCTCTGCAGCGCTGGAACCATGGGCTAAGAGCGACGGAGTCCCAAGCGCTGCCGCCTCACGTACCACCATGGGGGCATTGTCGTATAGCGAAGGGAACACAAACAAATCGGCTCGGGCATACAATCCCTCCAGCAACCGCTTGTCACTAATATGCCCAGTGTAGACCACTACATGATTCAGCCCCATGGACGAGGACAAGGACTGTATTTCTCGCTCAGAAGGACCCTGCCCAGCCATGACCAGCTTGAACTCACGTCCGTCCCTGATCAGGCTGTCTACAGCCTCCAAGACTCTGCGAATATTTTTCTTCCAATTCATTTGGCCAACAAAGAGTAGCATAGGTTGCTGCCCAAGGCCATAACGATCTTCCACCATTTTTACCCCGTCCAAGTCAGGCTCTTTGCAGTCCGTTCCGTTTTCCATGACCCCAAGAGGCCCCTTATATCCATAACTACGCAACACCTCAGCCGCGGAACTACTAACAGCCCAGACTTCATCGCATCTGGCGAAAAAATCCACTACAAACCTAACTCCAAGCTTGGAAAGGGTCTTGCTACGTGTAATCTGATAAAAATCATCATAATACTTGGAATGAAAGGTTGCCACCAAGGGTATACCGTGACGGCGTGACAACCGGTAGGCTTCCCGTCCGGCGACAAAGGGACTGTGGGCATGAACAACGTCTAGCTTGACCCTAGCCAATCGATTTCGATAACCGAAATCAAGTACCGGAAGACCAACACGGTAATGCTTCATCTTGGGAAGAGCAATACTCTTATACGTCACAACTTCGTATGAAGGATCATATGGTTCACAATTTCCCTGCAGGGGAGTGATCACATAACAGGCTTCACAAAGAGTTCCCATACCTTGAGCATAATGACTAACCACCCGTCCGACGCCATCCACCACTGGGAGAAATGTGTCGGTAAACTGACCAACTTTCACTCGCTCTCATCCTTCCACCTTCCATTAGTTCTTATCAAAAAAAGACCGCAAGCAACGTCGCAGTCTCAATTTCATATGGTGGGGCCGATCGTACCCTATACGAACAATTCCCCATCGGCGTCAATTCACCTGCATGAAAACATATTCATTTTAGTTTTCCCAATCTCTGCATAAGGACCGTCAACCTAATGTGCTTGGCGGTCTTTTTTCTTTGCCAATTTTTATGCTCCCTTAATAACGGGTTGCGTTATTTTCTAACAAATGCCTGCGTCATTCTAGAATGGTTGTTAGACTTTAACGCAAAGGAGCATGGCTAGATGATTAGAATTTTACTATCCACCAGGCTTGGCGAGCTGAGGTGGACACAAGCAGATCTCGCTCGGAAAACAGGTATAAGGCCGTCCACGATAAACGATCTTTACCATGAGTTAGCTGAGCGAATTAACCTAGAACATTTGGACCTAATATGTGAAGCATTGGACTGCGATATTTCCGACATCTTGATTCGCTTGCCCAGCAAGGAGTCACGAGTCAAATCTCGCAGTAGACATGACCTGAACAAAAAAAGATAAGCTGTACTCCTTGCCCGGACTTAAGTGTCCGGGTTTTCATTACCTAGATGTTTGGGCCATCGGGAAATTCAAAGGACGCTGGAACATAAACAGCACCCAGAACGCTAGCCATTTCTTCACATTCCCTGTCTGTAAATGTATCCCTTTTGAGTTTTTGATTGAAGTTTGATGGCGTCATGCCAATGGCGCGGGCTAGAGTAGCCTGACTAATACCCTTGTAGGCAATTGCCATTTTAATCTTCTGTTCCCTTGTCATGCATATTCCTCCCAACTGCCATTAAACATATCACGCTGTGCTCACCGTGTCAACTCTTTGCTTTATGTTGTTCACGTTTCCGTTGGGGTTATTTAGCATTTAGTTTATGTTTCCCTTGACAACATTAAGCAAATGCTGTATATTATAACTAAGGAAAGTATTTCATACTAAGGTGGTGGCCAAGTGAACTGTCAAATCGGATTTAAGGTGAAGGTGGTCAAGAAAGTATTCGAGCAAATCGAAGTAGGGGATATCGGGAATATAGAATATTGCTATGACGACTGGCCTCCTAGGCCGAATCCAACCTATTCAGTAAGGTTTGATCACGTTGACTATCCCTTCTACTTCCAAAAAAGCGAGATTGAAATAATCAACCCTTAAAAGGAGGATAACCATGACAAGAACAATTGAAGAAGCCATCGAGCTTGTTGAAAGTTTTGCAGCACTTCAGGAGATGAACTCCCCCAAGTACACATACCCGTGCCCTAGATGTGGCAGGGATACAATGAATGGTGTGCTTACGAGAAACGCACTCAGCCGAAGAGTTGAAGTTTTCATCTGTGATGCTTGCGGAACCGCAGAGGCACTAGAGGCTTTGATGAATGAGCAAGGTATACCGCCAATGCTCCTAAATGAGTGGGCACTTTGCACGACCATCGACACACTGCAAGTGAAGCCATAACGCAAGCTCCAAATTCTCCTTTCAAGAGACGCACTTGTGTAGACACAGGTTTACACGCTAGGTTCATCTTCTCTTCGGAAAAGCGTGTTGCAACTCCCCACAGCACCAATTAACCCCCGCCATTAAGGAGGGGGTTAATTCAATGTCGAAAAAATTCAGCAGTAGGACATAGCTCCGAAAACTCAAATTCGTATACATGATCTTTTTCTGCCACCTTCCGGGCAGTGTGCTCAAAGAGCAAGATGACTTGCGCTGACGATACCCCAGGAGGAACACCGTGAACTTTGATGTAGTAACACCCATCCGACTGCCCAGGAGTATCTACAGAGCTGGAAGGGCTCACACTACTTGGAGCAACTCGTATCATCATCTACCCATACCCCCCGTAAATGTATACGATGTGCACACTTTATTACCTGCCTTTTTGGGCATAAAAAAACAACCCCCGCATGGTACGCATTGTTAAGAGGCGTGCGGGGGTCTAGATCATACCTAAATATATCGCAACCGAAAGCAGCTGTCAATTGGCGAGCTGAACAAGAAAATAAAGAACTGCAGCAACACCAGCTCCTATTCCGATGTTTGCAGCCTTGTCAAAAGCAGATGGCCGTGTGTTTTCATACAGAAACTTGTACTCTGTCACCTGCTGTCTCAAAAGGAGGTTTTCTTCATCTCGAAGTCTAATCTCTTCATCCTTAATCTTAATAAGGTTCTCTAGTGTCAGAACTCGCTCTCTGGTATCCTCCAAGGCATCCTTCAATGCAACATTCTCCCTTTCGAGAGCCTCGTTCTCTTTTTCCAATTCTTGAACATATACGACAAATGCTTTGAACTCGTCTACGCTCACTTGCTCTTGAATCACATTCCAAAAGCTACTTTCTGCCGCCACGGTCCCGGATAAAGTCAGCAATGTCACTAGGATTATCAAGAGGATCAGGCTTTTCAACCGCTCCAGCTTCGGCAATCTTTTCATCTTGTTCCTTCACCACCTCTTCAAAATCAGGAAGGGATCCTTGGAGTTTGTCCGCTTCCTCCTCGAGTTTCTCCCGCTCACCCCTCACTCTTTCAATGGACTTTTCCCGCTCTTTGACCCCCTGCACCATCTGGCGTTCCCACCTGGGCTTGCGCCCTAGAAAGAGCAAGCCAATGATGCCCAGGAGACCAAGGATGAATTCTTTGGGCCTGTTTTTAATCCACGCCCATACCTTATTGCCCATTTTGTCCCTCCTCATAAGACCTAATTCCGGCAGCAATAGCCACCGCGCACTTAGCTCTAAACACTCTATCGCCCAGCAACACTTCTTCGGACGGGTTGTTGATGAAAGCCAATTCTACGAGAACAGCTGGCATGATCGTTTCCCGCAAAACTTGGAAGTTAGCGTACTTGACTCCCCGGTCAACTAGGCCGCTATAATGGATCAGTTCCGGCTGTATCGCCTCAGCCAACTCAATTCCCTTGCGACTGGTAGGGTGGTGGAATGTTTCTACGCCATGAGCCGTATTGATTTCGGCTGAATTACAATGTACCGAGACAAAGAGATCTGCCTGCGCTATGTTGGCTATCCGAACACGCTCTCCGAGTGACACATACTCATCGCCGGAACGAGTTAGGACAACCTCGCTTCGCTCTTTCAGCAGATGCTTCAATCGTAGCGCAACTAGAAGAACTATATCTTTCTCCAGCAGACCGTTTGGCCCGACAGCCCCAGGGTCTCTGCCGCCATGCCCGGGGTCAATGCATATCTTCACCCTTAGCCACCTCCTGCCTTTACCTATAAGTCAAGATCATCGTATTCCTGCGGCATAAACGCTTTCTTTATGACCCCACCGAATGCTTTGGCATATTTACTCAAGCCAGGGAAAACGCTCAAGTGTTTTATTGCATTAGTGGATTCAATAGTGAACGCAATGGACAAAATGACAGATCTCGCATAGTGTAGAACGGTTTCAGAGTACACCGCTTCCGCTCTGGCAAGCACAAACATCAACAGTAAGTACATCCCCGCCTTAAAGGTAAGCTTGACCAAGGCGGTTGTAGACGAAAAGTTCCCTTTGAAAGTCGCCCAGCGTAATCTTTCCTTTTCCGAATCATAGGCAAGCTCAAACATCTTGGTTACAAATGACGCAGCAAAAACACTCCATACTCCGTTCCACGCAGACGATGGACTAAACAGATAGCAAAAGGCAACGTAAACTGCTCCCCATATTATGATGACTCGATCCCAGAGTCTTTCTATCCACTCCATACTTTCACCCTCCCATTAATCGCAACAGTATGTAACCCAAGCATCCACCCAACACCGTACACCAGAAATCCAACCATTCCGGCGTACCTTTTTTCAATAATAAATCCCAAATTAGCTCTTTGACGGCCCCACCAAGCGTGGCAACAAATAACCCAAAGCCAGAGACGCCCATGGCCACCATCCATTTTAGCCAAGCCCACGGCAACCAGACGATAACTGGGTATAAAAAAAGCCCTGCGACAATCGCTAAGGCTAAGCCCGCCCAAAAATGCAACTTCTTATCTCTTGCAAACATCCATACCTCACCACCGTTCTGCGCAAATAAAAAAGCAACTCCGCTTTCGCAGAATCGCTTTAGTGTTGCGACTGTCTGATCAGGACATAGTCTTCAAGAACCTTATCCCTCAGAGCGTCATTGCTGCAGTGCTTCATCAGCCCCAGGTAGCTTACGATTACGCTCCTGGCATATTCGTAAGGTAATTCTCCCTTTTCATAGTGTTCTCTTACATACTTAAGATGTCGCTTCATTCGGAGTGATGTACTCTTGCGCAGTTCAATCTTATGTGGCCAAATGCGCTTCCCGACAAACTCCACTCCTGCGTCAAAAGGCATGATGGCAGTCTTGTCGTTCAGCTGCAAACCCATATTCTCCTGCAAAAATATATCAAGTTCATAGAGAGCGTCCCAAATCTGATCTTTGCTTGGAGCCAACAGGATCATGTCATCCATGTATCTGATGTAGTAGGGGATTCCAACTTCTCGCTTCATGAAGTGATCTACCGGCGACATCACCACGTTACCTGCGACTTGAGAAATGAGTGAGCCAGTCTGCATTCCGATACCCGAGATTCGTTCGGCCTCAAATACATCTACACAATCTAGAGGCAATCCCATTGGCCGACCATCTGCTAAGATGGCTCTTTCTAGGAACCACATCATGTCCGGATCATCAATAGGTCTGCCGAGCTCTCGCAGTTGAACTTCTATGGGGATACGGTAGAAAAACTTAGCTATATCCGCTTTTCCCACATACCATTTTCCGGGCTTGTTCTGCACCAGGCGCATCCAGTACTGTACCTGTTGAGCCGCCTTTATCGGCCCACGGCCTTGAATGCTACCATAACTATGTTCGTAGAATGATTTTGTGTATATTGGCCACAGAATATTGTAGGCTGCACAGTTGATAACCCGGTCAGCAAATGGCAAAGCCATGATGATCCTCTTCTTCGGGTAATACTCGTAGAATTCATGCATCTTCTCTACCCGATATTCTTTCCATTGCAACCGATTCACAGCATCGATCAGGTTTTCTTCAAGGTTGGCGCCATAAACCAGCACATCTCTCTTATACCGCTTATTTCTGCGGGCCAAGAGATATCCGTCATACATATTATCAAACGTTGCAAACCGTTCAAATAAATGCCTGTGCGTTTTCATAGCGCTCCCCCAAGAAGGCTACGCTTTACAGCTTTCCCCGAAGCAAAGTTACTGTCGGTACCGGCGGTATACGTAGCTAATGTTTTTCTCCCAAGCCATTGGCTTGAAAAAGGACGCAGATCCCTTTGTCGTCCTGTGCTGAAAGTAAACCCTTGAGTCTACAATATCTGACTGGGGACGAAGCGGACCGGAACGATATCGTGGCGTTGACGTTCGACCGCGAGTTGTTGCCGTTGAACGTCGCGAAGCCATTGGCGGTGTTGTTATAGTTGCCACCGCAGTTGAACAGCCGAAACGATCTGCTCCCTATGTTAAGTAGATTGGCGCCTGACGGACTTTAGCCATCCACCTAGCATCTTGCCAATTTCTACTACCTTCTCTGACCATATCTCATATTTCTTCATTGGTAGAAACCCAAGGTTGTGTGACAGCCTCAAGTAAGCCCTCAACTTCATGATCTCAACGTCAAGGTCTTGCAGAGTTGTCTTTTTATAATACTTTTTTTGAGCCTCGATCGTACGCTCCAACATTGTGTGCATACACCTTTTTATGTCTACGACCAAAGCGAACTTCTCGGCCTTCGGGAATTGAGCCAGGGCTTGATAACCGTATTCCATCATGTCAAAAATCTTCTGCAGAATCTTCAGTTCTTCCACCCCGGACACACTCCCCATGCTTTACGCTTGAACTTATGTTACATGAAACTGTAAGTGTATGCGCCCCTTTGTTAGATTCTAACGGATTCCGTTATCCTATATAAAAGGCTCTGCTATCGCAGAGCCTAGCAGAACACAGTTATGCAGATGGCAGTTCTACAAAAGCGGACCGGAACGATATCGTGGCGCTGACGCCCGACCGCGAGTTGCTGCCGTTGAACGCCGCGAAGCCACTGGCGGTGCTGCTATAGTTGCCACCGCAGCTGAACAGCCGTTCTGCCTCACCGTTGTTAAAGTAACAGGTATGGCCTTTACTTAACACATCGGGGTCTCTAGGAAGCATCCCCAATGCCTGCAGTAACAACTTAGCATTATCACCCACAGAAGAATCCGCTGTTATTACTCCGAAATTGCAGTAATGTTGCCCTGGATTCGAATCCGTGATGGTCGTCGAATAGACCAAAGCCCCACCAACCCAATCCATCTTTACGCTTCCGGAAGTGGTTCCACTACCATTCGGTTCGATTAGGGTTCCATCCGATCCCCTGATGGCTCTCCACGCAAGACCTCCCGCCCCCTGTGAATTCGAACTATCTGCACCATTATTGTTGGCTAGAATTTGTAGTTCGCCATATACAGAGCGCATGCCACCAACCCAGTCTCTAACATTACCACCAAGCCCGTCAATTCCCGAGGGGGTATTATCATGGAACCATGTCAACGGACCAGTTCCGGTTGCGGTACGAGCAGTTCTACCACCGCTGAAACTAGA